>Ga0182024_10005208_pt1 | contig 29306 bp, 22 predicted proteins | sample P32metaG_FD_120480 | JGI IMG/M metagenome (GOLD analysis project Ga0182024, IMG submission 120480) | Permafrost microbial communities from Stordalen Mire, Sweden - P3-2 metaG (Illumina Assembly) | ecosystem: Environmental > Terrestrial > Soil > Wetlands > Permafrost | place: Sweden: Stordalen...
ACGTGACCCTCATCGCGAACTACATTCCGCTTCAGGACCCAGAAGGCGGCCCAAATTTCTTCAATCTGGATCCCAAAGCGATATACGAAATCCACGTCAACAACTCAGGCGACGCCTCGAGCGACATTACTTTCGCGTTCAATTTCACTAATACTTACAAGAACTTGACCGTCAATTCTAATGGAAAACAAGTAGCCATACCGCTGATCAACGACGGCCCCGTCAGCGACACCGGCGCCAATAGCAACTTGCAGCAGAGCTATACCATCGAAATCAGCAAGTCCGACTGGGGCAGCGGTTCGGTTCAAAACAATTCGCTCGGCGGCACGACCTTTTACAAGCCGCTCGACAACATCGGACACAAGTCGATCGCCGATTACGCCGCCTATGCGGACACCTTCATCTATGAAATCGGCATCCCGACTTGCAACGCCCGGGGCCGGGTATTCGTCGGCCAGCGCAAAGAAGGATTCGTCGCGAATCTCGGAGAGATATTCGACCTGGTCAATTTGAATCCCGTCGGCTCGCGTGAGGGCCAGCCCAATGCGCTGTACGACAAGAACGTGACCTCCATTGCCATCGAGGTTCCGATCAGCTGTCTGACGGCGAAAGGCGAGACGGTGATCGGCGGATACACCACCGCGAGTATTCCGGACGGGAATGGTTGGAGACAAGTTTCCCGCCTCGGCATGCCGCTCGTCAACGAGCTCGTCATCGGGCTGCCGGACAAGGACAAGTTCAACCAGAGCCTGCCGAAAGACGATGCTCAGTTCCTCACCTACGTGACCAATCCCTCGCTGCCCGTGTTGCTGCACGCGCTGTTCGGAAGCGCGGCGATGGTACCGGGTACACCGCGAGCGGATCTGGTGGCCGCGTTTCTCACCGGAGTCAAAGGCCTCAATCAGCCTGCAAAAGTCACGCCCAGCGAGATGCTGAGACTCAATACCGCCATCCCGGTAACGGCTATCGCAGCTCAGAACGACCTCGGGGTTCTAGGCAAGGACGATGCGGGCTTTCCGAATGGCCGGCGGCCCTATGATGATGTTGTCGACATCACCTTGCGGGTCGCCGAAGGCGCGCTTTGCGGAGCGATCGGTGATTGCGGCTCCGAAAAGGCCGATCCCAATCACGGAGCGCCCTATACGGATGGTGCGCGAGCGGCTGGGCCTGATGCCGCGCATGAGCAAGTGAGTGGAGAGATCAAAGCGACGGATACCTACTTGGGCGTGTTCCCGTATCTCAACACGCCGATTCCGGGTTCGCCGAATGGTCCGAATGGTTTGCCCGGCTCGACCGGTCTCTCGCCCTAGACTTCAATCGTCACGCTCACTCCAGGCGAACCTCCGAAGGGGGTCGCCTGGGTGAGCCCCACGGCTCGCGACCCCCATATCGGAACGCTCCCAATATCCTAAAGCGCGGCCTTTTCGCCCCGAATGCCGATACGAGACTTGGAACATAATTCGGATTAGTATGCCCCCGGTCGAGCCCCCGAGCAGGGTCCTACCTTTGCGCGGCGTACCAATAATTCCAAATTACTCAGGGAGAGTTTTATGAAGATAACTCATCGTGTTGCTTTATCCGCGGCGTTCCTCGGTCTGACGCTAACGAGCGTTGCTGCCGTAGCAGATGACCATCCATTCACCGAAGGGCCGGTAGTCAACGTGTCGGCGATCCGGACCGAGTATGGTAAGTTCGACGACTATATGAAGTTCCTGGATACGACTTGGAAAGCAACGCAGGAAGCGGCAAAGAAGGCCGGCTACAGCACAGGGTACAAGGTCATCATCGTGGAACCACGCGGCGACAATGACCCCGATATTTATCTGGTGGTCTACTATAAGAACTGGGCAGCGCTCGACGGCGCGACCGCCAAGGCAGATTCGATAGCAAAAGAAGTTGAAGGGTCGATCTCGGCCGCCAATCAGGGCGCTGTGGACCGCGGCAAGATTCGCCGAATTCTCGGGTCGTGGACGGGACAGCAGCTGGATCTGAAATAAAAGCAGTTTGAAGAACAGGCAAGGGCCGGAGCTCAATCCGGCCTTTGCCTGCCTCAGCGAACGTTGGAATGAGTATCTCTGAGGGAGGGTGGCGCTTCTGGATCGACCGCGGCGGGACGTTCACCGACGTGGTGGCGCAGCGCCCTGACGGCCGTCTCGTCCTGCGGAAACTGCTATCGGAGAATCCGCGAAGCTACCAGGACGCCGCCGTGCATGGAATCCGGGCGCTTCTCGGTCTCCCACAAGGCGCCATTCCTCCGGGCCTCATCGCCGAAGTCAAGATGGGCACGACGGTGGCGACCAACGCTCTCTTGGAGCGCAAGGGCGATCGCACGCTCTTGATCATCACTCGCGGATTTCGCGATGCGCTACGAATCGGCTACCAGAACCGCCCCCGCTTGTTCGACCGCAAGATCGTCTTGCCGAGCCAGCTTTACGAGCGCGTGGTCGAGGCGAACGAGCGCCTGACCGCCGAGGGCGACATTCTCATCAGTCTCGAGGAGACTTCCGTTCGAGAGGCGCTCGCGAGTGCATTCGCGGACGGCATTCGCTCGGTGGCGATCGTATTCATGCACGGATACCGCTATCCGTCTCACGAGCTTCGCGTCGCAGCGCTCGCCCGCGAAGTTGGATTCACCCAGGTATCCACCAGCGCCGAAACGTCACCGCTCATGAAACTCGTCGGCCGAGGGGACACCACCGTGGCCGATGCGTATCTCTCTCCCATTCTTCGACGCTACGTCGATCAGGTGACTCGTGAGCTCGGCGCCGGCGTGCCCTTGTCCTTCATGCAATCGAATGGTGGCTTGATCGCGGCGGACCGCTTTCAGGGCAAGGACGCGATTCTGTCCGGTCCCGCCGGCGGAATCGTCGGCATGGCAAGGACCGCGCAGGCGGCTGGATTCGAGCGGGTGATCGGCTTCGACATGGGAGGCACCTCGACGGATGTGTCGCATTTTGCCGGCACCTACGAGCGCGGCTTCGAGACCGTGGTCGCGGGCGTACGGCTTCGGGCGCCGATGATGAACATCTACACGGTGGCCGCGGGAGGCGGATCGATTTGCCGATTCGATGGCGCGAAGTTCCGAGTGGGGCCTGAATCCGCGGGTGCCGATCCGGGGCCTGCGAGCTACCGCCGCGAAGGTCCGCTCACGATCACGGACTGCAATCTCATGACGGGAAAGCTACAGGCCGAGATCTTTCCTGCCGTGTTCGGGCCTCGAGGCGATCAACCCCTCGATGCCGACGTCGTGCGCGAGAAATTCGACGCCCTGGCCGACGAGGTCGCCGCCTCGACAGGCCGGCGCCTCGAGCCCATGACCATTGCCGAGGGCTTTTTGACGATTGCGGTCGACAACATGGCCAACGCCATCAAGCAGGTCTCGGTCGCGCGCGGCTATGACGTGTCGAGCTACACGCTTGCTTGCTTTGGTGGGGCGGGTGGACAACATGCGTGTCTGGTCGCTGACGCCTTGGGAATGACCCGGATCATGATTCACCCGTTGGCAGGAGTGCTGTCGGCTTATGGCATGGGCCTGGCGGACACCCGTCTGATGAAGCAGTCGATGGTGGAAGCGCCGTTGGATGCGAGCCTCGTGACCCGGCTGGGCGAGCTCGTCTCCGAATTGACCCGGTCGGGCCAGGCCGAACTCGCCAACCAGTACGTCTCGGCGGCCCGGGTACGCAACGAAGCACGTGCTCACATCAAGTATCGCGGGTCCGACACCGCGCTCGAAGTCGATCTCGGGCCGCTCCCTGAGATGATCAAAGGCTTCGAGGCCGCGTATCGGCGTCGATTCGCTTTCACCATGCCCGAGGTGCCGCTGATAGTCGAATCGATCGCGGTCGAATTGATCGGCCGGTCGGAGGGCAGCGATGCCATGGTCGCTCCGCCTGCCGCCATCGAGCTTGCCGAGCCGGTCCGTCACGTCACGGCCCACATGGCGGGGCGGCCCCATGCAACACCCGTTTACGACCGGGCGAGCCTGCCCGCCGGGCAGCGCGTCACCGGACCTGCCGTCATCTTTGACTCAGCCTCCACCACGGTCGTCGAGCCGGGTTGGACGGCGGCGCATAGCGTGAGCGGTGATTTGATCCTGACTCGTGTCGAGCCGCGCGTTCATCGAGCCTCGAGCGCCGAGGCCGATCCGATCCGGCTCGAGATTTACAACAACCTCTTCATGTCGATCGCCGAACAGATGGGGTTGTCGCTGCAGAACACGGCCTACTCGGTCAACATCAAGGAACGGCTCGATTTCTCTTGCGCGGTGTTCGATGCGGAGGGTGCCTTGATCGCCAATGCCCCTCACATGCCCGTGCACTTGGGCTCCATGGGCGATAGCGTACGCGCCACCCTCGCTGCTCGTCCGAAGCCCGGCGATGTGATCGCCCTGAACAATCCTTACCGCGGCGGTACTCACTTGCCCGATGTGACCGTGGTAATGCCGGTGTTCGAAGATAATGGTCAGCTCCTGTTCAGCGTCGCCGCGCGCGGACACCATGCGGACATTGGCGGCACCACGCCCGGGTCCATGCCTTCGAACAGCAAGCACCTCGACGAAGAGGGCGTGTTGATCGACAACTTCCTGCTGGTCAGCAACGGCCGGTTTCGTGAAGCGGAGCTGCGCGCGCTGCTCGCCTCGGGCCCGTATCCCGCCCGGAACCCGGATCAGAATGTCGGTGACATTCGCGCCCAAGTGGCGGCGTGTGCCCGTGGGGCGGAGGAGCTTAAGCGCCTGATGAATGCAGCGGGGCGCGAGGTCGTGCTTGGCTACATGCGTCACGTTAGGTCGAACGCGGCCGCCCTGGTGCGGCGGATGCTGCCGACCTTGCCCGACGGACGTTTTCGCTATGAGCTCGATGACGGTACAGCGGTGGAGGTGGCGATCACGGTGGATCGCGACGCGGGGCGGGCCCGTATCGACTTCACGGGCACGAGCGACCAGCAGCCGAACAACTTCAATGCGCCTGCCTCCATTTGTCGAGCGGCGGCGCTCTACGTGATCCGCACGCTGCTGGACGATGACATTCCCATGAATGATGGGTGCTTGGAGCCGGTCGAGCTGATCATACCGGATCGCTCGCTATTGAGACCGCATCACCCGGCCGCGGTCGTCGCGGGAAACGTGGAAACCAGCCAAGTGGTCACCGATGCGCTATACGGCGCCACCGGCCGCCTCGCTGCGGCCCAGGGCACCATGAACAACTTCACCTTCGGCAACGCCAAGCACCAGTATTACGAAACCGTCTGCGGCGGCTCCGGGGCGGGGCCGGGCTTCGATGGGACGAGTGCGGTGCAGACCCATATGACGAATAGCCGGCTCACGGACCCGGAGGTCTTGGAGTGGCGATTCCCCGTATTGGTCGAAGCATTTTTCATTCGCGAAGGCTCGGGCGGCGCGGGTCGCTGGCGCGGGGGCGATGGCGTTGTGCGCCGTATCCGGTTTCGCGAGCGGATGACGGCCTCGCTCCTCGCCAACCGCCGGCGTGTGCCGCCGTTCGGGTTGGAGGGAGGCCGCCCGGGCGCCCTGGGAAGTGCTCGGCTACATCGGGCCTCCGGAGAAACTCTGGAGCTTGGCGCTACCGCCCAGGTTGAAGTTGGCGCCGGCGATGTGTTCGTCATCGAGACCCCCGGTGGAGGCGGCTTCGGTACGCCGCCATGACGGCCGCGCTGCCGACTCGAGCGGCTGCATCAAGCTTGCTGCGTCAAGTGGCCCGTGTCAGTCTATCCATCAATAATTGTACCGCGGCAGCGATGCCGGGAGAGACCGATGAGTCAAGTTGATTCGCCGTCGAGTACCGCGCGGCCCCTCGAGAAGACGCTGCCATCCGATTATTACCGCTCCCCCCAAATGTTCGCACGTGAAAGGGAGCGCATATTCTGCCGCGAGTGGCTCTGCGTGGGACGGGAGACGGACGTGCCGAACCCTGGCGATTCGACGGTGCTGGACGTGATGGGCGAGAGCATCCTCCTGGTGCGCAATGAGGCGGGCGCCTTGCGCGGCTTCTACAATGTCTGCCGCCATCGCGGAGCGCAGCTCTGCGGTGCGGGGCTTCCTGGCCGGGCCACGCGAGGCGGCGTGGTGGGCGGGAAGCGAATTCGTTGTCCGTATCACTCGTGGACTTATAGCCTCGACGGCGATCTGGTCGCGGCGCCCTATGTCGATGGTTTCGATGCAACCAAGTTTTCACTTTATCCGGTCGGGGTGGATAGTTGGGGCGGCTTTGTTTTCGTTCATCTGACACCGGCAAGCGCCAAACCGCTGACGGATCAACTCGGCGCGATTCCGCAGCGGACTCATCGCTATCCGCTGTCGAGACTGCGTGTGGGCCACACGATTCGCTACGACGTGGCGGCGAACTGGAAGATCATTGTCGAGAACTACAACGAGTGCTATCACTGCGGCGGCGTGCATCCGGAGCTCTGCGATGTGGTTCCGGCTTTCCGGCGCAACGGCGGCGGGGAGCTGCAGTGGGAGCGCGGGATTCCACATCGTGATGGCGCCTACACGTTCACTGCCAGCGGTACGGCCTCGCGCGCGCCATTCCCAGGGCTCAACGAGGAGGAACGGCTGCGTCATTTCGGCGAAGTGATCTACCCCAATTTGTTCCTGAGTCTCTGCTGCGAACATGTGGCGGCGTTCATCCTTCAGCCGAAGGGGCCGGAGCGTACGCTCGTAGAATGTCAGTTCTTGTTTGCGCACGACGAGATCGAAAAGCCTGGTTTCGATCCGTCGGATGCGGTTGAGCTCTGGGACATCACCAACCGCCAGGACTGGGCGATCTGCGAGAGCGTCCAGCGCGGTATCGCTGCGCGGCCGCACGATCACGGCTATTACGCACCCATGGAAGATCTGAGCCTTGACATTCGTCGCTACGTCGGCGAGCGCCTCGGTCTCGACTGACTCCTAAACGCGACGGTCCATGCTGCGCTACGACCACGCCGTACACGGCGACGTGTCGTCGGTCTCGAGTCCCTGCGCGTCTCCACAAACAGACATCGTGACATCGGATCACTTGGCCGCACAAAGTACTCCTTAGGGAAGGGAGAAACATTGGGGTGTGGCGTCCGCCGTTCTACGCGGACAGTGGTGACGAGGTTCGTTAACGATGCGTGGCATTGCCATTTTCAGATTGATTGCCTTGATCATGAGCGCGCAACTTGTTGCCGCTTGCTTCGGTGGCGAAGACAGCTCGAATGCTTCGAGCACTCCCGTCACTTCGACGCCTGCGGCTTCAGCCCCCACGCTCATGACCCAGCCCGCAAACGTCACCGTTACCGATGGTCAGCCCGCGACCTTCACAGCGGTCGCGTCCGGCTCGGCACCGCTCAGCTATCAGTGGTCGAAGAACGGCAGCGTCATCGCAGGGGCAGCCGCCTCCAGCTATTCCACGACGCCGACCACCAGCAGCGACAACGGCTCGGTGTTTAGCGTGAGCGTCAGCAACGCGGCGGGCACTGCCACCAGCGACAAGGCCGTCCTTACGGTGGACGCGCTCGCCGGAGTGGCCTTCGGACACGTGGTGATCGTGATGGAGGAGAACTCCAACTACTCGAGTGTGGTCGGCAATAACTCGAGCATGCCGTATCTGAAATCGTTGATCGACAATTACGGGCTCGCGACTCAGTACTACGCCAATACCCATCCGTCCATCGGCAATTACCTGATGCTGGTGACGGGGCAGGTGTTGACGAACGATGACAGCGAGACACCCGAATCCTTTCCGGTTTCGGCGGATAACATCGTCCGCGAGCTGTCGCAAAACGGCAAAACATGGAAGGCCTATGCCGAGGATCTGCCTTCCGTCGGATACATTGGCGGTAACACCGGCAATTATGCGGTGCGTCATGTGCCCCTTGCGTATCTCACGGATGTGCAGGACAGCACGGCCACGCGCCAGGGATTGGTGCCGTTCACGCAATTCGCGACGGACCTCGCCGGCGGGACGCTGCCGAATTTCTCGTTCGTCACGCCCAATCTTTGCAACGATGCGCACAATTGCGCCGTGAGCACCGCTGATGCTTGGCTCAAGACAAATATCGCGCCGCTCCTGACGAGTTCGCCGTTCAAGGATGATGGGTTGCTCATCATCACGTTCGACGAATCCGAGAACGACAACACCCATGGTGGTGGGCGAGTGGCGGCCGTATTCGTCAGTCCTGCATTCTCCAAGAAGGGTTACCAGTCGACGACGTTGTATCAGCATCAGAGCACGCTCAGGCTGATGTTGAAGAGCCTCGGCGTGACTTCCTTCCCAGGCGCAGCCGCAACGGCGCCCGGCATGACGGAGTTTTTCAGCTCGCCCTCGACCCCATGAACACGGAGCTTTCGTCCGTTATGGAGGGATGAAAGCCATATCGTGGACAGAGGGCCGAGCTTCCCAGCCGGCGCCTACACTTGCACTTTGTTCGGTCCCCCGGGATACTCTGCACCCAATAGATGACGGGATCGGTGCCAAGAGAATCGTTCGACATAGGTGCCCGCGACACCGCTCCTTCCCACGCGCTGCCTCGCCCCCCAAGGTTTAGGCACCTGATCGGACCGGCATTCGTGGTCGGCGCGCTGGTGACACCCAGCGTGATCGCCTCATTGAGCGCCGTCTCGGCCCATCATTTGCCAGGCTGGCTGTATCCGGAATCGGACGGAGCGGGCGGGGAAATTCTTTCCGTCCAGTATGCCTTGTTGACTCTGGGGCTCTCGTTGGTGGCGGCCGGCATCGCGCTGTCACTCTATCGATGGTCGTTGGCACGACGGCTGATCCATCTGTTTCTGTTCAGCATTCTATTGGAGCTCTTCTATCGCTTCGCCTATGGAGGTGCCGTCTCCGCCGGAGTGCTGGTATCGGTGCCCGAAACCAGCCGGCGGGAGACCAGAGAGCTCTTGGCCGGTCATGAAATGTTGACCGTCTCACTCAGCCTGGTAGCGCTGATGGCCATCTATGCACTGCTGGTGTCGTGGCGGGCCGATATCCGGTTTTCTTTCAAAGGGTGCGCTGAGGTCGCCGGGGTGGCGACGGCGATGATTCTTGCATCCTTCGCTCTGGGCGGCTATGAGCTCGGTGCAACGAAGCCGCTCGAGTCACTGCTCCTCGATGAGGCGCATGTCACCTTTCCCTTCGATGTGGCGACGGCACTCGGAGCGGTCGCGATCGACATGGGCGAGAGCCGGCGTCTGGCGTCGGCGCGCGCGCGGTTCAAGTTCCCAAACCCCCGGATGGTCCAGGCGCCATCGCGCAGAGATGCCCAGGAGATCTACGTAGTCGTCATCGGGGAGACATCGCGCCGCATCAGCTGGTCTCTCTTTGGATACTCTCGGCCCACGACGCCGCGCCTGGACGCCATCAAAAGTGATTTGATCCTATTCGATCGCGTGAGCTCCAATGCGACCAACACGATATTGAGCATGCCGCTGGCACTGACTCGTGCGTCTCCCGCCACGCGAGAGGTGTCCCTCTCGGAAAAATCCATCATCACGCTATTGAGACAGTCCGGGTTCGATACCTACTGGATCTCGAATCAGGACCGCTCGGAGGCATTGTTCAATCCGATATCCCGGATCGCGCTCGAAGCAGACCACGTCTCCTTCCCGGAGGGTATTCAGGGTGACGGCCGAGGGGACGCCTTCGATTCCAATCTTCTCACCAGGCTCAACGACGCATTGACAGGCTTGTCGCCCGGTGCGAAGGCCGTCTTTTTTCTCCACATGGAGGGAAGCCATTTTGGCTACAAGGAACGATATCCCGCGACCTTTGCATTGTTTTCCGGAGGGCAGGGCGCTCCGCGATCGCTTCCAGCCCACGAGTTGCAGCTCATCGACGAGTATGACAACAGCATTTATTTCACCGATCACAACCTTCGAGGCATCATCGACCGGCTATCCGGGTGCGATTGCAAGGCAGGACTGATCTTCTTCTCCGATCACGGCGAGCGGCTCTTCGATAGCGGGCTTGCCGACAGCGAATTTGGGCACGGATTCCCGACGGTGTCCCGCCAGGAGATCGATGTGCCATTTTTTGTTTGGCTATCGAGCGCCTACCGGAAGGACAATCCGTCGCTGGTGGAGACACTAGAATCGAATGCGCCGGCCACCGCCGAGCTGCACAACGTATTCGAGACTATTACCGATCTTGCGGGTGTCGATTACGACGGGCGCGAAGCGTCGCTCAGTCTGTTTTCGGCCAAGTTCCGGCCGCCTCTCGAGTTGCAGGTGTTGAATACGAATGAGGCGACGGTATCTTTGCAGCCTCTGGCGCCTCTTCCTCCGGGTGCGCCGGCGGGGGATGACCCAACGGTAAAGTGAACGTAAACGTGGCGCCGCCGCCAGGCCGGTTGCGGCCCGCGATCTGTCCGCCATGCGCAGCGATGATGGCGCGGCAGATGGGAAGGCCGAGGCCCATGCCCGGGAGTCGACGATGCGCCTATTTCGCCGGGACGATCGGCGCGATGGAGCCGCCCAGTGCCTGAAAGAGCGCGGCGGTATCGGCATAGCGGTTCGCCCGCGCCTGCAGGAGCGAGATCTCGGCCTGCTGATAAGTTTGCTCGGCATTGATCAATGCCAGATAGTTCACGGATCCCAAGTCCAGTTGGCGGTGCGCCACGCCCATGCTCTTGTTGGCGGCTTCCTCGGCGCGGTTCGCCGCTTTCAGCGCATCCGCATCTGCATCGAGCGCATGCAGGGCGTCCGCGACATTCTGAAAGGCCGTCAAGACCGCCAAGCGGTATTGCGCACCGGCCTGATCGAGCGCCGCGTCGGCTGCGCGCTTGCGATGAATCAGGGTACCGCCTTCGAACAGGGTCTGGCCGGCATTCGCGCCGATGCTCCAGAAGCCCGTGCCCGGCTTGAGCAGTTCGGCGAATACCGGCGCAGTGCTCCCGATATCGCCGGTGATGGTGATCTGCGGGAGCATGTTGGCAATGGCAACGCCCACTTGAGCCGTGGCGGCGTGAAGTTGCGCCTCGGCGGCGCGCACATCGGGGCGACGGTCGATGAGCCGCGACGGTACGCCGAGCGGCAAGTCAGTGGGCAGCGTCAGCTGATCCAAGTCGAGTGGCGCTGATTTGAAATCGGCGGGAAGATGCCCGGTAAGGATCGCCAATTGATCACGCGCCTGATGCAATTGCTTCTGAAGTGGGGGGAGCGTGGTTTCCAACTGCGCCATGGCCGCGTCCTCCGCGAAAATATCAGCTTCGGCCACCGCACCGAGCTCGAGCTCCCGGCGCAGCACGGCCAGGGATTCGCGCTCGAGCGCAATCACATGCTCGGTGCCGGTGATTTGCGCGCGCAGTTCCGCCTCTTGGATGGCGGCCGTCACCACGTTCGCCGTCAACGTGAGATAGGTCGCATCCAGCTGGAACCGGCTGGCCTCCGCTTGCGCCGCCAGTGATTCCACCGTACGGCGATTCAACCCGAAGATGTCCGGAACATAGGAAACTGTCACCTGAGGCGTGAACAGGTTATAAAGCGGGGCACCCGAGTTCAAGGTCGGCGCCAGCACTCCGGTCGCATCGCGCGCGCGCTCCGCGTCGAAATTTCCCTGGACCAGCGGAAAGAACGAGCCGCGCTGGGCGGCGGTGTTTTCCTGGGCCTGCCTGAGCGCGCCTTGTGCGGCCTGCACCTGGGGGTTGGCCTTCAGGGCCTCGTCCACCAAGCCATCGAGCTCCTGCGATCCAAACAGCGTCCACCAGTTTCTAGGCACATCCTGACCTTCAAGAAATCTCTGGGCGGCGCTGTCGGGGCCCTCGGCGGAGGAAGTCGCGGCCGGCATCGGCTCGATCGTGTAGCGCTCGACGTCGGGCGCCTTGGGCCGATGGAAATTGGGGCCCACACAGGCGGCGAGCGGCATCGCGAGAGCTCCGCATGCAGGCAAAAGATATCGCAGGATTCGGCCTGCCGTCGTTCCGAAAGTTGCATCGCCGGCCGCCACGCGTTTCACGTCGGGGCCTCCCGCGGTTTCTCCGCAGGCAGCTCCTGAGCCCGCGAGAATTTCAACACCAGCACCGGAAGCACCAGCAGAATCAGAATCGGCGCGAGCAGCATTCCGCCCACGACGACGAGCGCCAGCGGGCGCTGCACTTGGGAGCCGATGCCGGAGGAGAACGCGGCGGGCAACAACCCGACGCACGCTACGATGCAGGTCATGAGCACCGGCCGCATCTGGGTACGGCAGGTCTGCAGCATGGCGCTCACCCGATCGAGCCCCGAATCGAGGCTCAAATGATAGTAAGACAGCACCAGAATCCCATCCATGGCCGCAATTCCAAACAGCGCGACGAAGCCGATGGCTGCGGACACGCTGAACGGTGTACCCGTCACCCGCAATGCGAATATACCGCCGAGGAGTGCCATGGGTATGACGCTCGCGGCCAGCAGCGCATCGCGCAAACTATTGAAATTCACGTAAAGGAGTAGGACGATCAGGGCGATCGAGAGAGGCACCGCCACGCCCAGGCGCGCCGCCGCCTCCTGCAGATTGCCGAATTCCCCCACCCATTCGAGATGATAGCCGCCCGGCAGCAAAACGGCGGCCTCGACCTCGCGCTGTGCCTCGAGAACTGCGCCGCCCAGATCGCGGCCCCGTACGCTGAATTTGATCGGCACATAGCGCTGTTGCTGTTCGCGGTAGATGAAGGCGGCGCCTGAGACCAAATGGACGTCAGCCACATCCTCGAGGAACACCTGGGTATTGCCGCTGCCCGAGGCGCTCGCGGTAGGGGTCGCGATGGGAATGTGTCGTATGGCGTCCAGGCTCTTTCGATAGGGGGCCGCGAGGCGCACCATCATCGGGAAATGCCGGTCGCTGGTCCCTTCATAGAGATCGCCCGCACTCTGACCGCCGATCGCCGTCTGAACGACGGCGTTGACGTCGCCCGGCGCGAGCCCGTAGAGCGCCGCGCGCACCCGGTTCACATCGATGCGAATGGTCGGCTGTCCGAGAGAACGCAGCACCGCGAGATCGGTGATGCCCGGAACCTTGGCGAGCACTGCGGCGATGCTGTCCGCCGTCTTTTCCAAAGTCTCGAGGTCGTTGCCGTACACCTTGACGGAATTCTCGCCCTTGACCCCAGACGCCGCTTCCTCGACGTTGTCCTGTATGTATTGGGAAAAGTTGAATTCCACGCCGGGAAACCGCTCACTGAGCGCGTCGGTCATCTCCTTGGTCAGCTTGTCCTTGTCGACGCCGCGGGGCCAGACGTCGAAGGGCTTTAAGGGTACGAAAAACTCCGCGTTGAAGAACCCCGTGGCATCGGTGCCGTCATCCGGGCGCCCGTGCTGCGAGACCACCGTTTCGACCTCCGGGTACCGGGCCATGAGCTCGCGCATCCGGTTGACGTAGGTATCGCTTTCCTCCAGCGAGATCGATTGGGGAAAGGTCGCCCGCACCCAGAGATTTCCCTCCTCCAATTTGGGCAGGAACTCGAGCCCGAGGGAGCGTACGGCGACGACCGCCAACAAAGCCAGCAGCGCCAGGCCCGCAAACGTCAAGATGCGATTGGCCAGCACGAATTCGAGCGCCGGCTGGTAGATGCGGCGAAGCCCGCGCACCACAAGGGTTTCGCGCTCTTGAACCTTCGCCGGAAACAGAACCAGGCTCAATGCAGGGGCGACCGTGAACGTCGCGATGAGTCCGCCGGCGATGGCGTAAGCATAGGTCTTCGCCATCGGCCCGAAGATGTGGCCCTCGATGCCGGAGAGCGTGAACAACGGCACGAAACCCGCGATGATGATCGCCGCGGCAAAGAAGATCGATTGGCTGACTTCCGCAGCGGCGATCGAAATGATGCCCCGCTTTCCGCTGAAGCCCGAGCGCACCCGGATACGGTGCAAGAGACTGGGACCTTGGCCCAAGTGCGCCGCGCTCTCCGCGAGGTGACGGAAGATGTTCTCCACCATGATCACCGTGGCGTCCACGACCAATCCGAAGTCGATGGCGCCGACGGACAACAAATTCGCCGATTCCCCGCGCAGCACCATGAGCCCGATCGCGAAAGACAGGGCGAACGGAATGGTCATGCTCACGATGACGGCGCTGCGGATATTGCCGAGAAAGACCCACTGCAGGAGAAAGATCAGCAAAATGCCCGCCGCCATGTTGTGGAGCACCGTATGGGTGGTGACGCGGATGAGATCGCTGCGGTCGTAGATGCGCTGGATGCTGACGCCGGGCGGCAGAATGCCGCTGCGGTTGATATTGTCGACTTCGGCTTCCACCCGCTTGATGGTAGGTATGCTTTGCGCCCCTCGGCGCATGAGCACGATGCCCTGGACGATGTCGTCCACGTTGTCATAGCCGGCGATGCCCAACCGGGGAAGATTTCCGATGGTCACGGTGGCAACGTCGCCCACCACCACCGGCACTCCTTGATTATTGGTGATCATCGTGTGCCGGATATCATCGATCGAGTGGATCAACCCCACGCCCCGGACCACGGCCGATTGCGGCCCGAAGTTGATGGTTTGGCCGCCGACATTGATGTTTGCGTTCGAGAGGGCCTGCAGCACCTGGGGAACGGATAGACCGTAGCCGACGAGCTTGTGCTGGTCGATGGCGATCTCGTAGGTCTTGGTCTTGCCGCCCCAGCCGGTCACGTCGATGACGCCCGGCACGGCCTTGAATCGGCGCTCCAACACCCAGTCCTCGAGCGTCTTTAAATCCGTGACCGAATAATTAGGTGGTCCCACGACCCGGTATCGGTAGATCTCGCCGATCGGGCTCGTGGGCGAGATCTGCGGTTGTGCGCCGTTCGGCAGACTGCCGAGCTGCGACAGCCGGTTGGTCACCCACTGCTCGGCCTGGTAGTACGTAAAATCGTAGGTGAACTGAACCTTGACGTCAGACAGTCCGAACAGCGAGATCGTGCGGATGGCCTGCACGTTTGGAATGCCCGCCATTTGGATCTCGAGCGGGATGGTGATGTAGCGCTCGATTTCTTCGGCCGACTGACCGGTGCTCTGCGTGACGATATCGACCAGCGGCGGCACCGGATCGGGATAGGCCTCGATGTTGAGCGTGAGGAAGCTTGCGGTTCCGGCGCCGAGCACGAGGACGAGCAGTACGACGATCAGTACGCGCTGGCGCAGGGCAAACGCGACGATCGCGTTCATGAGGAGCTGGAAGCGGCTGCTTGGTCGATGAACAGGCTCCCCTTGGTCACCACGCGGTCCCCGGGTACCAGTCCTTGGATTACCTCGATCAGTCCGTCGTTGCGGCGCCCGGTACGGATGGCACGATAGGCCAGGGTTCCGTCCCCGAGCGCGACCCAGACATGCGCGGCGTCACCTTCATAGACCACTGCATCTTCGGGCACTGCGGGAGAATCGGAGGCGCCGCTCGTGAGGATGCGAAAATTCGCGAACATCTCGGGTTTGAGCGCGCCATCGCGGTTTGCGATATCCGCGCGGACGAGCAGCCGATGCGTGGCGGCATCGATCACGGGACTCACATAGGTGACCTGCGCCGAGAAGGTGCGGTCGGGGTAGGCGAGAACCCGAACCTCCACCGGTTGTCCGACTTTCACGAGTCCGGCATCCGTTTCGCGGACATCGGCGATGAGCCATACGGTCGAGGTGTCGGCGATGGTGAACTGGGGTGTGCTGCTGCCGGACTGTACATACTGTCCCGGTCCCAACTGCCGGTCCACCACGACGCCGGAGACCGGCGCGCGGAGCGTTGCGACCGACTCGATGTGTTTGGCATTTTCCAGCCCGTCGATTTCGGCAGCCGAGATGCCGAGAATCCGCAGCCGATTGCGCACCGCGCTGAGCGCCACCTCAGCGGTGGTCAGATCGGTTTGTGACTGCTGCCAATCCTGCAGGCTTCCGCCTTTGGCCTCGTACAGCGCGTGCTTGCGGGTCTCATTGATGCGCGCCAGCTTGACTTGGGCGGCTGCCGTGTTCAGGTCGTTCTGGGCCTGCACGAATTCCGAGGCATCGACGGTGGCGAGGGCGGCTCCGGCCTTCACCCGATCTCCCAAGCCCGCGATGACTCGGGTTACCCGGCCGGAGTAAGGGGAGAACACCGGCGTCGAGTGGTCGGCGTTGACCGCGATCTTGCCTTCGGTCATTTCCTCGCTGACGAAGGCATGCCGGCTCACCGGTGCGATCGTCAAGGTCTTGAGCTGCTGCGGGGTGGGGCGAAAAGTGCCGGGAGGCGGGGGTGGCGGGCCCTTGGGCTCCTCATGGGAACCGAAGGCCTTGCCGCCCAGCCAGAACGCGAACACGATGACCGCAGCCGTGACGGCGCCGATGGCGGTCACCTGCCACTGTCGTCTGGGTGACCACGCTCGCCGGTCGATCGATGCCTGGCTCAGCCCGTCCGGTCGATCGGTACCGGCGTCATTCTGCGATTCGCTCATTCAACCTCGGATACGACCCCTCAGAAATGGAAGATGGCATCCATGGCCAGCATGGCCTGAGAGCGCTTTCCACCGTTCTGCTCGAAGCTCAAGGTACGCCCGCCGCTCGAGAACGTACAGGACGACACGCCGGGCACCGACGGTGCGTAGCAGGGGTTGTCGTACGCGTACCCCGTGGCGGCTGCATTCGGCGCCGACACCTGACGTTCGTAGCGCGCGCCTCCGGACGCAGTTCCAGGGCATCGCCCACCCAGTGGGTATACCCGAGATCGAACTCCACGAATGCGCCTTTGAATCCCGTGCGCTGGCCCGTGCTGTCGTTCATGTAATCGGTGCGCCAGGTCCAGATGTCGTGCGAATCGTAGGTGTAGTTCAGGTAGTTCACGATAGCCCATTCATGCGATGCGCAATACACCAGCGCTTTGTCGTTACATTGCGCGCCCGCGGGGGCACCGATGTTGTATTCCGGCGCCGGAAACATTGCGGCGAGTATCGCTGCACCCTGTGGGTTCGAGACATCCGGGGTGTGATTTTGCCACATGTACCAGGCTTCGGTATCCATGTGCCACTGCTCGTTGAATTTGTGATACCAGGTGGCCACCGCGTGCTGGATGTTATTCCAGCCGAAATTCTGATTGTTCAAGCCGTTCATGCAAGGGTAGAACGCATCGTTGCCGCTGGAGACTTCCAGTTGAACTTTCCAGTTCCTGTTCAGCATCGTGGTCGATACGATGCCGTTTTGCGTGTAGGGATCGTAGGTATAGAGCAGCGAATGGCTGTACGTGATGTTGTTCGGCGCGAGCTGCGCCTCGATATCGGGGATCGAGATGTAGCGCCCCACCCGCAGATTCTCCCCGTCGAAGAACTTGGGGAAATAGAAATCGAGGTAATACATCACGGGATCATAGCCGTAGAGCCGCTCGTGCTCGGTGTATTGATTGCTCAGAATCCCATTCGAGAAGGTGTACTTGTAATCCGTGCCATATAGTGAGGCAAACCGGAAGCCCCAGTCGAAGTGCTTCGCCGAACTCGAAGGGCACCGATGGATTGATGCCGAGGTCCCGACGACGACGAGTGGCAGCCCGCACGCGCGCCAGGAGTTCGCCGACGCCAAAAGGCTTCGTCAGGTAGTCGTCCGCTCCCGCATCGAGCGCCTCGATTTTGTCGTGCTCGCTCACCCGCGCGGAGAGCACGATGACCGGCACCTTGGAACCAGCTGCGCAGATCGCGCAAAAGATCGATACCGTCCCCATCGGGCAGCCCCAGGTCCAGAATGACGAGGTCGGGTCTTCGGGTGCTTGCGTCGGTCAACCGTTGCTGCAGCGTCTCCGCCTCGTGGACCACCCAGGATTGCGCTTCGAGTGCCGTCCGGACGAAGCGGCGGATCTGGCGCTCGTCTTCGATCAGCAATGCCACCGGAAGAGGGTCACTCACGGCGAGACGATACCTCAATAGGTGAATCGACCATAGCCCGCCGTCGGACGACCCCTACAGCAACTCGACGGCTGCAGCCGACTCACACAACGAGGGCCGCCGCCCCATCATAGGGTTTGATCCAATCCATCGAGGTATCTATGCGTCGCATTACCAGCCTTGCATTGGCGGTCGTCACGACGGCCGGACTTTCACCGCTGTTGAGCAACAGCAGCCAAGCTCAAGTCAGCGTCAATCTCGGTGTCGCGCCGGACTGCCCATATGGCTATTACGATGTCGCTCCCTATGGTTGCGCGCCCGCCGGTTACTACGGGCCAGAATGGTTCGAGGGGGGCGTATTCATCGGCGCGGGACCCTGGTTCCACGGGCCGGCGACTTTCCATGGCAAAGTGGATAATCGCTTCGACCCGCACCACGGCTACAAGGGTGCAACGCCGGCGCGCGGAGAACACGCTGAGCCCGCGAAGCGGGTCGATGCAGCGCACTTCAAGGGTAACGAGGACAGGGACGGGCGCGGCCACGCAGCCGAAGGTCGACACTAGACGGCGCTGCGGCTTTCCATGGTGCGATAGTCCTGTCGAGCCGGCCCGGTGTAGAGTTGCCGCGGCCGGCCGATTTTCATCTGCGGATCGGAAACCATCTCCTGCCAGTGCGCGACCCAGCCTGCGGTGCGGGCGATCGCAAACATCACCGTGAACATGGAACGTGGAATGCCGAGAGCGCTGTAGATGATCCCCGAGTAGAAGTCCACGTTCGGATAGAGCTTGCGGGACACGAAGTAATCGTCTTTGAGTGCGATTTCTTCGAGCCTCAGGGCCAGTTCGAACAAGGGATCGTGCTCGCTACCGAGCTTCTCCAATACCTGGTGGCACATCTGCCGGATGATCCGTGCGCGCGGATCAAAATTCCGGTACACGCGGTGCCCGAATCCCATCAAGCGCACGTTGTCGGACTTGTCCTTGACCCGGGTCAGAAAGCGATCGATCCCTTCGACCGACCCGATTCCCTCCAGCATGTCCAGCACCGCCTCATTGGCGCCGCCGTGCGCCGGGCCCCAGAGCGCCGAGATTCCGGCGGAAATCGCCGCGTATGGGTTCGCGCCGGTGCTGCCCGCCAAGCGAACGGTGGAGGTACTGGCGTTTTGCTCGTGATCGGCATGGAGTATGAACAGCAAATCGAGCGCCTCGGCCGCGATTGGATCGGCCGCATAGACTTCCGAGGGAACCGCAAACATGAGCTGCAGCAGGTTCTCGCAGTAGCCAAGCTCCCGTCGCGGTTGAACGAATGCCTGGCCGAGCGTGTGTCTGTAGGCGGCAGCGGCGATGGTGGGCAGCTTCGCGATGATCCGCCGCGCAAAGATCTCGCGATGTTTCGGATCGTTGATATCGGTCGCGCCGTGATAAAAGGCGGCCATGGAGGCGACCACGGCCGACACCATCGCCATGGGATGGGCATCGCGATGGAAGCCGCGGAACACCTGCATCAGCTGATCGTTCACGCCGCTATGGCGCATGACGGAATCGCGGAACGCGTCCAGATCCTTTCTCGTCGGCAATTTGCCGTAAATGAGCAGATCGGCGACTTCGAGGAAGCTGGAGCGCTCGGCGAGTTGTTCGACCGGGTATCCGCGATACAACAGCAATCCCGCCTCGCCGTCGATGTAGGTGATCTTGCTCTCAGTGCTGGCGGTCGCAACGAAACCCGGATCGAACGTGAATACCCCGAGATCCTTGGTCAAGTGGGCGATGCTGAGTACGTCCGGTCCGATGGTCCCCGAAACGGCGTCTAGTAACGCCGTCTTTCCGGTCGCTAGGTCCTTCAGCTCATATTTCCCACTCATAGCGATCCTGGGACTCTGCCGTGGCCTAACTCAGGCGTCAGTCGCCGCCTCGTGAAATTGCTCCTCTTCCGTACTTCCCGAAAGAGCAGTGATCGAGGAGCTCCCCGCGACGATGGTTTGTGTCACGTCGTCGAAATAGCCTGCGCCCACTTCGCGCTGATGACGGGTGGCGGAATAACCGCGTTTCTCTGCCTTGAATTCCGCTTCTTGCAAGGCGACGTACGCCGTCATCTGGGATTCCCGGTAGCCGCTCGCCAAATCGAACATCGAGTAGTTCAGGGCATGGAATCCGGCCAAGGTGATGAATTGGAATTTGTAACCCATGGCTCCCAATTCGCGCTGGAAACGGCCAATCGTGCTGTCGTCCAGCTTGCGCTTCCAATTGAACGAGGGTGAGCAATTGTAGGCCAGCATCTTGCCGGGGAATTGCTTGTGCATCGCTTCGGCAAACGTTCGCGCCTCTTCCAGGTCGGGCTTGCCGGTTTCGCACCACAAAAGATCGACGTAGGGCGCGTATGCGAGGCCGCGGGCGATTGCCTGGTCGAGTCCATTGCGCACGTGGAAGAAGCCCTCGGGCGTGCGCTTATTGGATGTGATGAATGCTCTGTCGCGCTCGTCGATATCGGAGGTGATGAGATTCGCGGCTTCTGCGTCGGTGCGCGCCAACAATATCGTCGGCACGCCGCACACGTCGGCTGCAAGCCTCGCGGCAACCAGCTTGTGGATGGCTTCCTGCGTCGGCACGAGGACCTTCCCGCCCATGTGCCCACATTTCTTGGCCGATGACAGTTGGTCCTCGAAATGCACCCCGGCGACGCCGGCCTCGATCATCTGCTTCATCAACTCGAATGCGTTGAGGACGCCGCCGAAACCCGCCTCGGCATCGGCCACGATGGGCTTGAGCCAGTCGATGGAGGAGTCTCCTTCGGCGTGATAGATCTGATCGGCGCGCAATAGGCAATTGTTGATGCGCTTCGCAACGGAGGGCACGGAATCCGCCGGATATAAGGATTGGTCCGGATACATTTGAGCGGACAGGTTCGCGTCTCCGGCCACCTGCCAACCCGACAGATAAATCGCATCGAGGCCGGCTTTCACCTGCTGCATGGCCTGATTGCCGGTGAGGGCACCGAGGGAGTTGACGAATGGCTTCTGGTGAAGATATTGCCAGAGCTTATTGGCGGTCAGGGTGGCGATGGAATGCTCGACATGCACGGAGCCCCGCAGCCTCACCACGTCCTCGGCCGAGTAGGGGCGCGTGATATTCCGCCAGCGAGGGTTTTCGCGCCAATCGCGGCCGATGGACGCCGCCGCATCCGCACCCGAGAACTTGGTCATAGCTCTGTCTCCACCGGTTGTGCTCATCCGAAGAATTCGACGCCAGCAGTATAGGCGACGAGTTGGCGAAAACTTCACTCCAGAAAATTCACAAGGTAAAGTTCACAAACAAGCTTGGGCTGTGCTTATGTAAAAGGCCTTGCTTACCGTAAAGGCCTTCACGCAACGCCCGGATCCAGTGGGGCAGGCGGGCGGACAAACGGCTAATCCGGCACTTGAAGTCGAACGGCGGAGATCAGAATGCCGTCCGGGTCCGCATAGAGCCACTGGCCGCTCTTGAATGTCAGGCCCGCGAAGGTGACGGCACGGTCCCGATGGCCGGTGTGCAAGCCTTTTTCAGATTTGCGAGGGTGGGTCGCGAGTGCCTTGACGCCAATCGGCATTTCGCGAATTTCGCCGGAATCCCGAATGCAGCCGAAGACGATGAGGCCTTGCCAGCCGTTCTTCACGCCCAGTTCCGCCAAATTCCCGCCCACCAGTGCGCAGCGCATCGATCCGCCACCGTCGATGACGAGGACGCGCCCGGCGCCGGGCTCTTCTAAGAGCGCTCGAACCAGGGCGTTGTCCTCGAACACTTTCACTGTCACCACCGGGCCATGAAACGTCCGCAAGCGACCGAAGTCCCGGAACATGGGCTCGGCGATTTGCACCTGTGGATTGGCATCGGAGAGATCGGCGGTCGTTGTTTTCATGAAACTCCTCGCGAGATGCTCGACAGATCTTTCATTGTACCCAAGGCAATCCAACCGTCGCACCTAGGTAATCGCGCTCATCGACGGACGCGGTCCCGACGACTACAAGACCCAGGGCCGCTCGAGCGAGGGATGCTTGCCGATCTCGATGAGACCGACGCCGCGCTCCCCGGTCTCGGCGAGCGTGAGCGGGCAGCACGATTCCATGATCTCGTAGCCCGGGCGCTGGCCCACGGCCTTTTCCGAGTGCAAGGCGACGTCGGAGTAACGGCCGGCGACGTCCACCTCGATGGTGAAGGGCTTGTCGAGGACGTCCTTGAACTCGAAGTGCAGCTTCTCCGGCCAGCCATTCTTCTCGCCGTCAGTGGTGACGCGGATGGCCTTGAGCGCGCGTTCGCCACCCGCATCGCTCACATAGCCCTCTTTCGCCCAGATGCCCGGCCGGTGCAGGGTCTCGAGCGTCTTCATGCCGAATGCGCGATCGGGAAAATTGAGCCCGGTCCAGAAGTGCCGGGCCACCACGCTATCGCCGCGGAACACCCAGGAATGATCGCGATACCCCCAGCCGTTGAGCTCGACCGTCTTGCCGCCGCCTGTGATGAGGCCGCGGACGGCAAGGGACTGCTGCTGGTGGTTGAAAGGCAGGTTGAGTCCCATGGTCATGACCTCCTGGAACGACGGCATGTCAGGGGCCGCGGTACGGCACGCGGCATAGTCGAAGGTCGGACGGCGCGCCTCGAACACCACGTCGGCGCTGAAATCTCCTCCCGTGAATTTCAGATCGAATCGTTTGTGGGGCTCCGAGAAACGGAGCGAGAGCTTGCCATCGCTCAAGGACTCGGCCATCGCGAACTTCTCGGGGATCGGGATCTCGTTGGCGTAGGCGAACTGTTTTCCCTGCACGTTCAAGTTGAGCGTGAAGCGCGAGCGGTTGAAGAGGGGCTCGTTGTTGAAGTGCGCGACGCCAAACACGCCGCGCTCCGGATCCATGATGATGAAGAAGTAATTCTCCTTGTAGCGCAGGTATGCGGCGGGCGGAATCGGGTGAGGGCGGTCGTCATGGATGGTGGTCATCGGATCTCCGGAACCTTCAGACGGTGGCACCGCCATCGACAGACAGGCCAACGCCGGTGATGTAACTCGCATCGTCCGAGAGGCCCCATGCCCTCGGCCGAGGAGCTCGAGGAATGCGTCGAGACCGCAGCGCGGGTGTTCTGCAAGGGCTACGGCGCCGACTGATCGCCCCCTAGCTCATCCGCAGGATGGGTTTGATGGTGCGGCCGTGCTCCTGGTCCTCGAGTGCGCGATTGATGTCCTCGAACTCGTAGTACTTCACCAGTTTCTGGAGCGGGAATCTACCCTCCATGACAAGATCGACGAGCTTCGGGATGAACTGCTGCGGCACACTGTCGCCCATGTTGATGCCACGAACGGTGATGCCGCGGCCCATGAGTCCGATGAGCGGAACCCCGAGCACTGCGTCAAGCTTGTTCAAGGTCACGAGCGCGAGCTTGCCGCGCAGAAACAACGACTCGAGCGCCTGTTGGATCACAGCCGGAATGCCGGAGGTGTCGAAGGCGTTGTTCACCCGGCTGCCGGTCAATTCGTGGAGCTTTGCGACGAGTTGCGGCTCCGCTCCGGGGTCGAGCGCGTGCTTCGCGCCGAGCTCGAGCGCGAGCGCGCGCCGTTGCGGATTCGGCTCGACCACAATGATGGGATCGCAGCCGACGATCAGGGCCGCCATCAGCGCAGAGAGGCCGACACCGCCCGCGCCGAAGATGACCAGCGATTCGCCAGCCTCCGGCTTAAGGACGTTCATGACGGCGCCCGCGCCGGTCTGCACGCCGCAGCCCAATGGCCCGAGCATCTCGAGCGGCGCATCGGCGCGCACCTTGATCGCGTTGCGATCCAGGCACACCGAATGCGTGGCGAATGAGGACTGGCCGAAGAAATGAGAAGCCACCGGACCCTTCTCGCCGCTGAATGCGGTGGAACCATCGTAGCGCCGGCAGGTGAAGTTGCCCTCCATGAAGCGGTGGCAATAGGCGGGCACGCCCTTCTTACAGTTGTCGCATTCGCCGCACGGCAGGAACGTGATCACCACCGGATCGCCCGCTTTCAGCGAAGTCACCTTGGCGCCCACCTGCTCGATGCGTCCCGCGCCCTCGTGTCCCAAGATCACCGGACGCGGCATGGGCATGAAGCCGTCGCGACAGGTGAGATCGGTATGACAGATGCCCGTGGCCACGAGCTTGACCAGTACCTCGTGATCGCGCAGCCCATCCAGCTTCACCGCCTCGATGACCGCGTCGCGCGCTCCCTCCCTAAAGACCGCTGCCCTCATCTCGACCGCCATCGCGCCTCTCCTTTGATTATGATCCTCCGGTCGTTTCGCCAGAGGACCGTTCGTATGCTCATGATACATCACCTCGAGATCTCGCAATCCGAGCGCGTGGTGTGGACCCAGGGAGCGCGGGCGCGCGGACTCACTCTACTCGAACAATTCTCCGATTCCCGGCCCGGCTTTCTGCCCGACCGCCTTCATGTCGCGTGCGAAGGACGCCATGTCCCAATAGTCGCGCCACGCGCTGATGAGTCCGTCACGGACCTCGAATATGCCCATGAACGTGGCCTGCACACGACTAACCCCGAAAATAAACGCCTCCGTGCGCTCGGTGAGCACGCACCGGCCGTCCTTGGTGGTGGCGAGGTTGTCTATCGTGCTCTCCGCCTGGCTGCACTTCTTGAAACGATGTCCTCGGCGCACCTGCTGATGAGGCCCTCCAGGTCGCCGGCCTCCAATGTTTCGAGAAAGTCGCGGACGATTTGTTCCGGTGACGCCATCTCGATCTCCTGAATGGCGGGTGGCCTCAATTCTCGGCGCGCGGCTGGAAGCGTATGTTGAGTGAGGAGACCCCGCGAAACACGAGCTGCGGCAAAAAGTTGAGATCCTGATCAAGCACGGTTGCGCCGTCGAAGCGCTGCACCAGCGCGCCGAAGTATTCATTGAGCTGCATCTTGGCCAGGAGGTGGCCGATGCAATGATGCAGTCCGGGCCCGAAGGTGAGTGAATTGTCGTTAGAACGGCTGAGGTCGAGCTTTTCCGGCTCCGCGAACGCACGTGGATCGCGGTTTCCAGCCGCGATCATCAAAAACACGATTTCGCCTTTCTTGAGCTGCCTGCCGTGCCACACGAAGTCCTCGCTTACCGCGCGGGGCATCGCCGCCGACATGGCGCTGTAGCGCATGATTTCGAGCACGGCTTGAGCGGTGCCTTGCGGGTGCTCGCGCATATGGCGCCACGCCTCGGGATGTCTCGCAAGCGTCGCGGTACCGAGCGCCATGGAATTGCTCGTGGTGTCATGGCCCGCAACGATGATGAGCTGCAGCACGCCGAGGAGCTCCTCCTCGCTCAAGGCGTCGCTTTCGTCCCGTGCGGAGAGCATTACCGACAGAAGATCATTCTCGCCGCCCGGCTGGCGCCGGCGCTTGGCGATCTGGTCACGGAAGATCTCGTTCATCTCGACCATGGAACGTTCTGCGCGATCGAGCCACTCGGTCTTGGGCAGCGCGGAAGCGAGCGCCACCGTGAACGAGGTGGCCCACTCCTTCAGATGACCGTAGAGTTCGTCGGGCAGGCCTAGAAGCTTCAGAATCACGACGCCCGGCAACTGCCGCGCAACGCCTTCATTGAATTCGATCTCCGGCGACTCGCGGATCTTGTCCATGAGATATGCCACGCGAGCCCGGGCAAAGGGGCGAACGCCTTCGACCACGCTCTTGCCGAACGCCTTGCTCAAGAGCTTGCGAAGGCGCGTATGGTTCGGGGGATCGGATTCGGTGATCCAGGATTGCACGTAGCGAGTAAGATTCGGGAGGCGCCGCCGGGCCTCCTCAGCCGACAGCTCTCCGAAGCTGGATTTGTCCAATTTGTAGTTCGAAAGAGGCAGCCGTCCCGAGAATCCCTCGACGATGTCTTGGTGCTGAGATACGAGCCAGCAGTGCGAGGCGGGGCTCCAATGAACCCGTTCGATCTCACGCAGCTTGCCGATCTCGCTGAGAAGGCCGTTGCGCATTTCGCCTGCGCGGGACAGGTCTACATCGAACGCCGATTCCGTCGCCATTCAGATCCCTCCTCAACGGTCCTGCCGCCGCGAGCCGTGCGCGCGATCAGCGATTTCTTGTGGCCCCTGAACATGTATCTTTCGGTACAGACTCTTATTCTAAGGGGGAAAAGGCAGAGGTGAATAGGGCGCGGATTGAAGCCACCCGCGTTCGCGGCGCAGCAAACGCGGGGCGCAGGTGCAGCAAGGGTTCCAAGCGTTCGATGCGATCCAGGGACATGTTGGTGATGACGGTGCGGAAGAGGCCCGCTTTGTCGCCGAACTGGGCATAGATCGTCTTACGCGAGCCGCCGGGGACATATGTAGTGTGAAGTGGGGATGGAGCACTTCTCGCGTCGCCAAACGCTACCTAAAATAGTTTCCGCTTAAATCACTGGCGGTTCCACTGACAGCGGATTGGCAAGCTGCCGATTTGATATGCGGTCGTGATGGCTCGCAATACAGGTTTCCCAGCCAGTTCGATGTTCTCGAGCCGCGAGAGGAGTTCCTTGAAGAAGGCGCGGAGTTCCAGCTTGGCCAAGTGCTGGCCGAGGCACACATGGGCGCCATAGCCGAACGAGATCTGCGGGTTGGGCTTGCGGTCAACCTTGAACTCGAAGGGATCCTTGAAAACGTCTTCGTCTCGGTTCCCGGAGCCGAATAGCAGGAGAATGCCGTCGCCCCCCTTCACCGTCTTGCCTCGCAACTCATAATCACGCGTTGCCGTCCGCATGAAGCTGTTCACGGGCGACACCCAGCGCAGTATCTCGTCGACGGCCGTCGGGATGAGATCGGGATTTGCCTTGAGTTTTGCGAGTTCCCTGGGGTTCTTAATCAGCGCCAACAGACCCCCGGACATGGTGCTGTTCGTCGTGTCATGTCCCGCGAGTCCCAGCAGCAAATAATAAGAGAGTGCCTCCGGCCGGCTAATGAGCTCGCCATTGATCCGGGCAGTTGCAATCACGCTCGCCACATCGTCGCGGGGCTCTTTCAATCGCTGGTCGTAAACCACACCGAAGTAGTCGAAGATATCTTGGGCCGCCTTGATGATGAGATCCCCACGCGTCATTCCCGGTGGAACAGGCAAAACGTCGCGACCGGTGAAGTTGCGCGTGAGGCGTAGAAGCTCCGCAGCCTCTGTCGTGGGTAAACCAAGAATCATGAGGATCACGGTCAAAGGGAACAGCTCGGAGATTTCCGTCACGAAGTCAAATTCGCCGCCCGCAGCGGCCATTTTATCGACGTATTCGCGCGAGAGTTGAGAGAGCCGCTGCTCTATGCCTTGGAGATTCTTGGGCATGAACCAACCCTGGCTCAGGCCTCGATAGGAGCGGTGCTCCGATCCGTCCATATGCAGCAGCGTGCGACCGACGGCTGTGTCGCGCCCGGTGGACTCCTTTACCTTGCACTCCTGTTCGATGGTGAACAATTCAAGTCTGGGGCCCGATAGAAAGACATCCGGTTGACGCTCGATCTCACAGATATCTGCGTGCTTGGTCACAGCCCAAAACGGTCTATAACCCTCGGGCTCCGCCCAGAACAGAGGGTCCTCTCGACGGAGGCTGGCCACAATATCGTCGTAAAGCGTTCGATCTTGGTAGGTAAGCGGGTTGATGAGCGCCGACCCGATCGAGCCTATTTGAAGATGATCCATCGCAGTACTCCTTTATCCGCAAATCCATGCGATCGAGCGTCCGATCTTTATTGCGAGTGCTTTGGCCCTCTAAAAATGAGCTTGAGCGGTGATTCCATAAGTTCGCGGCGGAGCCGGGGAATACTCCGTCGAGAATGCTTGTTCGCTGAGAAACGAGAAATACTGTTGACCGGTCAAGTTTTTGCCCCACAAATCGCTTTCATCGATTTCTCCTCCCCCGCTTAAGCCGCCATTAGTCTCTTGTACTTGGCGCGAGACTTGTCGCAAGTCTGTTTGGAATTATCCCAACCAAGGTCAGGCCGGTATATCCCAAGCTCAGACCAAAGCAAGGACCGCCGCGCCTCTTAAACTACTTCCCCGTGAGCCGGCCGCGGCGTTGACATTTGCTGGCGCAAAAACAACATACGTCCGCATACCATATGCGATTCATATGGTATGCATTATTTATACTAGTCGCTGATCCAACCAGTAGTCAAGCGTATGGTACGCTATATGACGTTAGAAAGGCCGCAACCTCGGCCTGGCGGTCTCGATGATTAATCAAGGCGCAGGTTCCCTGGTCTTACTTGCGAGGCTTTCACTACGCGGAGCCGCGGCTGTCACGACGCGAAACGGCTTTTAGGACGTGCGTCGCAGTTCCGCGGGTCCGGCTCCATTAAGTTATGACTCGATGAGCCGTCATGATTAGAGCCAACGGTATTTCTTGTTGGTTTGCGATGCACGCGGGAATCATCTCATGGCAATCGTTTTTCCGAGCGCGGCGGTCGCACGCCGTTGGGATGGAGCGCTGCAGGCAAGACTGCGACGCGCACCCATGGAAGGGTTTTTAAGAGCCCGAGCGATGGTTCCCGCGCCCGCCGGCGTCTCTCAAGACAGCGACAACGTGGCGAGAGCGTCGGTGTTGATAGTCGAGGCGGGACTCAGGGTTTCATTTCGTGATCGCGAGGAAGGCCTCACGGTGCCGAAGCAGGCGATGGTCGGACACATGGCCTGCGTGGTCAGCCGCGCGTTGACAGAGCTGATATCGCAGCCGGGCGCATGGAGAATATCCGCCCTCGTAAGCACGGCGCGACTGCTGAGCCCTTGGATCGGCCTCAATGCCGCCGCTCTGGCATCCGCTTCCTCTGCGCGGCGTTTCCAGCAAGAGATGTTGAAAGAAGGGTCGGCGGCGGACGCGTGGCTCGGACAAACCGCGTCCGCCGCCGTTACCGACGGCAGCGCGGCGACGATGGCAGACCTTTCAGCAGGCATCGCTGTGCGCTTGAGCGGGTCCGCCGCGATGGAGTGGCACTCCTCCGCTGATGATCGGAAGGAACTGCAACGCAAGTCCGAGGCCCTATTGCCCCGGTAGCCGTATGGGCCGGACACTTACTGGGACCTTGTAGCGAGCCGCGAACTGTCCGAAGTGGATGACACGACTCGAGGTGTCAGGTCACAAAGCGGGCGGGGCCTGCATCGAACAATTTCTTATGCGCGTCCATGCAGAAGTAGAAAGTGTGGTGCTGATACTCGGATTTCGGCGAGCGTGCAGGATCGACATCCATCTCACAAACCGCGCACAGGGGATGTTGATTGGTGGACACGCGCGTTTTTGCGTAAGCTTGGTTGGAATCGGCGTCCATCCACCTCTTCTTGGACGTGCAGATGTTTGAATGGACGGATTTGATGTAATCGAAATGCACGGCCAGGAGGCACCGCCGGCTGTCGTTTTCGTCACCGCACACGATGAGTACGCGCTCCGGGCCTTCGAGGTCGGCGCTTTGGACTATTTGCTGAAGCCATTTGATGGTGCGCAGTTCCAGCGCGCTCTGCCGATCATCGTGAATATGGTCGGGTGTTGGAATTGCATCTCAAGGTCGATGGGGAATACGACCTGGTTTTAAAGTCGGGCGCCC
>Ga0182024_10005209_pt1 | contig 29303 bp, 20 predicted proteins | sample P32metaG_FD_120480 | JGI IMG/M metagenome (GOLD analysis project Ga0182024, IMG submission 120480) | Permafrost microbial communities from Stordalen Mire, Sweden - P3-2 metaG (Illumina Assembly) | ecosystem: Environmental > Terrestrial > Soil > Wetlands > Permafrost | place: Sweden: Stordalen...
CGGTGTGGTTTTGCACACCGCGGTGGTCCAGGGGCGGGACCTCGGCCCTCAGCGTCGGGGCGGCGTCCGTGCTCGGTTGCGGTTCAGGGCTCGCTCTGCGGTCGAGGGTCGCGGCTTGTCCTCCTCGGGTGTGGGGGGCTGGTGTTTGTGCATCTTGCGCGGGTGGCGGTAGGCGCGGCTGGCTTGAGATCGGTCGTCCTCGTGGGCGTGTGGGTTCGGGTCCCGTGCTGGGCATCGCCGCTGGGTGTCGAGTTCGTTCCGGGTCGTCTCGTGCGCTTCTAGCCGTTTCTGGGCAGAGGGTTTGCAGTTCCATCGCGTCCGCGCGGGCGCCCCTTGTGCGTCTCGAGACGCCGTGCCGGTCCTGCCAAGGCTCACCCAACAAGCCGGTGCCTACTGGGTGCGCCGGGCGAGACGAAAGGAAGCACGAGACATGAGAGCGAACCAAGTGAGGTCCTACGTGCGTTTCAAAGCGAGAGCGGTGCTGCTTGCCGTTGTGGCGGTGTTCGCGTTGAGCGCTGTGGTGGCGTCGTCGGCGTTGGCGTCGGGGAAGCCGCTGGTTGAAACCAAAGCCGCGACGGGCATTACGGCGAATGCGGCGACGCTGCATGGGCTGGTCAACCCGAACGGCCCGGAAACGAAATATTACTTCGAATACGGGACGACGGTTTCGTATGGCTCGAAAACGGTCGAATTCACGATTGCGGCGGGTACGTCGAACGTGGAAAAGGCCGAAGCTATCGCTGGCCTGGCTGTGAACACGAAATACCACTTTCGTGTGGTCGCGAAAAACAGCTATGGCACGACCGATGGAGCTGATGAAGTGCTGTCGACGTCGGCGACGAGCAAGCCGTGGGTGAAGAGCGTCCCGGCGAACAAAACCGCTGAAACGACGGCGACGCTGCGTGGTGTCGTCAATCCCAACGCTGCGGAAACGAAATACTACTTCGAATACGGCACGTCCGAAGCGTATGGGAGTAAAACCGCAGAAGTCAGCGCGGGCGCGGGTACGGGCTATGTCGAAGTGAGCAAAGCGCCGACGGGTTTGACGGCGAACACGACCTACTACTACCGGATCGTCGCGACCAACAGTCATGGCACGAGTGACGGGGCGGCGGAAACGTTCGTCTCGACGCCGGTGTCCGGGGAAGCCGAATTCAACCCGCTGCCGACGAAAAGGAAGTTCACGAGTACCAGCGGCGAAAGCGTCTGGGACGCGGGCGGAGAAATCATAACGTGCACAAAAGGCACGATCAGCGGCGAAGTCACGAGCGTGACAACGCTCGGCAATGTGTTCGTGAAATACACGGGCTGCACGCTGAAAACCACGTCGGGATATGACTGCCCGGTAAAAAGCGGCTCTGCCGGCAACAGCGAAGAAGTCATCACGTATCGGCTGAAGGGCCAGCTGGGCGCGATCGTCAAAGCGTCGGGGTCCAAAGTCGGCTTGTGGCTGACGGCCGAAGAAGGCAAATCCTGGACCGAGCTCGAAGGCTCGTGCGCGGTCGACGGGGTCGTCAACGGGTCGCTTGCCGGCGAAGTCGAAGAGCTCGGCAAACAGACCGAACACGGCCTGAACTACGGCGTCACCGGCGGCAAACAGAACATCACAGAACTGACGCTGGAGTCCGGGACGTTGGAGAAGCCGAGACTGTCCTGGGTCGGCATCTCTGGGATGACGATCGAGCAGGACCTGTCAATGAAATTCGAAGAAGCATTCGAAATCACCTGAACCAAGCCGACGGCAGGGCGCTGCGAGGCCAAATGTGCCTCGCGGCGCCCAACGGCCACCGCATCTTTCGCAAATGAACGACACACACCCACAGAGAGGCACAACAGTGAGACCAACAGCGCCCACCGCGACACCCACTTCCACCCCGAAGACCGGCCCCCTCGCGCTGCTCGCTGCCCTCTTCAGCCTCAAAGGGACCAGCACGCCCAAAACCACCCAACACACCGTCGCGGGCGCGCACACGCCCACTCACACCACGGCCCTCGCAACCATGGCCACAATCGCCGCCACGCTGCTCGCGGGCGGCGGCCTAGCCGCCGCCCTCCCCGCCGGGGCCTCCGCCTACGCCACCCCCGCCCCCGAAAACGTCTACTCCAGCGCCTCCGGCCTCCCCGACGGCCGCATCTACGAACAGGCATCCCCGACCGACGACGACGGCAACGAGGCCGGCGCGTCATCGCTGACCTTCACTGGCGATGTGCCGGGTACCTCGCGTTATGGGCTTGCCTCGGCGGAAGGGAATTCGGTGCTGTTCGAAGCGACCGGACCGATGGGGGAAGCCTCGTCACCCAACAGACTGTTCTTCGTGGCGACCCGGACAAGCGCGGGATGGAAGACGCGGTCCGTGGAACCGCGCCCACAGCAGTGGACAGGTGAACTCGGCCCAGTGGAATCCGCCAATCACCCTGTAACCATCTATATGTCCCAGGATTTCTCCGAGGCCGCGGTGGGAACCGGGCATTACACCCTTGCGCAGTTGCCGGGATACTGTCCACAGCAGGTGTATCTCGCTGGTTCTGACCCGTTTGTCGCCGCGACGTGGCTGTCGCGGCCACAGGCCGGTAGTCCCTCCGCATTCTGTGATGGCACAGGGTCCCCGGTTGGTGGCTCGCCGAACCTCAGCACCGTCTATTTCACCGATTCCGGGGCGCTGCTGCCCGCGGACGCGTCCCGCGCTCCTCACCAGGGACTTTCGGGCTTTTACGAATACTCCGAAGGAGCACTGCGCGAGGCCGGTGTGCTGCCTGACGGTTTGCCCGACGCGTTTGGCGCCGCGCCGGCCGGCGATGAGTTTGGGGATAACGGGGTGTCGGCCGATGGGAGGCGTGCGTTCTTCGTCAGCCCCCAGCCGGAATCGTGCGAACAGGCCGGGGGCCACAATAACTGCGCGATCAACCCGCCCGAGCTGTACGTACGTGAGAGCGGGACCAAGACCCTTCTGGTATCCAAGGACACGCTCCTGCCCGAAGCCGACGAATTGCCTGCCTCAGCGCCAAGCGGTGTGACGGCGGTCAATTTTGTGGAAGCTCCCGGTGTGGACGAAATAGATTTGGGCTTCACTCCTTACGTCTTTGCTTCGTCTGATGGTTCGCAGGCGTTCTTCCAGAGCGAGGATCAGCTGACCGCCGATGCCCCGGAAGGCCCGCCCGGGAATTCAAGCGCCAAGACGTATGACTTTGACGTCAACACGGGTGCGCTGACGTACCTGCCGGACGTGGTCGGGAGGCTCGTCGGCGCCGACACCAACGGCTCCACGTTGGTGTTCGTGAGCCCGGCGAGCGAATCTGCCGCGGCCGAACTCAAGCTTTGGTCCGCCGGCCCGGCCGGCGGAAGCGTGACCCCGATCGTGCAGCTGCCCGGAGGCGCCAACATCGCACCTGAAGAAGTCGAACCGGTGCGAGTATCGAGCGATGGCTCGGCGGTCGTGTTCTCGAGTGCCAGCGTCTTGCCGGGGTTCAACGACGGCGGGAGCCACATCTCAACCGCGGGTTTCAGAGGGCGCCGTCCTAACCGCCAGATCTACCGATATGGCGTGTCGACGAACACGCTTGCCTGCGTATCCTGTGCGCAGCCGGGCGTCGCGCCGGGGACGGCGTCGATGTCGATCCTGCGCGAAGGCCTTGAAGATTGGTCAGTCCCGGCGGTCACCGATGAGCGCGGGATGTCCGCGGATGGCGATCGTGTCTTCTTTCAGACGCAGACGCCGCTGGTCCCACAGGACACAAATACTGGCACGGTCGCCCCCGGCTCGGGGCATAATAGTAGCGAACCGCAAGGGATGGACGTGTATGAGTGGGAGAACGGCGTCGTCTATCTGATCTCCTCCGGCGAGAGCGCGCGCGACTCATTTTTTCTAGATAACAGCGAAACCGGCGACGATGTGTTTTTCGCGACGGTCGCAGCTTTGACCCCGGGGCATACCGACAATGGCTATGCCGTCTACGACGCGCGGGTTCCGCGTGCGGGCGATACCCTGCCGCCGACAGCGGTGCCGTGCGAAGGCTCAGTTTGCCAGGGGCCTGCAAATGTGCCCTCGCCCCTGACTCCACCCGCCAGCGCAACGTTCTCTGGCTTGGGTAACCCGGTTCCTGAAGTAACGCCGCCGCCGTCGAAGGCTGCGAGGAAGGCAGTCAAATGTAAAAAGGGCTTCGTCAAGAAGAAGAACAAGTGTGTCAAAAGGCCCAAGGCGGCAAAGTCGGCCAAGGGGAGGAAGTAGCATGACTAAGCGGCTCACCGCCACCCTCATCGCTGTCTGTGCGCTGGGTATTTTCAGCCCCGCAGCCCAGGCTGAAATCACGGGTCCAGTGTGGAAGATTATGACGGTCGCCAATCCGACGAACTTGAAGCCCGGGGACAAAAGCGGCGATGACCTGGTCATGGTGGTCGCGACCAACGTCGGTGGCTCCTCCACAGACGGAAGTACGATCGCAATTAGCGACGCGCTACCTCCGGGATTGAAAGCTGTGGAAATATTCGGCTTCGATACTTACAAGACCCCCGATGTCGGACTCAACGAATACACAGAACCCCCTTTTCCTGGGGTGAGTTGCACGCTTTTGCCGACCCTGAGATGTACCAGCCCTGAACGTGTGGACGCGGGGGACTCGTTGATCATCACGATCCGGGTCGACGTCGAATCCGATGTAGAAGGCTCGGGCGAAGTGAACAGCGCCTCGGTGTCGGGTGGTGGCGCGGTCGGAGCGTCTGTGAGCAATGCGGTGACGATCAGCTCGGCGCTACCTGAATACGGGGTGGCGCGCGGTGGGCTGCTGGCGGCGAGCTCGACTGAGCAGGCGGGCGCGCACCCGAACGTCACGACAAGCTATTTCCTCAATACGATCAACGACGATGGTTCAGGGTCTCCCGCAGCGTGGCAGCATTCTGAACCCGCTGGTCCTCCCAAGGATGTTCGCTTCGATCTGCCGCCTGGCCTGGTCGGAACGACGGTAGGGATGCCCCGCTGCACGATGGCGGATGTCGCTGACGAATCGGAATGCCCGCGGGACACAATGGTCGGAACAGCGACGCTCATCGTCAACGGCCATGGGAGCAGGATCACACTCACGGCGCCGGTGTTCAATATCGCACCGGCCACCGGCGAGCCCGCAGCTTTCGCGTTCAACGCGGGGTTTTTCCCTGTGAGGTTGGATACGAGCGTGCTCTCGAACGGTGAATATAATGTTCGCTTCACGGCGCCGGATATCTCGGATGGTGGTGCGGACTACTTCAGTTCGGTTACGATCTGGGGCATTCCCGCCGAACACAATGGTCCAGGGCTCGATGAGTCCGCCAGGGGTCTAGGGGCGAGCGACGAAGTGCCATATAGCTTCGGCGGCCGGGGCATCGAAACCGAGGTTACCGGCGGAGGATCGGGTTATACGACGGCTTACACGACGCGTGTGCCGTTCGTGACGAATCCGTCGCAGTGTTCGGTGCCGCTTGAAGGGCTTTTGGAAACGGATTCGTGGGAAGGGGCGGGGCCGGGTGTGTTTGGAGGTTCCGGGACGCTCGCGACGGCGATGGGTGCGGTGACGGGTTGTGGGCAGTTGTCGTTTAAGCCTGGGGTGTCGATGTTGCCGGATACGTTGGAAGCGGGTGCTCCGGCGGGCTATGCGTTTGATTTGAGTGTTCCGCAGGATACGGAAGCGGAAGGTTTGGCGACGCCGGATGTGAAGCGGACGGTGGTGACGTTGCCGCAGGGTACGGTGGTCTCGCCGTCGGCGGCGAATGGTTTGGGTGATTGTACGAGTGGGGAGTTTGGGTTGCATTCGGGTGTTGCGGGTTCGTGTCCGCGTGATTCGCAGGTGGGGACGGTGTCGATCAAGACGCCGGCGCTTGAAGAACGCTTGGATGGTGATGTGTTTCTCGGTGCCCCGGAATGTGGGGGGCGGGGGGGTATCTGCTCACCACAGGATGCGGCGGATGGCAGCATGGTTCATTTGTTTGTGCAGGCGGTCGGTGAAGGCGAAGATGGGGTGATCATAAAGCTTGAAGGGACGGGGCAGATCAACCAGCAGACGGGTCAGATCACGACGACGTTCAATGACACGCCGCAGCTGCCGTTCAGTGAATTCCAGTTGAAACTTCAGGGGGGTGAGCGTGCGACGCTCGCGAACCCCCGTGCGTGTGGTGCGGTGACGACGACGGCTGATCTGACGCCGTGGAGTACGCCGTTCACGCCGGACGCGACACCGGAATCAACGTTCAACATCAGCGAAAACTGTTTCGGACCGCAGTTCAGCCCGTCGTTTAGTGCGGGTACGACGAGTAACCAGGCGGGTGGGTTCAGCCCGTTCACGCTGTCGTTCGGTCGCTCCGACTCGGATGAGTTCTTGAATGGTGTGCAGGTCAAGATGCCGCCGGGCTTGTTGGGGATGCTCTCCAAGGTCAAGCTCTGTGAAGAACCACAGGCCAACGCCGGCACATGCGGCCCGGAAAGCCAGATCGGGGAAACGACGGTCGAGACGGGGCCGGGTGCGGACCCGTTCCTCGTGACGGGCGGCAAGGTGTTCATCACGGGCCCGTATAAGGGTGCGCCGTATGGCCTGTCGATCGTGGTGCCCGCGGTCGCGGGCCCGTATACGCTCGCGGGCACGACCGGGAACGGCACGGTCGTCAACCGTTCGGCGATCAGCGTCAACCCGGAAACGGCGGCGTTGACCGTGACGTCTGACCCGTTGCCGACGGAGCTGGACGGGATCCCGTTGCAGTTGCGGCTCGTGAACGTCACGATCAACCGCGAAGGGTTCACGTTCAACCCGACCAGCTGCAACAAAACAGCGGTCACGGGGACGCTCACGAGCACACAGGCAGCGTCCGCGAGCGAGTCCTCCTCCTTCCAGGTCACCAACTGCGCCGCGTTGAAGTTCAAGCCCGCGTTCACGGTCTCCACGTCCGGGAAAACGAGCAAAGCGGACGGTGCGAGCCTCGACGCGAAGGTCACCTACCCCAACACCGGGCAGGGCACCGAGGCCGACATCGCGCGGGTCAAGGTCGACCTCCCCAAGCAGCTCCCCTCCAGGTTGACGACGCTACAAAAGGCGTGCGTCGCCGCTGTATTCGAAGCTAACCCCGGGAACTGCCCCGCAGCATCGGTGATCGGCACCGCCAAGGTCTCCACCCCGGTGCTGCCGGTCCCGTTGACGGGCCCGGTGTACTTCGTCTCCCACGGCGGCGAAGCATTCCCCTCGCTGACGGTCGTGCTGCAGGGCGACGGCGTCCGCGTCGACCTCGTCGGCGCGACATTCATCAGCCACGCCGGGATCACCTCAACGACGTTCAAGATGGTCCCCGACACACCCTTCAGCTCATTCGAGCTCTACCTCCCCGAGGGCAAATACTCCGCCCTCGCAGCAAACGGCAACCTCTGCACCGCGAACCTCGCGATGCCAACCGAGTTCACCGCCCAAAACGGCACCGAAATCCACGAGACCACCAAAATCACGGTCACCGGCTGCCCCAAAACCAAGAAGAAAACCAAGCAAAACGCCAAGAAGGCGACCAACACCCGAAAGCCCAGCACCGGCAAGGGAGGCCGCTCATGACGCGCATCCACAGATCGACGCTGACAGGGCTCGTCGTCCTCGGCGTGCTCGCGTGCGGCTCAGCGCCCGCCCTGGCCTCGAGCGAAGGCCTCGGCATCACCGCCAAATTCGGCGGGCCCGGCACAGGCACGGGACAGCTATCGCTGCAAGCGTACTCTGACAACGGCTTCGACAGTGGTGTGGCCGTGAGCAGTGTGGGCGATGTGTACGTCGCGGACACGCGTAACAATCGCGTCGAGTGGTTTGACTCCACTGGGACATATGAGGGTCAATTCAATGGCATCGAAATCGACGGCACACCGGTGCCGGCAGACAAGCAGGCGCCATCCAAGCTCGCCGCACCGGAAAGCATCGCGATCGACAAAGACCCAGCGAGCCCCTCATACGGCGACGTCTACGTCGCCGGCTTTCGCGCAGGCACGATCGACAAGTTCACCGCAACCGGAGAATTCCTCCTGCAGCTGAGCGTCGGAGAAATCGCTGGGATCGCGACCGACCCCTCCGGCAACGTATGGGTCACAAGCTATGAGAGGACGACCGTGACCGAGTTCAGTAACGAAGCCAAAAATGCGCTGCTGACCTCTCTGCCGGTGGAAGGATTTGCCTTTGGGATCGCGGTTGACTCGGAAGACGACTTCTATATCCCCTACGCTGGGATTACGAAGTACAGCAAGCTGGGGACCGGGATCGCCGGTGTCTGTGGAAGCGAGAGCTGCCAAGGGCCTGTGGCGATCGACCCCGCCGACAACGACCTGCTCGTCGACGCTGCAGGGAAAACGGTCCTGGAGTACGGCCCATTCGGGGAACCCTTCGGCGCGCCGATCCTCACCTCCAAGCCCAACATCCTCAACGGTGGCGGAGGGATCGCCGTCGGCCCCGCGGGCCAGGTGTATGTAGCCGACACCGCCAGCGACGAAGTCGCCATCGTGACGGCCGCAGACACACCGGAAAAGCCGGAAGTGCTTGCGGCCACAGAACCGAAGGGTAAAAGCGCAGTCCTGCATGGCGATCTGAGCCCGCACTCCGCGCCGACGAAGCTCGAATACTACTTCGAATACAACACCGGCTCGAGCTGTACGGGCGGCTCAAAGACCCCCCGCAAAGAAAGCGAAGGGCTCGTCTCAGAAGAAGTGACAGGACTCGAGCCCGCCGCCGAATACACATACTGCCTCGTCACAGAAAACAACTTCGGCCCAAGCGAACCAGGGCTGCCACAGTCATTCACAACGCTCCCCGCGCCACCGGAAGTCATCAGCGAGCACGCTACGACAGTTGAAGGAGAACCAGGCACACTGGTGTTCGCTGCTGTGATCAATCCGGACCACAGCAAACAGGAAACGACCTACGATTTCGAATACTCAGAACAGGCCAGCGGGGAAACGCTCGAAAATCCGGTGACGATAGCGGCGAGCACCCCCCCGATTGCACCCGAAGTCTACGAAGACCAGGAAATATCGAGCGCGGCAGCGGAACTCCCGACCACGGCGACCATCTACTACCGGATCGTGGCGACAAACGAAGCCGGCACGGAAAAGGGGAAGGTCGCGGCGTATACGAAACTGCCGATCGTCTACAGCGAGGCCTCCTCAGGGCTGACCCTCACGGAAGCGACCCTGGAAGCAGAGGTCGCCCCAGACTTCCTGACCGCGAAATATCATTTCGAATACGCGGCCAGCGAAGCGGCGCTCACAAACGGCGAAGGCACAACGATCCCGGGAATCAGGATCGCGGGCGAACTAGCAGAACAGCCCGTCAGCGCAGCTGTTTATGGGCTGAGGCCGAACACGCCCTACTACTACCGTGTGGTCCTTGAAAACAAAGTCAGCGAATACGCGGGCAACATCAACAAAGGCCATCCGATCGTGGGCGAACCGGAGATGTTCACGACGGAAAGCTTGCCGTTTGTGAGCACCGGGGAAGCGCGGGGCGCTTCGCGTACGAGCGAGACGCTCTCGGGCACGGTGACCCCGATTGACCAGCCCACGACGTACTACTTCGAGTACATCACCGAAACGGGCTATCAGGCCGCGCTCAGGGGCGATGCCGAAGAACAGGCCGATCCGTTCGTGGTGGGCGAAGCCACAGCCCCGCTGAGTCTCGCCGTGAGCGCTGCGCCGCAGGCGGTCGGACCGATCCCGGCTAGCGGCCTGCTGCCCGAAGAGACCTACCACTACCGCCTCGTCGCGAAAAACGAGTGGGGCGCCGAATACGGCGAAAGCCACACGTTCACGACCGGAGGCAAGGTACTCCCCGGCGTCAGCACCGGCAGCGCGAGCGCTGTCAGCCAGAACTCAGCGACACTGTCCGGGACGGTCTCGACAAACGGCCTGCAGACAAGCTACGGCTTTGAAATCGGCAGCGAACCGGACAACTACGGTCCGGCGACCGGTCTCGGCAGCATCGGCGGCGCGGCCACCGAAGAAGTACACGTCACGCTCGGCGAACTACAGCCCGACACCACCTACCACTACCGCGTCACAGCCACGAACGCCGACGGCACCGTCCAAGGCGAACCCGAGACGTTCACAACACCAGGGTTCCCGACCCTGATCTCACCCCCGCCGTCGCCGCCTCTCGTCGCGAGCCCGAGCATCTCGTTCCCGCCGGAAGAAAAAACAACCACCACGACCACCAAGAAGCTGACCAACGCCGAAAAGCTCAAGAAAGCACTGAAGACGTGCAAGAAGGACAAGAGCAAGAACAAGCGCCAGAAGTGCGAAAAGCAGGCCAGGAAGAAATACCCCACAGCACACAGGAAAACCAGCAAGAAGAAGTAGGCCTCAGTTGAGTGAGGGCTTCGATTGCGGGTATGGCGCTGCATGACGGCGCTATACTGTGGCGACGATGGCTGTTGATACGGCAACGATTCGTGTAGCGCGAGGTACGCGTGACCTGCTGGCTGAGCAGGCGCGTGAGCGTGGGGTATCGCTCGCTGCGTTGCTGGCGGAGATAGCGCGTGACCGGGCGCGCGAGACGATCTTTGAGTCCGAGCGGCAGGCGATTCGCGCGGACGCCGAGAACCCTGCCGTGCTGGAGGAAATCGACCTATGGGAGGCTACGCTGGCCGATGGCATCGACTGAGCCGCGCCGCGGCGAGGTTTGGCTCGTGTCGTTCGGTGCTGCCAGGCCCGGCGAGCCGGGCAAGAACCGTCCGGCGGTCGTCATCTCCTCGGATAGCCTGACCACCGGCACTGTGGCCGACCTTGTGGTTGTCGTGCCGCTGTCGAGCTCCAGTGCCCCCTCGGTCTTGCGCCCCGAGGTTGAAGGCATCGAAGGGGTGGATCGACCAAGCCGCGCGATCTGTCGATCGGTCCGCGGCGTCGCGCCCTCACGCCTGTTGCGCAGGCTCGGGTCGCTCGCGCCGGCGACACTCGACGAGGTCGAGCGCGCGCTTACGCTGATCCTCAACTTGGATAGGGACGGTGTCCCGACGGTCGGATAAAGCCTCCGACGCCTACGACCACCGAGCGGCCTCGCGCGGGCGGGTGTGCGTGGCTGCGGCATGTTGTAGTCGGGCGAGCACGTCGGTTGTGGGTGCGACCTTGGCGTTCTCGTAGTCGGATAGCCGGGAGGCGGAGGTACCGGCCGCGCGGGCGATCTGACGCAGCGTCATCCCGCTCTGCACACGCCAACTGCAAATCTGCGCCGCGTACCTAGCCCGTCCTGTGAGGCCGATGTCCTCGCGTGCGTGGCGGATCCCGGTCTCGATGCCCCGAGCTCGCTGAGGATGATCTTCCCCGGCTGCGCCCTCGTCATAGACCAATCCCCGAGTGCCTCCAGGTTCTCGAGGATCGTGTCGAAGCGCTCCGCCAGGTCTTCAACACGTCTTCAAGCGACGGCTTCATGGCCGATCGTGTTATCGGATCTGGTAACAGCGAGATCAATCCTGCAGCGCAACCGCGGGCGCGACCCCAGCGGCCAGGTACCCCGGGATAGCGACGATCACCCCGGCCGCCAGCGTGACAATCACCAAACTGACGAGAGCGGACACGAACGCCACGGAGTAAACAACAGGAAAGTTGATCACGTTCGCAAGCGCGCGATCGAGCAGCTGCTGACCGTACAGCCCAAAGACCGCACCGGTGAGACACCCGACCGCGAGCAAAAGCAAGCTCTCGATCAGGATCGTGCGCCACAGCTCGCCGCGCGGGAACCCCTCGAGCTTCAGCTTCGCCAGGCGCGGGCGGCGCTGCCAGACCATGTTGCCGATCGCCGCCGCCATCGCCAGCACGGCCACCACAAGGATCAGCGTGGCGATCTGTGTCAGGCGCTGCAGGCCCTGGCGGCTAAGCGCATTCTGTTCCGCGGCATGCGCCTGCGCGCTCTGAACGGACAGTCCCGACGAAGGCCCCAGCAACCGCCTGATCTCACGGGTAACCCCCGCTGAGCTGGCGCCAGGTCGCAACAGGACGTTGTAAGCGCTCGCGTCGGTGCCGCCCCAAGCGCGCGCGTACTCAGGGGCGGTCATCGTCACCGCGCCAGGCGCCCAGCCGATGTTCGTCGACAGCGCAGCCACCCGGAAGCTCATGGGGACAGGGCTGGGCAGCGCGACACTACCCCCGATGTGCACGTGCAGTTCGGAGGCGATCGCCTGCGAGAGCACGATCCACCCACCGCTCCGCAGACGGGCGCTCGCCTGCGCGACGGAGCCTTCGAGGATCTGTGAGGACGGCAGCAGCGGGCTGGCTTCGTCAGGTGGTGCGAGCACCCAAACCTTGCGCTCGCCCCAGTCCAGCAGCCCACCGCGATAGACGGCGACCGACCGCACTCCCGGCAGCCGCGCGAGCGCTGCCTGCTGCGTGGGGGCGAACGGCGCGGTGCGCAGCAGGTTGTAGGCGCCGGGCGGCGATACCCACAGGTCGGTGAACGCGTTCTCGTCGTGCGCGGCGTTCTGCAGCCCCTTGAGCAGGTCAGCGTGCGCGCCCTGGATCGCAACGGCGCCGAACACGGCGATCGCCCCGGTGGCGGCGACGCCGATCGCCCTGGAGCGCGCGGCGCTCAGCTCCATCCCGGCGACGTGCGGCACCGCGCCGGTCATCGCGCGCGCGAGCCGTGTGAGCAGCGCGAGCGCGAGCCCGAGCGCCACCGGCAGCATCAGCAGCAGCGCCGCGATCAACAGCACCATGCCGACGATCGCCTGCTTGGGAGCGGCGAGCAGTATCGCGGTCGCCGCCACCAGGCACAACACGCCCTCAAGCGCCGTCCAGAGGTTGGCGCGGCCGGCGGCGGTGCCCTGCTTGGGGGTGATCGCGGCGAGCGGGTCGCGCGAGAGGATGTCGCGCAGCGGGCTGAGCACGGCGACGACCGCCGCGAGCATGCCGCCCCCGGCGGCGATGGCGATGCTCTGCCAGCCGACCACGCGCTGGGTGCCGACGGAGAAGGCGGAGCCGAGATAGCCGGGGTTTGAATGGAAGAGATGAATGGAGAGCTCCTCCCCGATCACGAGCCCGAGCACACATGCAGCGATGCCGAGCACGACCGCGTCGAGGAGCAGCACGCCGACGACCGTCGCCGGCGGGTAGCCGTCGCGGCGCAGGTCGGCGATCAGGCGCCGGCGCTGGGGCACCGTCAGCAGCATCGCGTTGAACGCGAACAGGAACCCCACGAGCGCGCTGATCACGGCGAACAGGGCTGTGGACTGGTTGCTCGCGGAGGCTGCCTTGGCAAAGAGCTTTTCGTCGTAGCTGGTCGACTCGACGTTCAAGCGCCCGGCGGCCAGGTGCAAGAGTGCGGCCCGCACCGAGGCTTCCATGCCGGGCGCGGGCTGCACGAGAATACGCGAGAGGCGACTCGTGAGCCCCGTCATTTCCTGCGCGAAGAACAGCGGCGCGACGACTATGGGGCTTGCGGCAAGACCGCCGATCTGCTGTTCGTGCAACAGCTCATACAGCGGCGCCCGCTCGCTGCGGCCATATATCCGCAGCGTCACTTCCTTGCCGAACTTCGTGACGCCGAGATGGCCGGCGAGCGGCCCTGGCAGCAGCACGGCGCCGATGTAGGCGAACGGTTCGAGGTCGGTGTGGCGCACGAGCGCGCCGCCGAGCTCGCGCAGACTCGAGTCTGCACCGACGAGCTCGACCGATTCGCTGCCCTTGGGCCCGGTCGCCTCGGCGCTCGCTTCCAGCAGCGGCGCGGCGACACGCACACCGTCAATGCGGCGAACCTGAGAGAGCAGGCTCGCGGGCATGCCCTGTGTGTCGCGCGCGAGCAGCTGCAGCGTCGCGTTGCCGGTGATCCCGTGGGAGAGCTGCGCGACGGAGCTTGAGAGGCTCTGGCTTGCGACCTGGGAGGCGAACAGCAACGCGACGCCGGCGGCGATCCCGATGACCGCGAAGCACTCCTGCACCAGGCGCGCGCGCACGCGCACGCGGTACAGATGCAGGACGTTTCCCGGCTTCACGCTGTGTAGGCGGCGAGATGCCCGTCGCGAAGCGCGAACACGCGGTCGGCGTATTCGGCTGCGAGCGGGTCGTGGCTGACGAGCACGATCGCGACCTGGCGCTCGCGGCAGAGCTCGCGCAGCAGCTCGAGCACCTCGCGGCTGCGCTGGCTGTCGAGGCTTCCTGTGGGCTCATCCGCCAACAGCAGGCTCGGTTCGGTGGAGAGAGCGCGCGCGATCATCACTCGCTGGCGCTCGCCCATCGACAGCGTCTCGGCGCGGTGCGCGAGGCGCTCGCCGAGACCGAGACGCTCGAGCAGCGGTGTGATCTGGCGGTGCGCGTCGCGCCACCGAACGGTCTTCAGCAGCTTCAGCACTGCGTTGTCGATCGCACTGACGCCGGGTAGCAGATCGAAGTTCTGGCGGATGAAGCCCAGCTCGGAGAGACGAAACTGCGAGGCCTCACGCTCGGTCAACGAGGAGACGTCTCGCCCGGCGATCGACACGGTGCCGCTGGTTGGCTCGAGCAGCGTGGCGACCATCAAGAGCAAGGTCGTCTTGCCGGAGCCGCTGGGTCCATACAGTGCGACCATTTCCCCGGGAGCGACCGACAGCGACACCCCGTCAACGGCGCGCACGGGCTCCCCGCCAACGGCGGGGTAGTGCTTGACGAGGTCGGTCAGATCGAGCATCGGTGGAGCCGGAGATCCGGTCTGTTTCGCGGGCTACAATTTGCAGATGGCGGTGAAGCCGAAAGCGAAGCTGCGGGGGCCATGGACCGCCGAGGAGATCGCCCGCAACGAGCGGGCGGACAAAGCGCAGGTCGCTCGGGACCGCGAGCATGGCGTGAGCGCAAACCTGGAGGAGGCTGTTGCGCTGAGCAGGTTTGCCAACCGCTTCTCCGATGCGTTCCACCATGCCCGACGCGCTTGAGCTGCGAGCCGGTCGCCCGCAAGATCTGGAGGACCTGAGGCGGCTCGGCGAGGCCTGAGTGCCCGTGTGTGCGGCTCATCCCCGGTTTGGGGGTGATTACAGAGACCTTGTAATTATCGCCAGTCATTACAAGGTTGCTGTAATGACGGAAAGCGCGCGCCGCGCTTTGAACAGCCCAAGCGCCGGCGCAAGGAGCGGGCCGACAGCGCCCGCGACGCTCGTGGCGATGGCGCTGCCATCCGGTGTGGAAGCCTCCGGGCTGGACAGGTAGTAGCTGACCATGGCGATCAGGATCACGCGGTGGCGGAGGTCGTCCGGTAGGCCAGGGATCGCGTCGGTGGCCCGCTGCGCAAGGTGCGCCATCGCGGTTGCGGCCTGTGCCGCGGAGGCGTGGTAGCTCAGCAGGTTGCGCTGGCCCGCCTGGTGATCCTCGGCGACGTCAACGAGGCTGTCGAGCAGCGAATGCAGCGCGCAGATCCAGGGGAAGTAGGCGGCCTCGATCGCCTGCACGTCCTGCTGGCGCACGTTGGACTCAGCGGCGGCAGCGATCAGCGCGTGCACCGCGAGCGACGAGCCATTGGCGGCAGCCGTCTGCCACCAATGCAGACCAGGGGCTTCCGCGGCCTCGCTCCGCGCCCACCGCTCGAGTGCCTCATGGCCGCCCTGACGCGCGGTGAGATTGAGGCTTTGAAATGCGACTATCCGCGCGGCAGCGGACGACGCGCAAGACGCCACCGTGGCGTAGGAGGGCAGTGTCGCAAGCGCCGTGCGGCACCGGTCGACGATTGCCACGAGAAACCCACCGTCCTCACCATGGGGGTGCAGGGCGTAGTAGTCAGCGTGTGTGGTCGTGGGGTCGATCGCGTCGAGCAGCGCCTGGTGCAGCTGGCGCCCGTTCGCGATCGGGTCGGCGCTCGGCTGCTCGGCGAGCGTGTCGAGGTAGTTGTAGGCCATCTGGAATGCGACCAGCGCACGCACGGTCTCGCGACGGCGGCTACGAGGCGCGAGGACGGCGAACAGGGCGGCGCCCTCGAGGTTCCCGCGCTTTGACAAGCCGAGTGCCGCGTGTGAGCGGAGCACGGGATCGGGAATCTCGCGTGCCCGGTCTTGCCAGTGCGTCAGCTCGCGCCTGACAAGTGGCAGGACGCTCGTCAGGTAGCGCGCGACGGTGCGGCCGAGCATGAGCTCGGCGGCGAGGTCCCGTGCTTGACGCCCACCGCTGGGCGCGTGAGCGCGGGACGTCGGCTCCGCGCTCAACAGTCCGACGGTGTGCCTCGCGTCGTGCCCGGAATGACCGTTGACGACGGCCTGAAATGGCTGCACGGCCGGCCGACGCATGGCGCTCAGCGGTGGCGCGCCGGTGGGCACGGGACGGTCGTCTGGGCGCTCGTATGACTGCCGTCGAGGAACGTGAATTCGGCGGCGAACGGGAAGCCACCGCGGGGGCAGCGTTCGGGGACAGAGACGCCCCGGGGATGGAACGAAACGCGGCGCCCGTGGACGTGCTTGTAGTAGGTGAGGTGGCTCGGGCCGATCGTGCTCGTGACGCTCAGAACAGACACGTCCGGGCCGCCGGGAACGCTCGCAATCAGCGGGACGGTGGTCGCGAGCTGGGAGCCGAAGCGGCCGCTGTCGGGGAGCACTTCGCCGGAGAACGCCAGCTGCGCATACACGGGATACAGGCCGTTGGCGTAGAAGAGGACGGTCAGATTTCCATTTGGCGCTGGACCGGACACCGCTTGGATTTCGGGGATCTCGTGGCCCGCGCCGGTGCCGAACGGCACTTCGACGTCCGCGCTGCCGTAGCCGAGGCGCGAGTTGGCGGGGCATCCGGCGAGACCATTCGCCGCCAGTGCAGCGGGTTGGCAGGTCGCGAGGCCGAGCGTCGTGGTCGTGTAGTTCATGCCGGCGGGCATCTCCAGGTCCATCCGTGTGAGCGGGGGCGGCGCAGTTCCTTCTGCTGTGGCCAGGTGAAAGCCGAACATGATCGTGGTTGGCGTGCCGAGCCGGTTGGGGGAGAAGGAGGCGTTCAGCGTTGCGTTCTCGGAGACGGCAAGTGCGCTCGCGGGCAACAAGAGCAACGCAAGGGCAACCGTCGCTGCGGAAAGAGTCGCTCGTCGTGACATCGTCGTGTCAGCTGCTCGTGCGCGTCGCCCACGTCAAGTGGACATCCGGCCGCTGACGTGGACCGTGACGGCGTCGTTCGAGCGCTGAACGGTGCCGGTGAAGCTTAGCCCCGACCCGTGAGCGCCGCTGTAGCGGCCGGTGCCGCGCTCGACCGTCATGGACCCGCTGAACGTCGCGACGGCGCCGGCCGGGTGGTAGCTTGCGCTCGCGCTGCCGGTGATCGAGCTGCCGCTCGGGTAGATGCTGACTTCCGCCGTCACGTGGTTGACGGAGACGATGTTCAGATGGATGTAGATCGTCCCGGAGATCGTTCCCGACGTGGTCCCCTGCTCGTTGAGCGTGAAGCTGTGGTGGCTGGTGAGGTGCAGATGCCCGGTCTCGCTGAGCGAGAGCGTGCCAGCCGCGTGCGCGGTGGCAGCGCGCGAAGGTGCTGCCCCAGCGGACACAGCCGCGAGCAGCGCTGCTGCTGTGAGCGCAGCGAGGGCCATAAAGGCTCGAACCCGCGCGCGGGCATGTTGCGATGTACGCAGCAACGGCATGGCCGCTTGATTGACCCCGGTTCTAATCTTCATACGTTCCTCTCCCGCCTCAAGACACAAGCCAGCTGATCAAGCCGGAATAAACACTGCCGTGCAAGCTTACGGCACTCGGCCAGGAATATCAAGTGGCCACCAGTTCTGCCTTTATATACTGGCTTTTATGACGAGTCGCGACGCTCATCGTTGGTCGCGAAAGATCCGTAATGAACGGTCCGATAGCAGTTCGCTTCGGTGGCACAACCGGCTGCCGCGCACCCCGAACTCGATCGCCCAACCGGGCTAAAATTCTCGCCAGCCCAACGGCTTCGACGCAGCACCCGAGACGCTCTACGAAGCAGGTACGGGCCGTTGCGGGCGTTAAGCTCTGGGGCGATGTTCGACGATGCCGTGATACGCGAGGCGGGCCGCCGCATCCTTGAGGCCGCACCGGCGGGAACCCGGTTGATCCTGTTCGGCTCCCACGCCCGGGGCGAGGCCGGCGAGCACAGCGATCTCGACTTCCTCGTGATCGAGCCTGAGGTCGAGGACGTCGTCGATGAGTCCGTGCGGCTGCATAGAGCGCTGGACGGGCTCAAGGTTTGGGCAGACATCATCGTCAGAAGCGAGGAGAGCGTCCACGAGTGGAAAGATGTGTATGGCACCGTGATTAACTCGGCGCTGACTGAGGGCAGGGAGCTCGCCGCGTAATGGCCACCTGCGCCGACCTCGCGCGCCGGCTTCTCGATGCCGCCCGCGACGATGAGCTCATGGCCAGCTCGTTGCTGCCCGTCAGGGGAGTGTCGGACGCGGGTATCGGCTTCCACGCTCACCAAGCTGTCGAGAAGGCGATCAAGGCCGTACTCTCGTTTGACCAGACAAAGTTTCCTTTCACTCATGACCTCGAACGCCTCAAAGAGTTCGCCAAGGAATCCGGAATCAGCCTGCCCGCCACCCTGAATGGCGTCGAGCGTCTGACACCATTCGCTCGCGACGAGCGCTACGGATCTGAAACCCCGCTCAGCCTCGACCGCGACCAAGCGCTGCAGTGGGCCGCCGCGGCGGTCGCGTGGGCACGAAGCATCGTCGAGGAGCCGGCCGCCGACCAGGAAGCCCCGACGGAGCCCGACCCACCTCAGTCTCCGCCGCCTGCTCCGTCCAGCTGAGACAGCGTGGTCCGCGACGCGCGCGAGATCTCCCTCACAGGGCGAGCCAGCAGAAGGCTCATTTCTTGCGTGTCACGGAGCCGTAGCGCTCGCGAGCCAGCCGTTCGCACGCCTCGCGCTTGGTCTTGCTGCGGTCTTTGCGGCAAGCCTTCACTGCTTTGCTGAGCTTCTGCGCCCTTACCAGTGTCTTCGCCTTGGCGCAGCCGGTGATGGTGATCGGGGTGCTCTCGTGGATTTCCGTCCCGTTCTGTGCGACGAATGCGGTGGGCATCGTGAGTGTCTGGCCGCAGAAGTTGCCGTTGTCCTTCGCGGGGAGGTTCGCTGCGAGCGCGGAGTAACTTGCCTTGCGCGAGGGTGAGTGTGACTGTGTTGAAGGGGACGTCTGGGACGGTCTTGAACGTCGTTGAGGTGATCCCGGCGTGGCTGACGTATGTCGTGCCGACCAGGTCGATCTTTACGCCGTAGCCCTGCAGCACCATCGCTGATGCTCGATATAGGCGTCACTTTCCCTTCGCCTTCTTCGCGACGCCATACTTCTTGCGTGCGGCGGCTTCGCATTTCGCTCGCTTGGCGCCCTTTTTCTGCTTGCACACCTTGAGGGCTTTCTCGAGCTTCTGGGCCTTGGTGAGCGGCTTGGTCGTTGTGCGCGTCGGGGTCGCCGGTTCTTCCTTGGGGAACGCGATGTTCGGCGCTGCGATCAGGGGTAGTGAGGCTGTGGTTGTGAGTAGCGTCGGGAAGCCGGTGGTGGTGAACGACTCGGGTTGGCCCGCGACGGTGCCGTCGGCGTTCGTCGCCGTGACCCGGTAGTAGTAGGTGGTGTCGGGCTGCAGTTCGCCGAGCGTCACGTCGACCGCTTCGGTCGTGGCGCCGCCAATGCTGCCGAGGCCCGTCGCCGGACCGTAGTTCCCGGGTTCGGTCGCGATTTCGAAGCCGTACGCCGTCTGCAGGCTGTTCGTATCGACCGTGCCCGACAAGGTCGCCGCGTTCTGGCTGATCGCGCTCGCACCGCCGGTACTGACGATCGGGGGTGTGGGTGGCGCGGTGGTGAATGTCGCGTCGGTGCCGTAGCTTGTTTCGATGCTTCCTTCGGCTCCGTTGTGAGATTCGTTCTGGGCTAGGAGCCTGTAGTGGTAGGTCGTGTCAGGCAGCAGGCCCGTGGCGGGGATCGGGCCGACGGTCTGTGGTTCATCGCCGGTGTAGGGTGCTTCCCCTTCTTCGGTGAGCTTGACCGGGGAGGTGGTTTCGCCCGCTTGGTAGGGGTTGGGTGCGCCTTCGGCGAGCGCTGCCCGGTAGGCCGCTTGGGTTACATACTGGAAGTAGTAGGTCGTTTCCACGCCCTCGGGGTTGATGGTGCCCGACAGCGTCGCGGTGGTCTGGGTGATGTTCTGTGCCTGGCCGGTGCTCACGAGCGCGAGGACCGGTGTCGTGAATGATTCGATCGTGGGGTCAGTGGTTGTCCCGGTCGCGTTCGTCGCCGCGACGCGGTAGTAGTAGGTCGTGCCCGGTGTCAGGCCGCTCACGGCCACGCTCACGGGTAGTTCGGCGGACTCGGCTGCTAGCGGACGCACCCCTTCGGCCCTCGTGGCGCCCATGAGGCCTGAATTGGTTGCGTATTCGAACGCGTACGTCGTGGTTTGGTAGCTCGGGTTGATGTGCGCCCCGAACGTCGCGCCGGTAGCGGAGAGCCCGCCGATGCTCTCGCTGGCGATGCTCGGTGCTTGCGCGGTCAGCGTCATGAATTCTTCTTCGGCGCCGTCGGTGTCCCCCGTGGCGTTCTTTACGACCACGCGATAATGGTACGTGGTCGCTGATTTCAGCCCCGCTACCGACAGGGTCGTGGTCTGGGGGCTGGCGCCTTCCACGGTGCCCTGTTCGCACGGCGTTTTGTGTTCGCTGACGGTTTCGCCGTATTCGAACACGCACGAGGCCGTGGGCTGGTTCTCCGGGTTGACTTCCGCCTGCAGCTTCGCCGCGAACGGCGTGACTTCCGAGCTACTCTCCACGCCCACGACAGGGGCGTTCGCGGGCGTCTCGAACGTCAACGGCGCCCCCACTGCTGTTTCGCTGCCTTCGTTGATCTCAACCACACAGAACGCGTATTCGCTGCTGCCCTCAAGCCCAGTGACCGGCGTGGCGACTTTGCCTTCGCCTTCGCTTTCGGTGCTCGTCGCGCCGCCTTCGCAGCTTGTCCCCGTGTTGTACTCGAACTCGTACTTCAGCTTCGTCGCGGGGGGTTTCAACGTACCGTTGAGCGTTGCTGTGGTGCCCGTGACCGCGGTCGCCGCTTCGGTTTCCGGCGCAAGCACGTGCACCGCTGTCTTGAAGTGCTCGATTGCGCCGGTTTCCGTTTTGCCTTCTTCGTTTTCAGCGACCACGCGGTAGTAGTAGCTCGTAGCCGCTGTTAGCCCGGGCACGGTCAGCCCGACGCCCTGCGCACCGTACCCTGCGAGGGTTTCCGGTTCGCACGGCACGGGGGTGCTTGTCGTGAGCGAAGGGTCGGTGCCGTACTCAAACTCGCATTTCGTGGACTCGTTATTCGGATTGACAAGCCCTTCCAGGTGAGCCTCTTCAGCTTTGACGCCCGTCGCAGGCTCAGTGGCAGCCGTGGGCGGCGCTGGAAGCGTCTTGAACGGCACCGCAGCCCCCGCGAACGGTTCCGCGAACCCCGAGAGGCCATAGGCGACGACACAGAAGTCGTATTCCTTGTTCGGTTCGAGTTTCGTCAGCCCCACACTGACTTTTTCGGCCTTTTCGCCCGTCGCGAACACCGGCGAGGCCGGTGCGACACTACCCCCGGTACACGCGTCCGTTTCCGATGGGGCGTAGTCGAACTGGTAGCTACCCGGTTCGCCTTTGCTCACGGCATGCGGATCCAAGACACCTTCAAGCGTCGCCGTCGTAGCCGTGACCAACTTCGCCGGGCTGACCGTTTCCGGCGTTTCCGGAGCCGCAACCGCGGGAGCCACCGACACCAACAAGCCGCCAGCGAGCACACCAACCGTCACCGCCGCCACCGTTCCCAGCTTGCGAACACCCCTCATGACCGAACCCCCCGCCCGTAGCTGGACTTTCGCGCACTGCTCGCCTTTTTGGCTTTCTTCTTCGTCTTCTTGGTCGCGGGCTTGGGCTTCGGGCAGCCCGTAACGCTGATCTTCGTGGACTCGTGGATTTCCGTGCCGTCCTGCGCGGTGAACTCCGTCGGCATCGCCAGGCTCGACGTGCAGAGATTCCCGTTCGCCGCCAAAGCCGAATACTTACCCTCCGGCAAATACAGCTCAAACGAGCTAAACGGCGTATCGGGGACAGTCTTGAACGTCGTCGAGGTGATCCCCGCATGGCTGATAAACGTCGCACCCACCAGATCGATACGCACGCCGTCGCCCTGCAGCACGACCGTCAGCGACGGGAACGCTTCCCCACCGTGGGAAACGAAATACACGGGGCCCGTCAACGCCACCGGCAACACCGGCGTTGAGACCCTCGCAGTGCCGATCACCGACGCCGCCGGACAATTCGCGGGGTTCGCTTCAAACACCGCCGCCACGCACGCCTTCTGCAACGTCGTCAGGCGTGACGGGAGCTGCTTCGGGAGATCAACCTTCACCCTCGCGATATCCGACTCACTACCCTGCCCCGTACTCGGATAGGTCACCTTCGCGTCCAGGCTCGCCCCCAACGCTTTCGACGTTTTCCCCGACGTCGAGACCGTAAACGACGGCTTGAACTTCAACGCCGCACAGTTCGTGACCTGGAACGAGGACGACTCGCTCGCGGACGCCGCCTCGGTGCTCGTCAACGTCCCGGCAACCGCCGTTTTCGCACAGCTCGTCGGGTTGAACGTAAACCCTTCTCGATTGATCACCACGTTCACCAACCGCAACTGCAACGGTATCCCATCCAACTCCGTCGGCAACGCGTCGGAGGTTACCGTCAACGCCGCAGTTTCAGGGTTTACAGTGATTGAGGAACGCACCACAACCGTGCCGTTCCCCGTCGTACCCGAGAGCGTGTACGGCCCCGCCTTCGCCGGCACCACGATCGACAAGCCATACGGCGCGCCCTTATACGGGCCAGTGATGAACACCTTCCCACCCGTCACGAGAAACGGATCCGCACCCGGCCCCGTCTCAACGCTCGTTTCGCCGATCTGGCTTTCCGGACCGCACGTCCCCGCGTTCGCCTGTGGTTCTTCGCACAGCTTGACCTTCGAAAGCATCCCCAACAAACCCGGCGGCATGTGGATCTGCACACCGTTGAGGAACTCGTCAGAATCAGAACGCCCGACCGACAGCGTGAACGGGCTGAAGCCACCCGCCTGGTTACTCGTCGTACCCGCCGCGAACGACGGGTTGAACTGCGGACCAAAACAGTTTTCATCAATACTGAATTCCGCGGTCGCCGTCGCATCCGGCGTAAACGGCGTACTCCACGGCGTCACATCCGCCGTCGTCGTCGCCGTACCACACGTACGGGGATTGGCGAGCGTGGCGCGTTCACCCCCCTGCAACGTCAACTGAAATTCGCTGAACGGCAGCTGCGGCGTGTTTTCGAACACGGTCGTGACCTGACCCGTCTGCTGATTGATCTGCCCCTTGCCTTCCAGCTTGACAACGATCCCATCTTCACCTTCGCTGACGAACTGCACATACAGATGCACCATGCGCCCGTCCGAAGCGTCTTCCGGAGTACAGGTCCCGCTCGCCCCGGTGCATTCGGGGGCGCCAAGATACACCTCGCCCGTCAGACGTTCTTCGAGCGCCGGTGTTTTGACCCGCACCGTCCCGACCTGCGAATCGCGCGGACAGTTTCCCACCACACCGGAATGCAGACCGAACTGTTCGCTCGTGCAATCGCCGAGGCCGTCGGCGGCCGAGGGCGAGATCACGGTGCCGAGCGGCAGCGTCACCGAGGTCCGCTTGACATCGGGGGTCGCCAACGATTCCGCTTCGGTGTTCTGCGGCAGGCTCAGGTCAAACGAGTAGCCCGCCGGCGCGCCCGCTTCCAGCGTGTCGGGCAGCATCGACACCGACGGCTTGAACGACAGCTGGTCACAGTCCGTGGCCGTGCCCATCGGGATCGATTCCGTCGCGAACACCCCCGGACCTGGCGCTTCCCAGGAATCCGTTTCGAGCGTCCCCGTAAGCGGGGTCGAGCACTGCGACGGGTTTGTCAACAAGGGCACGCGCGTTGAGATCACAGCTTTGCCCCTACCTTCCGATTCCTTATATTCTTCGATGCCCGAACCACCAAAGCTGAACTGCGGTTTTTCTTCAAGTCCATTCGCGCGCTGTTCGAGAAATTCGTTGCCGCTCCCATTTTTTGCCGCGGCGTCGGGTCCGGGCTCATTGTGTTCGGCGGGCACACCCCAGATCGTGATGAACGCTGCATAGTCATTCGCGCCAACCGTCTGGTTCGAGTCGCCCACGCGAACCCCATAGTCACCGTCGGAGAGCACGCTCGTATCGAGCCTCACGGTGTAAAAGAGCGCGTCGAAGCCGAACGCGGCGGGCTCACCCGGAGCCGGGGCGATATTGAATACGGGCTCGGTGATTATTGCTCGGTCCAAGCCCGGGGCTTTGACGATGACGATCGCGGTCCCGACCATCGTATCCTGGGGGCAGTCTGATTCATGGGCGACGTCGGCCATTGTGCAGCGTGGCATTCCCACCGTCGTGCCGACGAGACCGGGGGGAAGGTTGAAGCTGACATCCTTGGAGTTGCCGACCGGATCGGATTCGAACCTCAGGTCTGTTGGGTTGGTCGTATTGAGGAAGTAGCCTGTCGTCACGTTCGGGTGGGCACCGGCTTGGTTGGTGGAGGCCGCGGCCAGCAGCCCCCCCTGCGCGATCCCGTATGCCGGCAGCGCCGAGCCGATCGTGACCGGGTCGCTGATGGATGCGTTCGCGGCGCCGCCGCCCGACACCGACGCGTGGTTGACTTCGCTGGAGCCTTCCGTGTCCGAGTTGACATCGACGCGGATCGTGACGACGAGGATGTCCCCCGGATCGACGGTTTCGGAGGTCGCGCAGCTCACGACCGGCGAGATGGTGCAACTCAAACCGTATGGGGGGCCTTCTTGTTCCCCGTCGATAATCTGGTCGCCGATGGGGGCGTGGTAGGCGTTATGGCCCACGACCTGGACCGCGGTCAACCCGGCGGGCAGTGAGTCGCTGATCGTGATCGGGCTCACAATCGGGCTTTCCGGCACGGAATAATCGGTAGCGGCGGAATGACAGGAACCATGCTTCCAGACGAGCTGGTTTACTCCATCGGCTCCTTCCTTTTCTTCTCTCAGCCGTTCCGATGTGATCGTCGCAGCCGTGCAACCGGTCGAGGAGCCGCCGACGTTGACCGCTGTCACGACCAGTGCGTCCGCGCCGGATTTGTCGCCGGGTTTGAAGTTGGTCGGAGTGGAGACCGAGAGGATCTTCCAAACGGGGCCGGTGTTTTCGGCCTGGGCGGCGGCGGGCAGCGCGACCAACGCGACACCCACTAGAACGGGTAGGAGCAACAGGTGAAGCTTCTTCGAGATATACATGATTACTTGCCCCTCCTGTTGGACTTCTTGGCTTTCTTCCTGGTTTTGACCTTCAAGCATTTGTTTTTCTGCTTCACGTAGCCCTTCTTGCACTTCACCGTCTTGGTGGTGGTTTTTGCCGGTGGGGGCGTTACGGCCGATTCGGGAGTGGGGTTGCCGAGGCCGGAGAACGTCGCGCTCGCGGGCGGGGTCAGGGGCGAGGGCACGTTCGGGGGACCCTGGCAGACGGAGCCTTCGCACGGCACCGCTCCGGCCGTCGATTCGCCCGGGTGCACCACCCGCGCGTCATAGACGTCATATGCCCCATCGGTATCTCCGGGGACGAGGCCTTCCGTGGTCGCGAAGAAGACGTCTTCGCCGTTGGCGCTGTTGTCCAGGTAGAACGAGCTGTGCGTGCCCTTGCCACTGGAGATCAGGTAGACGACGCCGTTCTCCCACTCATACACTTCGCGATTCGGTTCCAATATCCCCTCGACAACCGCGCTGGAACCCGTGTTCGTATCCTGCGGTACGAGATGACTGGGCGTGTCGAAGAAGATGCGTTCGCCACTCGCGGAGATGCCGCGCTGATTGACCATGCCCCGGATGTAGAATGCCTGGGTCGCTGTTTCCTCTTCTTCGCTCCACTGCAGCGGTGACATCGACGCGCTGCCCGTCGGCGTGACGCCGGGCGGCGCGCAGGAGACACAGCCGAGCGTATTGGTCGAGACGTCATAACGGTAGATCTGTGCGAGATTCGTGCCGCTGTTGAACCCGCCCGGAACCGGATAGGCGCTCAGGAACACGACGGCCGAGCCGTCGCTCGACATCTGGGCCACGGACACACGCGGCTTTTCCGTCTGGACGCTAGCTCCCTGAACAGACAGCGGGGGGCCGGGCAGCTGGGCGATCGGGGTCACGGTCCCGTCGCCGGGGCCGTCAGACCACAGGTCGAGCTCCGGCGGAGAAGACCCGGCTTCGGGACGCACGAACGCGAACGAGGAGCCGTCGGTATCGGTCGCGACGATCTGCCCAGCGACATTCGGGAGATATGTCAACGTGCCCGTGTTCACGTCGAAGTCATACGTCTTCGGGCTCGTCCCGGGGGAGGCTTCTTCAGCCGGCCTGGTCAGGTCGTCCTCGCTCTGGAAGAAGGCCTGCGAACCATCCGGCGAAGCGAAGACATACGAGGCGCTGAACTGTTTCAGCCGAAGGTTTCGGTTGTAAACGGGACTGGGTGTCTGCAACACACCGCTCGGTGCGGAGGCTGGTAGACCATCGGTTTCCGGCAGCAACGTGTCTCTGGAGACGAGCAGTGTCTTTTCGCCGTTCTCGCGGACGTACAGCTCGGGCGGGTCGACCGTACAGTCGTTCTTACCGATTGGTTCACCATACGGTCCGACGCTGCCTTCGCAGGACGCGGGGTCGGGGCTGACGAAGAACGCGCGCGAGCCGTCGGCCGAAACCTCGTTGCCGGCGAGCGCGCGACTGTGTCCCGAGGCGGCGGGCACCGCGCCGAACGGATCCAGTTTCCCGTCGGGCAGGACGCCGGCCTCGCGCAGCTCGCCTTCGTGGGCTTCATAGAAGCCCCAGGCTTCCACCTCATGTTCTCCCTGTACGTGTGGGGCACGGAAGGCGTCTTCGGACAGCAGCGTTCCGGGGAAGGTGAAGTAGACCGTGCTGAAGTTCGGCGTTCCGCCGACAGGGGCTCCCGCTTCCTGTTCGTTGGCACAGTTTCCGATCGGATCTTCGACTTCGGGGCTGGGCCGCTCCAGCCATCTGGCCGAGACGAACGGATCGGCCCCGCTCAGGTAGATCTGACCGTATTCGCATGTGGCGCTGAACGATGCCGCATACGTCCCACGGCCGGCCTCGAACATGACGTGCGAGAGATCCGGAGAAGGATCGATATACTCCAGCTTGGTATTTAGTACACCAGTGACTTCATTTGCCGACTGCTGTATGGGCGGCAAGACGCTCCGTGTCTTCCATCCGCTGGACGTTCGCGTAGCGACGAAATAGAAGTTGTAAGGCGAGGGGTCTTCTTGGCCCATCGGACCGGTCCCTTCGAACAGCACGGAGCTCCCGTTCGCCGAGGCCAGCGCATAGTGCTGTTCGCCGGCATCATTCTCCTGGTTCGTCTTCGCGCCCGCTTCGTTGCCGCTCTTGTTCGCAGGGGAGACCTGTTCGTAGACACGGCCGTCGGGGAGACCGGAGGCGGTGGAGAAGACCGGGGGGCCTTCGATCGTGGCGTAGGCGGATGCGGTGGCGGGGAGGAAGACGGTTATACCGGCGCTCACGAAGAGCGCAGCCCCGATCGTCGCGATGAGCACCAAGACCGAGCTGAGCGAAGGCGCGCCGGTCGCTTGGCCGGTTCTGGACCCACCAATCCCTTTGGTACCCGGAAGACCACGGAGCATCGCCAAGCGACCTGCCTTTGAAGTGGCTGTGGGCTTCGCGTTGTGTCCTGTGGTTCTCATCTTCTCTCCCCTGTGGGCCTTGTCAGAAAATCGCTGCGTGGGACCAGCACGGCCCCACGCAGCCTCGGCGGCTAGAGCGCTGCCCTCACGTGACTTCCAATGCTTCTTCGAACGCAAGTTCGTCGCTTGCTTCGTCGGTGATGCTGATGAAACCCCAGCCGCTGAACTTCGGTGACTTCGTGCCGGATTTCACGGTGATTTCTTTGATGTCCTGGGTTCCGGATTTCACCCCGAAGACGAGTTTGTTCGTGGCTTGCTTTTTGCCAACCGTCGCGACTTCGCCCGTCAGCGCGCCTTCGAGCGCCGTTTCAGGCCATTCAGTACAATTGCCGCCGGGTTTTGCGGTCGTCGAGATCACTTTGCCAGTTGCCGGTTCGAGCAGGAGCCCGACGCCAGAGGCGGCCTCGGTTGTTTTGACCGTGCCCAGTTCGCCCTTCAGTGCGTTCGTGACGATTTCACCTTCATTGGTCGTGTTCGTGCTTCTGAGCGGGCATTCGCGTTCAAGCTCACAGCCCGTGTACTTGATCACGACCTTGCCAACCGTGCTCGCGCCGGTGAATTCCCCCGAAGCCGTGCTTTTCGAGCATGCGACCGTCAGGGTCGAGGCTTTCCACACGACTTCGCCGCTGGTGCTCGTGAACTTCTTTTTGGCCGGCACCGGCTTGAATTCCGGCTGCGGGGTCGCCGTCGTGTAGAACACTTCTTCTTCGCCATCGGTCGTCCCGTTGCTGTTGGTGGCAACGATCCGATAGTGGTAGGTCGTGTTCGCGCTCAGGCCCGTGAGCGCCTTGCTCTCTTCCAGGTTGCTGGTCCCCGAGCCGACACTAACTTCGGCTGTTTTCGAGCCGTAGGATTTGGTCGTGCCGTATTCGAAATAGTATTTTGTCGTTGCGCCATTGGGATTGACAACACCGTTCAAGGTGGCTTTGGTTTCACCGACGGCGGTGTCCGGCTTGGTTTCCGCAAACGGCTTGCCAGACGCCCACGCAGGCGCCGTCGAAGCCATCGCAAACGCCGCCATCGCGAACACTGCGACGAGGGCGCGGAGGATGCCTCTTGATTTGAGTTGAATCAATGAGCTCATGCTGTGTGTTTCCATGTTGCGTGCTTCCTTTCGTCTCGCCCGGCGCATCCAATAGGCACCGGCTTGTTGGGTGAGCCTCTGCGGACCGGCAAGGCGGGACGCAAAGGCCCCGGCACGCCCGCGGCGGAGCTCAAAGCCCCGAGCCGTGGACGCTGCGCCTGGCGAGAGCCAGGCCTCTCAACGACCCTTCCGAGGCAAGCGGCGCGACCGTCCAGGGAGACAGCCGCGACGCCCATGACGCTCAGCGCGACATCCGCCGCGCCTCGCTCGCTTAGTAGGTACCGCCCGATGAGGCATGGGGCGACGCCCAAGATCCTGAAACGCGCACCGGGGAAACCACTCCGAGCTGCATCGACCCCCGCGCGCGGGGCGAGCGGCCCCCGCACACCGCGCGACGCTCCCGTTCCCAGTGGTGTACCCGCCCCCCGCGGTGTGCAAAACCACACCGGGGTAGGAGCGGCGGTACGAGATTCGCCTGAACGGCGCGCGCCGGCTCCCTGCTTGCGAGTCGCCGCTCGGACACAGCTCGCCGAGCTCGGATGGACGTC
>Ga0182024_10005210_pt1 | contig 29301 bp, 24 predicted proteins | sample P32metaG_FD_120480 | JGI IMG/M metagenome (GOLD analysis project Ga0182024, IMG submission 120480) | Permafrost microbial communities from Stordalen Mire, Sweden - P3-2 metaG (Illumina Assembly) | ecosystem: Environmental > Terrestrial > Soil > Wetlands > Permafrost | place: Sweden: Stordalen...
CCATCAAGGAGCGTACGCGTACCGTGGGGGGCGTGTTGACCGTGGAGTCGAATCCAGGGCACGGGGCACGTCTGACTATCGAGATTCCGCTCGGCTAATGGCCAAACCAAAACAACAAATACGGGTCCTCCTCGCGGATGACCATGCAATTTTCCGCGACGGCTTGCGCAAACTCCTCGGCGCTGACGAGGATATTGTCATTGTCGGCGAAGCACAGAACGGTGCGGAATGCATCAAGCTGCTCGCCAAGCTCAAGCCCGACATCCTATTGCTGGATTTACGCATGCCGGATAAAGATGGCCTCGCCGTTCTCGAAGAAGTGAATTTCGATACCATACCGACACGCGTTGTAGTACTCACAGCCGCCGAAGACGATCGTGATGTAGTCCGCGCCATGCGACTTGGCGCTCGCGGCGTTGTATTGAAGCAATCAGCGACCGATTTGCTGGTCAAGAGTATTCATCGCGTTTTCGCCGGCGAAATTTGGCTCGACAACCGCATGACCTCCGAGGTGATGAAAGCATTCTCAAAGTCCTCGGAGTCCGGCCCGCGCCGCGAAAAGCCGCTGCTCAGCGATCGCGAAAAAGAAATCGTGCAGCTGGTCGCCCAAGGGTTCCGCAACAAAGAAATTGGCGAAAAGCTGTTCATTAGCGAACAAACTGTAAAAAATCACCTCCACAACATTTTTGACAAGCTGGGCGTTTCCGATCGACTAGAGCTGGCCCTCTACGCCATTCACCATCGCTTGATCGACCAGACCTGACGCCCGTCGTAGTCAAAAAGTTCGCCTTTGGCTGGACCAATCCGAATCTTGAAAACTGCTGGGTTCGGAGGCGTCGCGCATTTGCGCGGAACCACGCAGTGTAGCCCGCCTCGTCAAGCTTTCTGGCTGCCACACTTAATACGGCTTGCGTAGCATCTTCCTGGGATGCCAGGGAACGATACATCCATCGGAAGATGGCGCAAATACCCTCCACGAACTCGCGAAGTGAGGGAACCAGATTGGATTGAAGCTGGCTACGGATTGACGCGGGATGCGCCGGCGTCCCGGGGAACAGCGCCTCCCGACTTCAGATCTTGCTGAACTCTGCTGAGACTCTGTTGGCCGATTTGTATGAGTCCTGTGCGTGGAGAGTCCAGGTCGGCGATCAAGGCCATCACAATGGCGATGGTCAGCGGCGAGACGACCATCACAAACCAGATTCTCCGCCTTTCGCTGGCCCCGATCATTACGCAACTCAAGATCGACACGAGCGCAAGCAAGATCCACACCGCATTCGGCACGCGATTTTCGAGCGTAGCCAGCCGCTTTTCGCTCAAGTCGATCGACTCATTCAGGGATTGGATAAATATTGAGGTAATCGGTGTCGGGCTTTGCTGTCCGGCGGCTACGCCCTGCTTCCACATTTCGTCCTGAAGCTGTTTCGTGCGCATTAGAGAACGTTGCAATTCCTCCCCGCGCACGTCTGCTGTGGAGAAAGCTAACCGGGCGTCGACATAAGATGACAGGAGTTGCAGAACCTTGCCGCGCGCCGGTTCGGGCAGCATCTGCGCGCGCAATGCAGTTGTCCCGATCGAATTGGCCTCGTCGATCAGCAACTTCTTGCGATTCTCATAGCGCGGCAGGGCCATGGCGAGGGTAAAGCCCAAGAGCAGGCTGAGCAGCAAGCTGACGGAATCCCGCGTGGCTGCCAGCGATTCCCGCACTTCAACGTCGGATTGGGCCCACGCCGCGGGTCGAAGGCGATGCCCGAATTCCACCACCGCGAGCAACAACAAAAATAGCAGGGCAAACAGCAGCCAGGGCTGATCCAGTAAGGTCATTGCTGTTGTCATTCCGTTATGCGCCTGCGTCTCGCAGAACTGCTCCGCGGCCCGTCAACATATCACGAACGAGGGCAAGGCCTTTGGCTTCGTCGGCCACCAGCCGACCAATATCCATACAGGATCCCGAAGGAGGTTATGTGCGGCAGCTATCCACGACACGGCCGCAACAAATCGGTAAATCATGTGTTTCTGCTACATACCGGTCATGCCGCGGCTCTCGAGTACTGATCTCGAACCGCCCCGGTTCTGGTACATCCGTACTTTCTGACTCCCATTTCTTTTTGAACCCGGAGTCCTATTGTCCCTTTCCCTAGCCCCGGCTAAACTCTTCTTTCAATCAGGAGGCTCCGCCTTGACCGCGTCCGAACGCCGCAATACTCAGAGGTTTCAAATGCGGCTGCCGCTAACCGTCCGATGGACGACGGGTGCGGCGGTCGGCGAGACCAGCACCGAATCCCGTGATGTTAGTTCGCGGGGAGTCTATTTCTTCCTCTCCAAGGACGTCAAACAGGGCTCCGCGATTGAGATTCTGTTGACCTTACCCAACGAGATTACGCTTGCAGGACCCGTCCGCGTGCGCTGCCTTGGCCGCGTGCAACGGACGGAAGCGCGCGACGAAGGCGCCATTGGCGTGGTCGCCGCGATCGAGCGCTACGAGTTTCTGCGTGGCGACGACGACCGGAAGCAATAGAAACGGTCTTGCTGGTTTTGCAGTAAGGATTTATCACAAGTTTCTTGCTCGCTCACTGCGGAGGCGGGCAGGATAAGCCGGAGTGCCTCGGCCCCTCAGCGGTGGCGCTCCGGCTGCTTTATTTCTGCGCGGTTCATTTACGCTCCGCAACTTCCCTCACTTAGCTCGGTAGAAACCTCACGGCCAGCCCGCCTGCGGCATCGTGCAACGCGTGCGTAATCATTCCCGGCCGCATGCTCTTTCTCCACTGCGCCAGAATTCCGAACAACAGTCCATACACGGTGATCACCACTACAGCTTTGGGGCCTTGATAAATGTGGCAGGCTCCGAAGATGACGGCGGAAAGCACGATGCCGACGGGTTCGTTCTTGGTCCACGCAATAAATTGTTTCTGGAAATAGCCTCGAAAAATTGTCTCTTCGCAGAAACCTGCGGTTACGCATACCAAAAGCCACGCTGCGATTTGTGCCGGGCCCTCGGGAGCGAGGAAGCTCAGGCTTTGTTTTGAGCCACCGAAGTGCAGCAGGGACGACGTCACCCCCAGAATCCCCAAGGCGGCCATCCAGAATAGGAGCGCCAGCCCGATGTCGCGAAAAACATCCTTAGCCGTTTTCCATCGCGCGCCGGTGACCTCGACCAGCGACGTGCCGTGATGCCGCACTCCAAATAAAACGTAGGCCGTCAAAAACCATTCCCAAGCCATGGTGGTGAAGTAAAACATCAGGCGGTTGGGGTGTTCGACGGCGCGCATATGATCTGCGGAAAAGTACATGGCAGCGGCTGCCCCGACCAGGATCACCAAGAGTCCCACGGTATGAAGAGCGCTGGCCACGCTGGTGTCCGATGCGCTCGGCGTTTCTTGCGCATCGATGGTGAGGAGCGAACTCATTCCCAGCACCTCGGCATCTCGGGGCCCCCGATCGCAGACCAGGCCCTGTCCTTTGTATACGCGAAACGCGGCCCATAAACTACGCGATACTGCTTCACCGTTCGCTCCATCGCTCCGAAGGCCTGTGTTTTCAGCGGTGGCGTTACCTCTTGGCCTCCTGTACTTCGGAGCAGGCGACTTCCCCCACCCTTCTAAGGGAGGATGTTCGGTGCCCAGACAAAACGAAGTTCGAGCGAGCCAGTAAATGCCAGGGCGGCGAATCCGCCCCGACTAGAAGAATCGCGTCATTGACAGGCACTTAAGGTTGTCAAACAGCCGCGCAGGATCAGGGCGCGGGGACGATGTTTTTAGATCTACAGGAGTGCAAGGAATGGGACTGGAAACACACCTCGACTTGATGACGGACAAGAACGAAACCGCCATCACCCCGACGGACTTGGGAACGCAAGTTCTGCAAGAACCCGATCACAACGTACCGGAGATCGCCGCAGAGCACGCCACTGCGCAGGATGGTTTCGGCTCGATTTCCATGTTGGAACTGGCCGAAGTGCTCGATCAACACCGTATCTGGGTGGAATCGGGCGGTGAGACCGGCGCGAAAGCGGACTTATCGGGAGTCAGCCTCGCTAAGGCCGACCTAACCGGCGTTAACCTGCAAGGTGCGTGTCTCCAGCGAGTTAACCTCGCCGGAGCGGACCTGTCGATGGCCAACCTGCGCGGCGCGAGTCTGGTCCAGGCCGACATGCGCGACACCAATTTGCTGGGCACCGAGCTGCGTGGCGCAAACTTAATGGGCGCCAACCTGTACGGCGCCGAAGGTGTGTGGGTCGGCCGCCTGGGTGGCGCCAACCTGTTCGACGCGATCCTGCCCGAAACCGTAGCGGCCTTTGACAGCTCTCGCGCCATCGAAGACGCTACCAAGGTAGCGCGCTGGTTTTATTTCCTGATGCTTTCTCTCAGCGCCATTTGCTGCCTGATGGTCGCGACCACCTCCGATCTTCGCCTCATCCTGAATTCGTCGGCGATCCCCCTATCCCACTTAGGCAACGTGCTCCCGATGACTGGCTTTTACCTCGGCGCGCCGTTGCTGCTGTTTATCGCCTACGTGCGTTTCCACTTTTTGTTGTTGCGGCTCTGGGGCGGCATGGCCGAGCTTCCCGCGGTCTTTGTTGATGGGCAAACGCTCGAAAAGGACGGCCCGTGGTATTTGATGGGTGTAGTGCGCCGACACTTTCGGTGGATGCGCGACGGCCGTTCGCCGTTCGCGATGCTGGAAACCATGCTCTCCACCATTTTGGCGTATTGGGTTGTCCCCGCGACCCTGTTCCTGTTCTGGCTCCGCTATCTGGTGCGCCAGGATTTTCGCGGAACGCTTCTGCATTCGGTTCTGCTGACGCTTTCCGTTGGCGCGGCCACCTGTCTGCCTTCCATCGTTTCCAAATTTCTACGTCCCGGCGAACTGCGCCATCACAAAACCAAGAATCTGTTGCGGCTCGCGTTTATGACCCTGCGCGCCGCGCTTGCCACCGGCTGCATGATCTTGCTTTTCTCAATTGGAATCCATCGCGGCCTGCCCTCTGACCGCGACATTGCTCCGCAACATTCCAGCGCCGACATTCGACGCTGGGCGGCCAACGCCTTCCAGTCCATCGGTTATCGTCCGTATGCTGATCTAACCGAGGCATCGCTTTCCTCTGCGCCGCCCAACGGCGATTGGAGCGAGCAGGGGCTCGCCGAAATTGACGGCGCGCGTCTCAACCAGACCAATCTCCGGTTCGCTCGCGCGTATCGGGCATTTCTGGTGAATGCCAAGCTGTGGCGCGCAAACCTGGAAGGGGCTTACCTCTCGGAAGCTGATCTTCGCGGCGCCAATCTTCGCGAGGCCAACCTGCGCGACGCCATTCTTGACCGTGCGAAGATGGGACATGCGTTGCTCGTCTCCTCCAACGCTAACGGCGCGAACCTGACCGGCGCCGACTTGCGTGCCGCCGATCTTTCCTTCAGCGTTCTAGAAAACGCCCACCTGTCGAGTGCCAAGCTCAATGGAGCCTCACTCTATGCCGTGAATCTGCGTTACGCGCAGTTGCTACGGGCGGACTTGTCTCTAGCGGATTTGCGGGACACCAAGCTGGAACAAAGCGTTCTCTCGTTCGCCAATCTGCAGCAAGCCGATCTGTCGTCCGCGAAATTAACGCAGGCCAACCTGAATGGGGCCCAGTTAAAGGGCGCGATGCTGTTGGACGCCGATCTATCGTCAGCGGACCTGCAGGACGCAATCCTAACCGGGGCCGTGTTGCGCGACGCCAATCTGCGCGGCGCATCGCTCTCCGGCGCGGACCTGCGCGGAGCCAGCGGCCTGAGCGCAACTCAGGTGTGTTCTGCTCACTGGCACGGCGCCCTTCTCGATCCCGACATGCAAGCCGCGGCGCAGACTCAGTGCCCGCAATAACGGAATCTGCGCCCAGCGGACGATCGATAACGGTCTGTACCGTAGTGAGGAATCCGCGGAGGCCCGCGGGATCTGACCTCATGGCCGGCCGGGCGCTCATCCCGATTCTCCGGTCCTTCTCTGGCGCCGCTGCGTTAAGCACTCTCCAAATTTCAACCGGCCGACTCATCGACAATATTTCGCGATACATACCATCAAAGCGTCGGGTGCAAAACCATGAGACTAGCCGAAAAAGTCCTACCCGATCCAGGGAGCAACGACTACGTCAACAACACCAAGGGTGATCGCCCGGTCGGCGAGCCGGAAATGTTGAAGCGCGCCATGATCGCGGAAAAACTTGACCGGCTCGAAAAAGAAGCCGCGGTATGCTTTACTCCCTCCGTCAAGGATCGTATCGCGGCTGAAGCGCACCAAAGAGCCGCACGGCGCAAGTCTCCTTCAGACTGAGCCTGCTCGACGAAGTTTTTCGCCCTCTCGCGAAAATCATGCCATCGGCCGCTGCATTTTGTTACCCTCAGCAATAAGTTGCTCCATCGGCGGAGTTCCTTCGCGTAAAGAAAACGACCACCATTTGCCGTCGATCTCGGAGCAGTGTAGTCTCTCGCGGTAATCTGCGTCCGCGCTGCCGGCGGGCGGTCTCGGAGGAATTCATGAGTGAAACGAAACGGGAACCCGAAGGTGGCGAGTTGGAAATACCGCTTTGCCCTGTGGACCGGCGGGCGTTTTTGCAAGGCGCTGCGGCCAGCGGATTATTTGGGGCCGCGGCCCTCGCATTGCCGAGTTGGGCGTCGGGCGTGGCGCCAGCCGATGACATGAGCGCCATTCAGAAGGAGATTGAGAAACGCCACGACGAATCGGTACAGCGTCTGCAGGAATGGATCAAGCAGCCCTCCATTGCCGCGGAAAATCGCGGCATGAACGAAGGGTGCGAGCTCACCATGCGCATGTTACATGAAGCCGGCTTTCAGCAAGTCACCAAGGTGCCGACCGACGGCCAGCCGGGAATTTTCGCGACACTTGATGCGGGAGCGCCGCGCACGCTTGCGCTCTATTTCATGTACGACGTGAAGCAAGCTGATCCTGCCGAGTGGACCTCGCCGCCGTTCGATGCCGCGCTGGTGGATAAGCCCGGGCTCGGAAAAGTCATCGTGGGTCGTGGCGCGGTAAACCAAAAAGGGCCAGAGGCCACATTCCTTGCGGCTCTGCACGCCATGCGTGGAGCAGGGAAGAAGCTTCCTGTAAATTTTGTTTTCGTGGCGGAAGGGGAAGAGGAAATTGGCTCGCCGCATTTTCCGCAAGTGGTCCGCAAGCCGGAGATCGCGGCGGCTCTGAAAAAGTGCAATGGCGTCTATATGCCATACGCGTCCCAGCAGCTCGACGGCATGGTGACTATGTATCTGGGCGCGAAGGGCGTAGTCGAGCTGGAACTAACATCGAGCGGCGTGCTATGGGGCCGCGGGCCGAAAAAGGATTTGCACTCGAGCAATAAGGCGCGGGTCGATAGTCCCGCGTGGCACCTGGTGGAAGCGCTGGCCACCCTGGTTTCGCCGGACGGAAACACCCCAGTTGTCGAAGGGTTTGCGGCGAAAGCGCGGCCGCTCTCCGAGGCGGACAAAAAGATGATCGAGGTGGCGGCGAAACGTTTGAGCGAGGCCGAAACCATGAAGGCAGAAGGGGTGCAACATTGGGTTCACGACGTGGGATGGCAAGAGTCCATCGAAATGCTCATCTCGCAGCCAACCATCAACATTGAAGGCTTGGTCGGTGGCTACACCGGGCCGGGTGGGAAGACCATTCTTCCTGGCAAGGCTGTTGCGAAAATTGACATGCGCCTGGTCCCCGACATGACCGCTGCGGAAGCTCTGGCGGCATTGAAGGCGCATTTGGCCAAGCAAGGCTTCGCCGACATCGATGTGCACATGAGCGGGGGCTACGACCCCACGAGCACGCCGGCGGACTCAGCAGTCATTCAAGTGGCAGCGGAAGTTTACAAGCGCAACGGAATCGACCCAGTCATCCTGCCGCGGCTGGCCGGATCGTGGCCCGGCTACGTGTTCACCAGCGACCCGCTACGCCTCCCAGCCGGCCATTTCGGCCTTGGCCACGGCAACGGCGCCCACGCCCCAGATGAGTACTACCTCATCGAATCCGCAAATCCCAAGGTAAAAGGGATGGGTGGCGGCGCTCTCTCTCACGTCGAATTCCTTTACGGTTTGGCCGCAGCCGGCTGAGTAAGGCAGGACTCGAGCCATTGACCAGGTTGGCAGCCAGTACCTAGAATGGTGCTGCACGTAGATTCGTGTAGCACATATCTTCGTGCAGCACGATCCTGCGTGCCACGTTGACCACCGAGAGGACTCATGGCTGCCAAAACGGATGTCGCCGGGGCAACTACTAAGGTCAATCTTACTCTGAAGTTAGACAAAGACTTGGTACGCCGGGCCCGCGTGCTGGCCGCGGAGATAGGCACCTCGATTAGTGCGCTGCTTGCCGCCAAACTGGAAGAAGATTTAGAACGGCGGAACGCCTACGAGGAGGCCAGGAAACATGCCCTGGCCGTTCTCGCCCAAGAATCCAATCTGAATTAGGAGCGGCCGTCGTCTCGCGACGAACTCCATGAGCGCTAGGTGCTTCGTCGACACCAATATCCTCGTCTATGCGTACGACGCCGTGCAAGGTGAGAAACACCACCGTGCATGGTCCCTAGTGGAGGACTTGTGGCGGTCTCGCAGCGGAATCTTGAGTACGCAAGTCCTGCAGGAATTCGCTTTACCCTTCGGCACAAGGTTCGTCCCCCACTCTCTGTCGATGAGACTCTCCTCCGTCTACAGGACTATCTCCAATGGGAAATTGTGTTGCATACCGGCGAATCAGTAGTGAGTGCGCTGCGGATCGGGGAGCGCCATCAAATTTCGTTTTGGGATTCGTTGATCGTTCACGCGGCGCAAATGTCGCGTGCCGATATTCTTTACACGGAAGATCTGAACGATGGGCAAGTCTTTGATTCGGTTCGCGTCGTAAGTCCGCTCACCATCACCTAGTGTCCTCAAACCCAAGGGCGTGAAACCTCTTTTGGAAGCGGGCTTTTTGAAAGCGCGCTCGCCTTACTTACAGGGATCACGCGAACGGAATAATTGAAGACATTTCGTTCCGTTCTCGGGGATCCTCCTGCCATTTATCGCATCGCTAAGAAACTAAAACTTAGTGCCTAGAGCTTCGTCGTTGAAGTTCGAAACGTTGAGTTGGCAACGTAGCTCCTAACGAGCGCAGAGAATTGATTCTGGCCCAACGGTCTACTGTGCATGTGTTGAACGGGTGATTCACAATCAAAGTCGGAGGGCAATAAGTTCGAGCGCTATTTTACCTCAAATGTTGCACACCATTAAGTTACTTATTATCAAGTGTAAGCTGCACCTTAACTAGGGCTCGGCGATTTGCGCTGACATGGTAGTTGATGAGCGTTAGCGTCTAGGGTTAAGCGTTGCGATCGTGCCGGAGGTGGGCTACCACCAAGCGGATGTCGTCATAGGTAATTTCGACTGGCAAGGCATTTTTTAGGGACCTTAGACGCTCTAGTCCCAATTGGGAACAGGCTTGTTCGATCTTTTCCTGGTTGTCGCGGTGAATCCAGCCGGGTTGGAAGCCTACTTCGCCCCGTTCGACCATGCCGGCGACCATGGAGGCGACAGTACTCAGCTGGCGGCCACGGATGTGCGCGATTTCTTCGAGAGTGCGACCTTGCGCTAGCAAGGCGAGCGTCTCACCGCCAGGATCGGAGGACGCCGTTCGAGTGGGCGTGGCCCGGGCGCCCTTGCGGAATTGTGCTAAGGCCTCCAGCACGCTTTGACCGTAACGCTCGGTTTTCTTTTCGCCGAATCCCGGCACGCGGCGGATGTCCACCAGGGAGGCGGGCTTGCGGCGGGCCAACTCGTCGAGGGTGGTGTCGTGCATTACCATGAAGGCGGCGATGTCTTGCTCTCTGGCCGTGGCGCGACGCCACTCGCGGAGGTATTCGCAGAGTTCGCTATCGGGATCGGCTGCAGTAATTGGTGAGGGAGTTCCGGGAGACCGGCTTCCGCCGGCCAAGGCCGGTACGGATGTTGCTGAAATTGTCTTACTGTGGAACGCACCAACACCCGCCGCCGCGGCGCGGCGCTTGGGCTTTGCGACTGCGACTGGCTGGACCAGCCAGGAGGGCGCTGCGCCGCAGATGTCACAGGCAGCGCAGGATTTCCATTTCGCAGTTTCACCAAAGTGAAAACAAATCTGCAGGTGCCGACAATTTTCTGATTCTACGAAGTTGCGAACTACGTGGTAGCGCTGCCAGGCGCGTTCTTTCTCGGCGTTGTCGGTGATCTGTCCAATGAAATAAGCGAGCAGGCCCGCATCTTTTTTCTGCCATAGGAGAATGCAATCGGCGGGAAGGCCGTCGCGGCCTGCGCGGCCGGCCTCCTGATAATACTGCTCGACCGACTTTGGCAGCGAGAGATGGATCACGGCACGGACGGCGGCTTTGTTGATGCCCAGGCCGAAGGCTATGGTGCCTACCAGGACCCGGACTTCGTCGGACATCCAGCGCTCTTGATTGCGGCGACGGGTGTCGCTGTTCATCTGGCCGTGATAGGCGATTGCGGGAATGCCCTGGCTCTCGAGGAAGTCTACAGTTTCTTCCACACGTTTGATGGTCGGGGCGTAGACGATCAGGTTGTTGTCGCCATAGTGATTCAGAGCGCGCAGGAGCAGGGTTGGCTGGGTGCGGGCGTCACATTCCTTGACGATGTAGCGTAGATTGGGGCGATGGAAGCTGGCGATGTATTTGTCGGGGTTGCGGAGTTTTAGCTGATCAATGATGTCGTGGCGGACCTGGCGAGTGGCGCTGGCGGTGAAGGCAGCTATGGGGCGGTCGGGGAAATGGTTGCGCAGGGAGCTGAGCTGGCGGTATTCGGGGCGAAACTCGTGGCCCCATTCGGAGATGCAGTGGGCTTCGTCGATGGCGAACAGGGAGATGGGGACGCGCTTCAGCCACTCGATGCTGTCGGCTCGGGCCAGGCGCTCCGGTGATAAGTAGAGCAGACGAAATTCGCCGTTTGCCGCTTTGCGGATGATTTGAGCCTGCTGGTCTTGAGGCATGGAGCTGTTTAGCACGGCTGCGGAGATGCCCATCTGTGTCAACTGGGCCATTTGATCGTGCATCAAGGCAATCAACGGAGAAACCACGATCACCGTTTGGGTGGGCAGCATGGCTGCGGGTAGTTGGTAGCAGAGAGATTTGCCGCCGCCGGTGGGCATTACGACGCACGCGTCACGACTTTCCAGGAGGCTGCCGACGATGCGCTCTTGCAAAGGGCGGAACGAGGAATAGCCCCAATAGCGCTGGAGGGCGGAGAAAATGTCGCGCGTTGAGATCATTCCGGTTATTTTAACTATATCGTGTACCCATCACTCATAAACCAATGACGGTGGTACGGCACGCGAACGCCATCGGTGGCGACCGTCGGGTGGTGCCGTTTTGCTTTGGCACTGTGCATTGTAACGCGAACGCGGCTTTAGAGATTGCGGGATGGTTGCTTCTTAGGTTTGGTGGTGCGTTATATACCGGTGGAGGGTCAAGTAACTAGGTGCTAAGGAGGTTTGGCTGGAGGCGGGAATAGTTGTGTTCAGCGGCCCACAAAGAGAGGGGGATGGCGGCGAGATCGTCGACCAGGGGGATGGCGTGGCCGTCTTTGGTCAGGTCGATGGTGCGGAGGTAGTAGTGGCAGGTGTCGCAGACTTCTACGCGGACGTGGGGGAACTGCTCGGCGACGTAAACGGGGAGCTTGTTTTCGGCTTCTTCACCGCAGGTGGGGCAGAGGATGCGGCGGAATTCCCATTCGTGGTGGCAGAACGAGCAGAGCAGATGGCGCTTACCGCCGTCGCCTTCTGTGCGCAGGACGCCCAGGAGCGGGGCCGAGTTGCAGAGGGGGCAGACAGAATGGGTGGAGACTTGCGGAGGGGCGGCGCGATGGGAGGCTAGGAGTTCTGCGTAAGGTTGCAGGAATGCTTGGAGGATGAATTCGGTCAGGGCTTCGGAGGCGGTCGGTCGAGAATCGGTCTCAGCGCCCTGGGCGAGCGGTTGGGCGTCGGCTTGGGCGTCGGCTTGGGATTGTCGTGATTGAGGGCGCAAATGGTCGGAAATTCCGGCGCTGGTCCAATATTCGGTAAGGAATGCGATCCACGCGGCTGGGCCTAGCAGGGAAAGTTGGCGGGCGGCCTCGGCGACGGGGGCGGGACCCACGTTTTGGACCAGATTGAGTAGTTCGGGGAAGTGTTGGAGCAGGAGCGCTAGATCGAGAGGCGAACGGAAATCGGAAGCTGAGGCGGGAGAGGGATACGGTGCGACGGGCTGGGCGAGTTGAGCAAAGAGGCGCTTTTGGAATTTCGCGAGGTGCAGATAAAAGGTCAGGACCTCGGCGGCGAAGGGATGGATGGCGCAAAGGTGCTGTGCACGGCGAATGCGCGCGTCGTAGTCGGGGCCGCCGGTTTTTGACTGCATCATTTGCGGGGAACGGTCGTCGACGAAGAATTCACGATCTCTTTATACCACCCGGGATGGTATCTTCTGGCAAATTCCAGGGAGACGTCGCCGCGAATTACGGAGCCGAAGGCGCCGCGCTCGGCGAAGACGCCCATGTAGACGTGGATCATGAAGAGGCCGATGGTTAGCAGGGCGCTGGAGGCGTGGACGACTACTGCGGTGTAACGGAGAGCGCGGAGATTCCAGGGGATGTATTCGGGGAACCAGAGGACCAGGCCGCTTAGGAAGAGCAGGACTCCGCAGAAGAAAAAACCCCAGAAGAGGAGCTTTTGACCGGCGTTGTAGCGGCCGGCTGGAGGCATCTCTTCGTCTTCGTTTTGAATGTAGTGATTTATGGACTTGAACCATGCGCGGTCCACCGCAGTGAAGCCCATTTGCGAGGCCCACATAAAGAACATCTGGATGACGCCGTAAAAGAAAATCAGGCCGATCCAGGGGTGGAGCATGCGGGCTACGGGAGCGCCGCCTACCAAAACGGCTAGCCAGAAAAGCCATGGGGACCAGAAGGCCAGGCCTGTTAACAGGAGATACAAATAGGAGAAGCCCGCGATCCAGTGGACCAGGCGCTCGTGGAATACGTACCGCAGGATGCGGCCATGCGGAAGGATTTGGTCGGGGTGGCTCATGGCTGCGATCCTTCTTTAGGCTCTAACGGTTCGAAATCTTCTGGCTCGCGGGACTTGGGGCCGTAGCGGAGGTAATGGACGAAGAGGCCGATCAGGCCGCCTAGCATGGCGGCGTTACCTAGCCATTTTAGCGGTCCCTTCCAGAGTTTGACCGTCCACGGGATGTGTGGATCGCTCGGTAGGCCGCCGTAGAGTTCGGGTTGAGTGGCGTCGTGGAGGACGTAGATCACGCCGGTGCCGCCTACGCCTGGAGGATCGTAGACTCCGGCGTTGGGGAAATTGTAGTGGTCGCGTAGTTGGTTGGCGCGGGCGGTGGCTAGGTCGCGCATGTCGTCTTTGGTACCGAAGTGGAGGCAGCCGGTGGGGCAGGATTTTATGCAGGCTGGTTCCAGGCCTTCGCTTACGCGGTCGACGCAGAGGGTGCACTTGTAGACGCGTTTGGTTTCCTGGTTGAACTTGGGAATGTTGAAGGGGCAGCCGGTGATGCAGTAGCCGCAGCCGATGCAGTTGGCTTGCTGGAAGTCTACGATGCCGTTGGTGTATTGGACGATGGCGCCATCGGAAGGGCAGGCTTTGAGGCAGCCGGGGTCGGCGCAGTGCATGCACTGATTCTTACGCATGAGCCACATCAAGGTGCCGTCTTCGCGCTCGTGCTCGTTGAACAGGATCAGGTTCCAATAGTTCCAGCGTGTCTCCGGCATGGTTTGATAGGTGTTGCCGAAGACCGTTTCGCCGAAGGGGAGATCGTTCCACTCCATGCAGGCTACTTCGCAAGCTTTGCAGCCAATGCACGTCGTGGTGTCGATGAGCTTGCAGAGGGTAGGCTCGCGCTGGGTGCCTTCGCCGGGGACGCTGCCGGCGTGACCGGAAATTTTCTGGATGCGTAGGGTGGCTTGGCTCATAGCTACGCTTTCTCTACCTTCACCAGGAAGCCTTTGAACTCGGGGGTGTATGCGTTGGGGTCGACGACCGTGGGGGTTAGCGAGTTGGTGAGGTCTTTGGCCGTCTTGCCTTCATCTTCGGCGATGCCGCGATAACCCCAGTGAATGGGGATGCCGATCTGATAGGTTTTCTTGCCGTCGATCATCATCGGCTTGATGCGTTTGGTGACCATGGCTTTGGCGACGTAGTAGCCCCGGGCGCTTGAGACTTTTAGTTTTTCGCCGCCGCGGATGCCCATTTCGTCGGCCATTTCTGCGGCGACCTCGATAAAGGGCTCGGGGACTAACTGGACGTTCATGGGGTTGTTTTTAGTCCAGTAGTGGTAGTGCTCGGTTAGGCGATAAGTGGTGCAGATTACGGTGAAGCCGTCTTCTACCGTGCCGTACTTGTCGTCGGGCGTTTTAAACCTTCTGACCACGGGATTATGCGTTTGCCGCGGGTGCAACGGATTTTCAATGGGACTCTCCATGGGCTCGTAGTGCTCTGGAAATGGACCGTCGGCGAACGCGGCTAGCGGGGCGAAGATGCGGCCGACGCCTTCGGCGTTCATGATGAACGGACCCATGTGGTCTTTTGGTTTGGAGTCGGGCTTGAAGTCAGGGACGTCGTTGCCAGTCCATTTTTGAGTGGCTTCGTTCCACCAGACTTGACGACGGGAGGAATCCCAGGGTTTGCCATCGAGATCGCAGGAGGCGCGGTTGTAAAGAACGCGGCGATTGGCTGGCCAGGACCACGCCCAATTTTGGTGCACGCCCAGGTCGGACGGGTCGGAGGGATCGCGGCGGGCGGTTTGATTTCCGGCTTCGGTGTAGGCGCCGGAGTAGATCCAGTTGCCGCAGGATGTGGTGCCGTCGTCTTTGAGCCACCCAAAACCAGGGAGCTGCTGGCCTAGTTTAATCTGCTGCTTGGTGGCCGGATCTTCTAGATCGGCCAGGGCTTTGCCGTTGATTTCCTTCAGGACTTCGGCGAGCGATGGGTTGGTCGGGTCGGTGTAAGACCACGTCAACTTCAAGATCGGATCGGGAACTTTTCCCGGATCTTTTTTGTAGAGATCGCGGACCTTCAGGAAAATCTGGGCGACGATGGCTTGATCCAGTCGGCTGTCGCCCGGCATCGGAAGCGCGGCATTTTTCCATTGCAGCCAACGGGCGGAGTTGGTGAAGGTGCCATCTTTTTCGGCGAACCCAGCGCAGGGCAGGCGATAGACGGTGGTCTGGATGGTTTTCATCTCATCGGTGGAGATGCCGGGTGAGCGCCAGAATTCGCTGGTTTCGTCAGGATAGATTTCGCCGACTACTACCCAATCTGCTTTCTTGAGCGCGTCGATATTTTTGCGGGAGTCGGGACCAATGGCTACGCCATTCATGCCAAAGGCGAAGAAGCCTTTGACGATGCCGTTGTACATGTTGTCCCACATCTGGACCCAGGAATAATTGCGGTCGACCTTCGGCAAATAATCGAAAGCCCAGCCGTTTTCCTTGGTGGCGGCATCGCCCCACATGGTCTTCAGGAAGCTGGTCGCGAACTTTGGCGTGTTGCTCCAATAGTTGAAGGACTCCCACTGGTTCGGCTTGGAGGGTTGCGGGGTGATGCGTTTCATCCAGGAGTCGAACGAAGTGTCGGCGGGCGTTGGGACCTTGAGGTAGCCGGGCAGGTTGTCGAAGATGCCGGCCATATCGGTAGCGCCCTGGATGTTGGAGTGGCCACGGAGGGCGTTGACGCCGCCGCCTGCGCGTCCGACGTTGCCCATCAGAAGCTGGAGCATCGCCGCAGTTCGAATGATCTGGGTGCCGAAGCTGTGCTGCGTCCAGCCTACCGCGTAAATGATGGTGGCAACGTTCTTGATGTCGCCGTCTCTGCGGATGGAAGTGAAAAGGTCGGCGGCCTTGATGAATTGTTCTTTGGGGATGCCGGTGATGCGCTCCACCATTTCGGGGGTGTAGCGGGAATAGTGCTTCTTCAGAAGTTGAAAGACACAGTTGGGATTCTGTAACGTGGGGTCGAAATCGACCTTTTCCGGCATGGGCGGTAGTGGAGCAGGAGTACCACTTTGCCCTGTGGACATGCCGGGATTTTGCAGCGCCTTGCCGCCCGTGCCGGAGTAATTCCAGGTGGCGCGATCGTAGGTTTGCTCTTGCGCGTCGAAGCCGGAGAAGACGCCGTCGGTGTCACCGGGCATCTTGAATTCGGACGTTACGATGAAACCGGCGTTGGTGTAGTTGAGCAGGTAATCTTTGGCGATGCGGTTGTTTTCGATGGCGTAATGAATGACCCCACCGAGGAAGGCGATGTCGGAGCCGGCGCGTATCTGGCAAAACAGATCGGCGACCGACGCGGTGCGCGTGAAGCGCGGATCGACCACAATCATTTTCGCATTCCGATTACGTTTGGCCTCGACCGCCCATTTGAAGCCGCAGGGATGATTTTCCGCCGGATTCCCGCCCATGATCAGCATCATGTCGGTATTCTTGATATCGACCCAGCCGTTGGTCATTGCGCCGCGTCCGAACGTTGGTCCCAAACTTGAGACCGTGGGGCCGTGTCAAACTCTAGCCTGATTCTCCAGGTGCACGACCCCCAGGGCGCGCATGGACTTGACGACCAGATAGTTGAATTCGTTGGTGTCGGTGCAGCCACCGGTGAAGGCGATGGATTCGCAACGGTTTACTGTCATGCCTTTTGCATCTTTTTCGATGACGGTGTCGTCGCGGGTTTTCTTGACGTGGGCGGCAATTTCGTTGAGAGCATCGTCCCACGATATGTATTCCCAGTCCGTGCCGCCTGGGCGGCGCACTTGAGGTCGCAGCAGACGGCGCTCGTTCAGGATGTCTTGCTGGAGAGAAGAGCCCTTGGGGCAGAGGGTGCCGCGGTTGATGGGGTGATCCGGGTCGCCTTCGACGTGGACGACTTGCGGGGTGACATTCTTGGCGCGATCGCCGATGGTGTAGATAATTACGCCGCAGCTAACCGAACAGTAGGGACAGGTGGAGCGGGTCTCGTTGGCGCGGGCGATCTTGAGGACACGGAGCTGAGCGTAGGCGGGTCGCAGGTCGAAACCGAAGACGGCGGCAGCAGTTCCGCCTACCGCGCTTAGTTTCAGGAAGTCTCGCCGGGAGGGATTCATCTAGGTGCCCCCAATTCGCGAGAAACAACCGGGTGCACGCTCGCGAAATCTATTGATAGAACGCTTACGGAATTCTGTCAAGTCGCCCGGGTGTCGCACGGGAATACCTCCCGATAGACGATCTGTGGTTCGCTCTGGTTACAGCGTGCGCTACTTAACGTGAGATGCAGCGTCCTCGATCAAAGCCGCAACTTCTTTTGGTCTTGAGATCTAGGCCGAGTGGCTAGCACCCCGAGGCTTCCACCGTGTGATTTTTGGCACGGGTGGCATACCACCGTTCGAGGTCAGAAGGCACGCTCCATCTTGTTGAGCGATGGCGGTCACGTCTTCAAAGAAAGTTTCCGGCTCCTGGACGATGCTGACGTTGTAGCCGCCTTTCCCAAGATCTCGTAAACGCTTTTCCAGCTCGAGTCATCTGCCCAGGCACCGTGAACTAGAACCGTATTGCGAGCGCGGTACTCCTGGTTTCGCCGGGGGCGCACCACGTCAACAGCAACAATCATAAGGTGCAGTCGGATTGGAACGTTGATCGCACGATCCGCATGGGCGCCTCCCACGACTGACCATGTGCTTTGAGTAGAATGCAAGGGTGGCGGTTACACGTTTTGGCGAGAGGAGAATCACTTTGCCGGAAAATGAGAGTAAGAAGCCGGTGGGCGAACATCTGTCGATTCGGGTCAGGAGAGAAGGAATGCCGGTGGGTAAGCTAATTGGGTTCAAGCTTGCGGAGGCCGGGGATGGCCGGGCGGTGGTGACGCTGGAAACTGGGCCGCAACATGCAAATCCGATGGGGACGCTGCATGGGGGAATTCTTTGCGACATTGCGGACGCGGCGATGGGGATCGCTTTCAACAGCACGCTGGATTCTACTGAATCGTTTACGACCGTCGAATTGAAGATTAATTTTTTTCGGCCGGTGTGGAAGGCGGTGCTCCAGGCAGAGGGCAGGGTTATACGACGAGGAAAGACGGTAGGCTACGTGGAGTGCCAAGTTACGGATGAAAACGGGCGGGCCGTCGCAAAGGCCAGCTCGACGTGCCTTGTGCTTCGCGGCCCGGAGGCCGCGGGACGCTGATTTCCCGAGCGGTTCCCCCCAAGAATAGCGGGGCGGTTGGACAAAAAAGCGGCCATTACTCATAGCGAATGGCACTGGACGGGTTCATTCGCGAGGCGCGGTAGGCTGGCACAGAGCTGGCGGCCAAGCCCACTACAATCAGAAATAGGGCGGCGGCGAGCACGGATAGCGCGTCGTTGGGCTGAACTCCAAAGAGCAGTGAACTCGCACCGCGTGTTGCTGCGATGGACAAAAGCATCCCTAACCCTATGCCCGCAGCCAGCATCCACAACGTCTGGCGGGTGATGATGCCAACTACATCGGCACCAGTGGCGCCTAGCGCCATACGGATGCCAATTTCGTTGCTGCGCATGGCCACGATGTAGGAAATGACGCCGTAGAGCCCGATGGTGGTGAGCAGTATGGCCAGCAATCCGAAGGCGCTGGAAAGGAAGGCCATGGTGCGCTCCTGCACCATGCCCTTCTGGATGTTGGTGCGAAACACTCGGAATTCCGCTTGGATTCCGGGATTAAAGTGCGCCAGCTTAGCCTGCGCTTGGGAAACCATCTCGGAAGAAGAAGAGTAGTGAAGGAATACGTAGGTCGCCGATTCTCCAAGCGGAAATTGCGATACTGATCCGAACGCTTCGGGAGGAATTTCCTCTCGAAGCCCAGCATATTTTGTGTCTTTCACCAAGCCCACGATCTCGCACTGGGTTGCCGGATAACCAGGCTCTGGGGCGGTACGTATGGTTTTTCCGAGGGGGTTGGCACCGCCCAAAAATCTGGAGACCAGCGTCTGATTCACGACCACCACACAAGGGGACGCGCGAGTGTCGCGGTCGTTAAGATCACGTCCCGTAAGAATGGGAACAGCCATTGTTTCGAAATATCCAGGACTTACCCAGTTGAACCTCGAGGTGCCCTCGACATCGCCGGCGCGGATGGCCAACGACCAAGTGGTGCCACTCAACGGGACATGCATCGAGGTGGCCACCGATTCGACGCCCGGAACAGAACGCAATTGCTGTACGAGATCGTGCAGTAGGACTTCGTAGTTTTCTTCGGAGAGCCTCAGATGTGTCATGTTGACGAAGCCGACGAGAATGCCGTCCTGGCGGAAACCGGGATCGACAGTCATCAAGTTTCGGAAGCTGCGCACGAACAGAAGAGCGCTAACCAGCAACACCATCGAAATGGCGATTTGCGAAATGACCAATGCGCGCTGCAACGAGAAACGCTCACGACCCGAAGTCGTTCCGCGGCCACCCAACTTCAGTGCCACAATCGGATTCACCTGAGAAGATCGCAATGCCGGAATAAGGTCGAACAGGGCGCACGTAGTCAGGGCGATTGTGGCGGTGAAGCCCAGGGCGCGCCAATCCAGGCCCAACTCAAGTCGCAGCGCGGGGTCCTGCGCGCGGAGTAACCAGATAATGGAGTGAGTAAATGCGCTGGCTACAGCCAGTCCCAAAAGCGCTCCTGCAGCCGCCAGCACCAAACCTTCCGCAAGCAATTGACGCAGGAGGCGCCAGCGCGAGGCCCCCAATGCAGCGCGCACGGCGATGACTTTTTCCCGAGCGCTCACGCGAGCTAGCATGAGATTGGCTAGGTTCGCGCACGCGATCAACAATACCAGTGCGGTAATTCCCAATAATAGCCACAATGAGGTGTCGTATTTCTCGCGAAGCGAGCTGATGCCGTTCGAAGCCGGATACGCCGCCAATTGGAATTTGCGATAGCGATCCAGCACCGGAGCCTCGTATCCGTCCGGTAGCGTCGCCTCGATGATTCCTGGGCTTATCGCTTCCAGTTGCGCGGAGGCCCGCTGGTTACTCCAGCCGGGTCTGAGGCGTCCCATCACGCCAAACGACATGAAGTCACGCCTAACGAAATACTTGCTCTCTGGATGGAATGCCACATACGAGCAAATCGGCAGGGCGAGATCAAAGGTTTTGCCGACCTCCAGACCGAAGAAGCCGGGGGGCGTCACACCGATCACTTGCGTCAAGTGGTCGTCGACAAACAGCTTGCTGCCGACGGCGGAATCCTGACCACCGAGTTCGCTCTGCCAATAGCCATAGCTCACAACCACCGCCGAGATTCCGCAACCGGGATGGTCATCTTCAGGAGAAAGAAGTCGCCCCTTAATAGGCATCACGCCAAGCGTGTTAAAAAGGTCTCCGCTTACCCACAACCCCGTGACCCGTCTTTGTTGAGCGCCTTGACCGAGGTGGGTATCCAGCTCGAGCCAGGCGAATACACCGGACAGCCCTTTTTGGTGTCTACGGATTTCCTCAAAAAGCGGGAGACTAAGTGTCGCCACGGTTCTGCGGATGCCGACCGTGTAATTCCCGCCTTTCACTTGCACGCTCACCAGAGTTCGCGGATCGGCAACCGGCAAACTGCGAAGGCGCAAGGAGTCAATCAACTGGAATATCGAGGCGTTAGCGCCGATACCCAGGGCCAACGTTAATATCGCGGCGATCGCGAAGCCGGGACTGTTCCGCAACGAACGTAGCGCGAGCTTGAGATCTTGCCGCGTCGATTCGGTCCAGGAGGCAGCCCGGCGTTCGATGAAAACAGTTAGGTTGCCCGGAGGTGGAACCGTTCCCATGGATGTGTCGCGCATCTTTCCCTTACGGTGTAGACACCATCCGACACCTATGGTGTCGGTATGTCTTTCCGTGACCTGCGGCTGGGAGCCCTGACTGGCAGCCAACAAAGGTTTTTGGATTCCCGGCGGGCGTCCAGAATTCTCCAAAACCTAGCTGTTACTACCGCAAGAATTAAGAGACTACCTATATACCACGCCTCTGCTGAAGTACAAGCCTCTGTATCACGGATCCGGGGAGAAAAATATTAGAGAGCGGCTGAGGCTGTTTGTATGGGCGGATCGGTATCCGTGGTGTGGGCAGTGGCGCGATAGCGAACCAGCAGAAGGGTGAGGTCGTCTGCCTGGCTTGCACCGTGCGCGAAATTTTCAACAGACTGCAGAACGATTTGCTGGAGTTCCTCGAGGGGGGTCTGCATATGTCCGGTGAGAACTTCGCGGAGGCGGGGAACACCGAAGAGTTGCTCGGCAGGATCCATAGCTTCGGTAACGCCGTCGCTGAACAGCACCAGAGTGTCTCCAGGCTCAAGTTGAATACAGACGGCCGTATATTCGGCCTCAGGCACCAGCCCGACAGGGTACGAACCCTCGGTGAAGACATCTTCGGCCACGCCGCGACGAATCAGAAACGGCGACGGATGACCTGCATTGATATATTCCAAGTGACCTTTATCGTCGAGAATGCCAAAAAACATCGTGGCATAGCGCCCGATTTCGGAATGATCGCAGAGGAAGCGGTTGACGTGATTGAACACCCGTGCGGGATCGGTGCCCAGAGTCATGCCCGAGAGCGCACCTTGCAACAAGTTGGTACAAAGCGCCGCGCCCAGCCCTTTGCCGGACACGTCTGCAAGCAGGAACGCGGTGCGATTGTCGCCCAACGAAAAAACGTCGAAGTAGTCTCCGCCTACCGCGAGGCAAGGAAAATTTATGCCGGAGACGGACAGGTGCGCGAATTCGCGAAAATTCTTGGGCAGTAAGGCTTGCTGAATATCGCGCGCGATGCCGATTTCCTGCTCCAAACGTTGGCGTTCGCGCTCCCGTTCCACCAGACGAGCATTGTCGAGAATGCTTGCGGCGTCGGCGGCCAGGGCGTCAAGGATTTGCCGATCGAGCTTCGAGAACGCCGCCGGGCGTCGCGAATCCAAGTAGAGAACGCCGAGAAAATCGCCGCGCTTGATGTTGATCATGGACTGATCGGTGTTGGCACGCGACATGGCATAAAGCGGAATGACGACCACCGCGCGTAAGCGCTGCGCGACGATGCTCTGCGCTGCTTGCAAATCCATATCCGCCTGCGCCAGATCCTCGGTGATCACCGCCGACTGTCTGCGCAGCGCAAGCTGTATCGCGGTCTGACTTGGCGTAAGACTTTCTGGCGGCAGGCGCATACCGCCGCTGCGGCGTGCCAGGCGTACTTTCAGCCCGGTCGCTTCGTCGACTTCAAGGAGCAATCCACGGTCGGCGTCGGTGACCGACACGGCGTGATCGAGCATGTGACCCAGAACGGTATCGAGCGGCAACTGCGAATGCAGCAGCGTGGTGGCTTCCAAAAGTAGATTCAACTTGCGAAGGCCGCCGCCGCCCGGTTCCGAGCTAGTGATGTGCTCGATGCGAGTCAGAAGGTGGGGAAGGGAATCGGTGCTGGCGTTGGTCGCGGAACGGTAAACGATTTCGTACGAATCATCGAGGCCGAAAGTAATGGCATCGCCGTCCTGCAATTCTCGGCTTTCGACTTTTTCGCCATTCACGAACAATCCGCGACGTTGGCCGCGATCTTCAATGTAGTACTTGCTGGCTTCGGTCACGATCGCAGCGCAGTTGCGCGAAATACGGCGATCCGCAAGTTGCAGGTGGTTGCCTGTTTCTGCGCCACGCCCGATCAAAAACGGCATTTGCGTCACGCGGACGTAACGCCGTGCGCCGTCGGGAGATACAACCTCCAAGACGGTTTCCGCTAAATTGGGAACGGTGTCGGGCATGGCCGATGAATGGCGGGATTGTAGCACGCGAACGATGAAGAAGAGGTTTGCACGGCACAATTACCCGTACCGCTAGTCGGTGAGGCATGCAGCCAGGATTGGCGGGATATTGCTCAGGCGCGAAGTCCGCTTTTTTCACTCAGGCCACCGGGTTCACAGACCGCGGTCGGCGTCCGAGCAAAAGAGCGATCAACCACTCGTCGAGTGACGTCTTTTGCGGTATCGGGTTGCACCTGCCCGAAGATAGAATACAGCCGGAGTGTCTCATCTAACGGGCGGCGTTGGAGCAGGCGGGAGGCGCGAGACAGCCACCGCTGTGTGAAAGCCGGCGGGGCATCTGCGGCCAGAATCTTGGAGTCCAGGAATCGTCGGTCGCAGCGCGCACAACGGTAAGGCGACAGTTTCAAGAAGCGATAGAGTGTTTCTTCGAGCGTGCCGTAGGGATCTGCTTTCCAGACAGATCGGCTTTTGCATTGCGGGCATTCATGGAAGCCCGTCCTGTTCCGGAACCCGAGTCGCACCAATGACACCCCAGTACAGGCTAGGCTTTTGAAATGGGGACACGTTACCGCCCGCAAAGCGACGCTGGGGTACTTTATGCCAATCCATGAGCGTAGATGCAATAGTAAAGTTGGGCTATTAGTGCGCAAACCGTTAAATATGAGTACTATGCCCCTTGCGGTGCGCCCAGAAACAGGGACAAGAACCCGTCGATTACGCGCTGCAAGGGATCGAGCGGTGCATGAACATCTAGTACGTATAGAACTTAATGTGCCGGGTGTAGGTAATTTTTCCACTTTTTGTTCGTTAATCGGGCCGCCTAGTCTCCGGTTAAACCCCTACTTTCCTGCCTGTTTTCATGTACTTACGGCCAGGTTGCAACTTCGAAATCGCCCATGGGTTCTAACTTGCAGCGGTCATCCCGACCGCTATCGTCAATACTTATGAAGCTGGCGATCCTTCGTGGGTTAGCTCCTTTGCTCCTCCTAGGGATGGCCTCGTGCGCCCGCGCGGATATTGCCATCCTCCTGGAGGAGCCGTACAGCTACGACGGGGCCTTCGCCGGAACTGGTCACGCCGCCGTGTACTTGACACAGGTGTGCGCTGCGTCGCCAACCACCCTGAGACGCTGCCAGCCCGGCGAACCGGGCGTGGTGGTCAGCCGCTACCACCGGATTGGTGGTTACGACTGGCTCGCGGTTCCCCTTTATCCCTACCTCTACGGGGTCGAGAAACCCGAAAGTATTCCGTTGTTTGCGGACGGCAAGCTGGAAGCGGCTCTGCGCGACCAATATCGCCGAAAATATCTTGAAGAGATCGTGCCCGACCAGGAATCGGGAGAGGCCCCGGGTGGCGATTGGTATGAGCTGGTGGGCTCGGCTTACGATCGGACCCTGTACGGCTTTCAAATCGAGACCAGCGCTGCTCAGGACGACAAATTCATGGCGGCCTACAATTCTCGCCCAAACCGAATGTCCTACAAATTGGTGTCGGCCAATTGCGCCGACTTCGTGCGGGAAGCCATCAATTTCTATTATCCCAAGGCCGTGAAACGCGGCATCATCGCCGATCTTGATGTGTCTACACCGAAGCATGCGGCGAAGTCGCTGGTGCAGTTCGGCAAACGACATCCCGAGTTACAGTTCACAACTTTCGTGATTCCCCAGGTGCCCGGAACGATTCGCAGGAGCCGGCCGGTGCGCGGATTGGTCGAATCCGTTTTCAAGGCCAAGAAATACGAATTGCCGTTGTTGGCCTTGCACCCGGTGGTTGGGGGAACTTTCGCTGCGGCGTATCTAGCTGGCGGACGATTCAACCCCGGCCAGAGTGCGCTCATGTTTTCGGCCGAAGGCGACTGGCAGTTGCCCTTGAGCGACCAGGATCGCCGCGCCTACCTCAAGGGCCTGGAGGAAGTTACCCGGTCGAATGGCGACGTGGGGTCACGCCGCGAGGAAGCCTCCTGGGAGCGGTTGCTGGAGGGGGCACAGTTGAAGCTGGATGCAAGCGGTCAACCGGTGCTGCAAGTACGATCGGGCACTTCGTCAATTGAGGTGGGAATCGCGCGCGGCAACGTGTTTAGCAGCGATGCGCCGCGCGAAGTGACGCAGCAGCTTTTGGTCGCCCGGCTCCGCGAACAATTGCGAGGCGGCCGGTCACCCAAGACTTCCGAGGTCGAGTTACGGAAAGATTGGAAGCTGCTGAAGACCGCCTTCGCCGACGAACCGCACTCCAATGCAACACGAAACAATACATCAGATGCCGTCGAGACCATGACCTTACCGCTCGCAATGCAGCGATAGAATCCGCTTCTTCAACGGAACGCCCCAATTCCTGCTCAGCCTTTCGCAGGCCGCGGCAACGGCGCAGTGCGGAAATCTGATTTTCCGTTTTGGCCGGCTGTGTTAGCGTTACCTCCAAAATTAAGTGAAGTTGTGTTCCAAGAAAACAGCGAGGGCCGCAATGAGGAAACCGATATCATGGGTGGCAATTGGCTTTTTTGTGTTGGTATGCGTCTTTGGCATGACTGCGCTTCTCGCCGCAGCGGACAAACATCCCTTCAATCTCGATGACTACTCCGCAATTCATCGCGCCCGCGCCGTTGCGGTCTCCCCTGACGGCAAATCCATTTTGTATCAGGTGATTTCCGATGGAACCAGCGGCCCGGTGAACAAGCACGATTGGCACCTGATCGATATTTCGGGTGAAAACTCTCGCCAACTGGATCTTCCACTAAATTTTGAGCCGGTGGGCTTTACCAAGGACGGCGGCGCGCTCTATGGGATTCAGCCTATCGATAAACTGCCGCAACTCGCCATCGTTCCACTGCTCCGACCCCAGCAGCAGGTTGGTCCAACGCAAATCCTCGCGCTCCCGGAAGGAATTCACTCCGCAACCATCTCACCGGACGGGTCACGTTTCGCCTTGCTCGCCGACCCCCGCCAGCGCGACCTGCTCGCCGAAGTCCGCACTGTCGTAGAAAACGACGAAACAAGTCTCTATGTAGTCGCGGCGAACGGCAGCGGCGGCGGCTGGTGGTGTCCCAGTTTGAGGGACATCACGGATATCGCGTGGTCGTCCGATAGTTCGCAAATTGCGGTGGTAACGCAGTGGCCAAAGATAGGGCATCACGACGTCCGAGCCTTTGTGGACATTTGCAGCGCTTCAGGCACGCGCCGGGTCGCCGAAATTTCCAACAGCACCAGCGGCATCGCATGGGCCCAGGGCGGTCAGGAGCTCGTTTTCGCCAGCACCACCACGCCAGTTCTTACTCCGGAACATCTTTGGACCGTCCCCGTCAGCGGGGGGCCAGCCATCGATCGCACGCCTGCGCTCATCGGAACTGCCGTCACTGTCGCCGGCGACTCGCACGGCAACGTTTGGGTGGAAATGCACAAAGGCGTTTTCTCCGAAATCGACAAGTATCGCGACGGAAAACTGGAAACCTCTTACCGCTGGCCCGACGGCTGCGTCATGGGGCCACCCGTCTATTCGCCGTTCGCATCGGCGCCGGGGGCGATGGCTTTCAACGTGGCCGATCCGGACCACGCCGATAACATTGCGATCGTTCGTAGTGGTGCGCTGCAGAAAATCACGCACGAAGGCGACGATACCTTGGCAAGCGTGAACCTGGGGCCAGAAAAAGTCGTGCACTGGACTGCCAAGGACGGCACCAAACTCGAAGGTATCGTGACCTTTCCCGCCGACTACGTCGCGGGGAAACAGTATCCGTTCGTAAGCGTTCCCCATGGTGGCCCGGAGGCCAATGACGAGTTTCGTTTCGACGCTTTCTCGAGAATTGTTTCCGGCATGGGATATGTCGTGATGGAGCCGGAATATCGCGGCTCAACCGGTTACGGTTCCGATTTCCTGGCAGCCATTTATCAACACTTCGGCGATCGCGCTTATAGCGACGTCGATAGCGCCACCGATTTCGCCATCACTCAAGGCTGGACCGATCCCAATCGCCTGGCGATGTTTGGCTGGAGCGCAGGCGGCTTCATGACTTCCTGGACGGTAACCCAGACGCATCGTTATCGCGCCGCGATCGAAGGGGCCGGAATTACCGATTGGTTGAGCTTCATCCCGACCAGTGATATCGCTCAGGTCGACTACGACGCGCGGTTGCAGGAGAAAGATTCCACGCCGCTGCTCCAATTCTCCGCGGTGATGCACGTCGATCAAGTGACCACGCCCCTGCTGATCCTGCACGGCGAAGCGGACATGCGGGTTCCCGCATTTCAAGGTCGCGAATACTATGTACTGCTAGCGGAGCGAGGAAAAACCGTGCGCATGGTGACCTATCCCGGCTCGCCCCATTTCCCAAGGCTCGCCGAACAGCGCCGCGATGTCTTCAAGGAAGTAGGAGACTGGCTTAAACGATATGACCCGTGAGGGAAGGGAATGCCGACCTTCCGTGCTTACCTCGTCGCCGCAGCCTGACGGCGTGAAACGTAATCGGCTACGTGGGTATCGAAGAGTTCGTCCAGTTGCCGAGTGACTGGACCGGGAGCCTTAGCGATCGCGTGCCCGGCAATCTCCCCTACGCCCAGCAAGTTGCGGTTCGTGGATGAAATAAAAACTTCGTCCGCGGAATACAAATCCTCCGGCCGCAAGTTCTGTTGAATAACCGAAACACCCGCTTCCGGGGCGATCTCGAACAAAATGCCTCGCGTGACGCCTTCCAGACATCCAGAGTTTAGCGGCGGCGTATAAACCTTCCCATTCTTTACCGCGAAAATATTTGCGGCAGTACACTCCGCAACCTCACCGCGTTCATTCAGCAAAACCACTTCGTCCAGGCCTTCCCGTTGCGCTTCGCCAACCGCCCAAACATTCGGCAGCCACGAAATGCTCTTCACACCGGCAAGCGGAGACGACGCGTGACGCCCATGTTCCTGCACTCCGAGCCGGATGGGTTCCCGATACTCCGGCAAAGGCGCGGTGTAAATAATCAGGTCCGTCTGCGGCCGCTCTTCGTCGCTCTGCCAAAAGCCCACATTGTTGTAGATCAGATAGATGCGGGCGCAGCCGTCGTTCACTTTGTTAGCTCGAATCACTTCATGCAGGTGGACGCGCACCTTGGCCGCCGTGTAAGGCATCGGAATGTGCGTGATCGAGGCATCCTTTTCCAGTCGACGCCAGTGCCGCTCGTAAGCAAACGCTTCGCCGCGCGAGATCCGCATCGTGGTGAAAATGCCCCAGCCGCAGATCAATCCCGCCTGGCCCGGCGACAGCCGCACTTTCTCGATCGGCTTTAATTCTTCATTATGAAAGACGTCGCGGTGAATCACGCAATCCTGCTTTCGATGACCGTAATAATTGTACCTGAGTTTCTCGGTGGGATTGGCTGGCTAAGTCAGAAAGAGGTACTACCGCAAAGCTAGTCGCCGAAATCGCGACACCAGGACGAATTAGAGTTATGCGATCGAGGTGGTCGACGATACCGGCCTATTTTGCGCGGCTCACGTGCTCTTCACGTCCGCCGTCAATCAATCGATCTGCGGCCTTGACCAATTCCATTTGTGTTTTCTTGCCCAGCATACCCGCAGTAGCTTGGGCCCCATTGATCAGAAGAACCAGTTGCCTCGAGAGCCCTGAGGGGTCCCGCGCCGGTAACTGGCGGCAAATTTTCAACAGCCGCGAGGCGAGCGTCTCCTTGTGGCGCACCGCCAACTTCCGGCCCGGATGCCCCGAGTCCACGTAGTCGGTGGCAGTGTTCAAAAAAAAGCAGCCGCGATAGCCCGGCTTTGATGTGCGCAGAGCAACCCCGCGAACCACGGCGAGGAGCTGCTCCCGAGGGTTGCCCGGATGGCGCGCTACCACGCTGTCGAACCATTGCCAATAGCTTACATCCCGCTCCGCAAGACAAGCCGCAATCAACTCATCCTTGGAACCGAAGATACGATATAGGCTCATTTTCGCCACGCCGGATTTTGCGATGACGGTATCGATGCCGATAGCCCGCGCCCCCTGTTGATAAAACAGCGGAATCGCGACCTCCAGAATTCGCTGGCGCGCCGAGCCCGGCGCGTCCTTCCGCACTCGGCGCGGGGAATTTTTCGCTACTCGGGTTAGAACCATATTGGATCGATTGATATGAGACAGACCTGTCTGTCACCTTATCCTAATGTAGCACGCAACCGCCGAGACCAACTTTCTCAAGACAATAGCCGGGAGGCCTCAGTGCATTCCGATTCGCCAGACCGCCGCAAGCTGCATTACGCCTGGATCGTTGCTGCGGTCACTTTCCTGATTCTACTGGTGACCGCCGGTATCCGCGCGACGCCAAGTATTCTGATCGTGCCGCTCGAGCACGAATTCCAATGGACCAACGCCGCCATCTCTGGCGCGATTGCCGTGAACATAGCTCTGTTCGGAATCATTGGCCCGTTCGCCGCTTACTTGATGGCGCACTCTGCCTGATCGCCGCCACCTTGCTCGTTTCCACCCGCAACGTCCCCCATCACCCGCGTGAACTTGCGATCAGCGTCCCCCAGCCAGCCTGAGGTAAACAGCAAAGGCCCCACCG
>Ga0182024_10005211_pt1 | contig 29300 bp, 28 predicted proteins | sample P32metaG_FD_120480 | JGI IMG/M metagenome (GOLD analysis project Ga0182024, IMG submission 120480) | Permafrost microbial communities from Stordalen Mire, Sweden - P3-2 metaG (Illumina Assembly) | ecosystem: Environmental > Terrestrial > Soil > Wetlands > Permafrost | place: Sweden: Stordalen...
CGCCTACGTCCTGCACGACGTCTTCGCCTCGACGGGCGTGTACTTCGGCGACGACTGGCTGCACCTGCTCCTGTCGAGAGAGGTGCTCCACAGGTGGTCGGTGATCCTCTCGATCTGGGGGCGTCCCGCGATGACCGCCGCCTACATTCCCTCCGCGCGCTTCGGTCGGTCCGCGGTCCACGTGGAGGACGCCGTGCTGCTCGCCGCGGCCGTGGTCCTCACCATGCTGATCGCGCGGTCGCTCGGGCTGCGGTGGTGGCCCGCAGCCGGCGTCCTCCTGCTCGCCCAGCCCTTCACCGTGGTGCTCTTCTATGGCGCGATGCCAGAGGTGGTCCTCTCGGTGCTCCTCGCCCTCGCGCTCTTCCTGCGGGTGCGCCACCACCGGGCGGCGTCCCTCACCGTCGCGTCGCTCCTGCCGCTCGCGCGGCTGGAGTTCCTGCTCGTGCTCCTCGTGTGGGCGGCGGTGGAGCTCGTGGCGGACCGAGCCGCGTGGCGCCAGCTCCCGCTGCTGGGCGCAGGGATGGTCGCGTGGTGGGGGGCGGCCACGATCCAGTCGGGCAACCCCTTGCACCTGATCACTGGCAACACCTTCGTCAACGGCGCGCACGGCTTCGCGCCGGCAGGATGGCGCTTCGTCTTCACGGCGGGACCGATCGTGTTCGGCGGCGTCGTCTGCGGGCTGCTGATTGCGGCGATCGCGAGGAGGTTCGCGGACCCGCTCGTGCCGGCGATCACCGGCACCATGATCGTCTTCTACGCGCTCTCCTGGTCGCTCGGCCTCTTCCAGACCGTCGACACGCCCATCTACCTGGTGAGCCTCTGCGTGCCCGTGAGCCTCCTCTGCCTGAACGCGCTCACGACACGGCCCGGAGCAGAGCTGCCCAAGTGGCGAGACGTCATCGCGATCGGCGTCGCCCTCCTGTGCCTGTTCGCGCCCAGCTTCGGGACCCATCCCCCCACGCCCGCGCTCATTCCCCGTGGCGCGATCGTCGTCGCCCTGGCCGTGCTGCTCATGGGGCGCACTGCTCCTTCGAGACGCCGGAGCGCGGCACTCGGGGCAGTGGTCCTCGTGGCGGCCCTCGCGATCACCGTCGCCGACGAGGCGCCGCTCAACATCGACCGCAACCAGCCGAACGCGGTGCTGTCCCTCGCGATGCTCGGTGACCGCGCGACCCGCGTGTCGGTCTATGCGGACCTGGCGGTCGGCTACCTCGCGGGGAAGCCCGGTCCCCCGGGGAGGTTCGTCGCGCACGCGAGGAGCGGCTCGCTCGGCACGACACTCCTCTGGGAGTCAGACCCCGTCGTGCAGTCCAACCAGGGGCACCTGTCGCTTCGCCAGCTCGAGGCCCTCGGCTACACGCAGCTCAGGATCGCCCACCACGGACGGTTCACCTCCGCGCTCCTGCAGCGGACCCATCCGTAGCGACGACCCGGCGCCGCGGGATCGGGCAGGCTCACCCCTCGAGCTCGACGAGGCGCCGCTCGATGTAGGCCCGCTCGACGGCGTTCTCCGTGAGCACGAGAGACTCCTCGTAGAACATCTTCGCCGCGGCGAGATCGCCGACGCGCTGGGAGAAGTCGGCGCGCGCGACGGCGAGGTACGGGTACGTGGCGAGATGCGGGTCGTCGGCGAGCTGCTCGAGCAGCCGCAGGCCGGCCTCAGGACCTGTGGCGAAGCCGACGGCCACGGCGCGGTTGAGCTCGACGACCGGCGAGGGCCAGACGACGCTGAGGACGTCGTAGCACCTCACGATCGCGGCCCAGTCCGTCTCCTCCCAGCTCGGCGACCGGTCGTGGATGTCAGCGATCGCACCCAAGAGGGCGTAGGCCGAGGGCCGCTCGGACTCGAGCGCCTCGCGGACCAACCCGGCCCCCTCGGCGATCGCGTCCTGGTCCCACCTCGATCGATCCTGGTCCGCGAGGAGCACGAGTGCCCCGTCGTCGGTGCGGCTGCTGCGTCGCGCGTCGGTCAGCAAGAGCAAGCCCAGCAGTCCGGCGACGCCGGGGTCTGCGGGGAGGAGCTCTCGGAGCATCCGCGCGAGCGAGCGAGCGCGGTCGACGAGGTCGTGCCGGACGAGCTCGTCGCCTCGCGGGGCGGTGTGCCCGGTCGTGAAGACGAGGTGCACCACCTGCAGCACCGACGTGATCCGCCCGGGTAGTTCCTCGAGCGACGGGGTTCGGTACGGGATGCGTGCACGGGTGATCTTCTTCTTGGCTCTCGTGATCCGCGCCGCCATCGTCGACTCGCTCACGAGGAAGGCGCGGGCGACCTCCGCGGTGCTCAGCCCGCACACGAGGCGAAGCGTGAGCGCGACCTGGGCGTCGACGTCGAGCGCCGGGTGACAGCACGTGAAGATCAGTCGAAGCCGGTCGTCCTCGATCTCATAGCCCTTGCCCCACACGAAGGCCGGGGCGGCCTCTTCCTCGACGAGCAACGGCAGGCGGCGGCGGAGCGCGGTCGTGCGCCGGAGCTGGTCGATCGCGGTGTTCCGTGCGGTCGTGGTGAGCCACGCTCCGGGCCGGGTCGGGATCCCGCCCGACGCCCACGCCACGAGCGCCTTGGCGAAGGCCGCCTGGACGCACTCCTCTGCGAGGTCGATGTCCGCGGTGATGCGGACGGTCGCAGCCAGCACGAACGCCCACTCCTCTCGGTGGGCGTCGGCGACCGCGGCTGCGACCGCCCGATCAGCCACGAGCGGACGTTCAGTCGAAGACGTGCACGGGTCGCACCTCGACGCCGCCGAAGGGCATCGGGATGTCCTGGGCGATGCGGATCGCCGCGTCGAGGTCCGGCGCCTCGATCACGTAGAAGCCGCCCAGGGACTCCTTGGTCTCGGCGAAGGGCCCGTCGGTGACCTTGACGTCCCCCGACGAGCTGCGCTTGAGCGTCGTGGCCGTGGACGCCGGCTCAAGGGCGTGCCCCCCGCGAAGTGCGGTGCCGTGGTTCTCGGCGAACTTGTTGTGCCCCTCCATGACGTCCTGCATCAGCGCCTCGTCCGCGGTCTCCCAGGACTTGTCGTTCGAGTAGATCAATGCGGTGTACAGCCCCATCTCCATCTCCCTTCCCATGTGGCACCCGGTGCGGGCCCTCGTTGTCTCCGACGAGCAGCACCGCCCGACATCGACAGCGATCTTCCAGGATCTTCGTGGCGCCCCGGAACCTCCGTCGCCGCAAGGTAGCGGAGGGTCCCTGCGCCCTGCGCCCTGCGCCCTGCGCCCTGCGCCCTGCGCTCTGCGGCCTGCGCTCTGCGGCCTGCGCCCTGCGGCCTGCGGCCTGCGGCCGCTCACGATGACAGCGCGTCGAGCCGGCCCATGTCGGCGTCATTGAGCGCGAAGTCATAGAGGTCGGCGTTCTCGGCGATCCTCTCTTCGTGCAGCGACTTCGGGATGACGATCATGTTCTTCTGCAGCGCCCAGCGGAGCAGCACCTGGGCGGGGGACTTGTGGTGCCGGTCAGCGACCTCCGCGACGATCGGGTGGTCGAGGCCCTTGCCGCGGTGGAGGGGGCTGTAGGCCTCGAAGGCCACGTTCTCTGCCTGGCAGAGCTCGTAGGTCCGCTTGTTGTACCCGAAGACCGAGGCTCGCACCTGGTTGACGCTCGGTGGGACGGTGGAGCTCCTGAGCAGCGTCCGCAGCTGGCCCGCGGTGAAGTTGCTCACGCCGACGGCGCGCGCCTGACCGCTCGACGCGATCGACTCCATCGACCGCCACATCGTCCGGATGAGCCCTGGCACCGGGACGTGGATCAGGTACAGGTCGACGTACTCGAGCCCGAGCCTCGCCAGGCTCTGCTCGAAGGCGGCCCGCACGTGGAAGAAGTCCGTCGGCCACAGCTTGGTGGTGACCCAGACCTGCTCGCGGGGCAGGTCGCTCTCGCGAATCGCCGTGCCGACGCCGGCCTCGTTGCCGTAGAGCCGCGCGGTGTCGATGTGCCGATAGCCGTCTGCCAGGGCCCACGAGACGGCGATCTCCGTCTGGGCGCCGGGCGGCACCTGGTAGACGCCCAGGCCGATGCGCGGCATCGCGGTCCCGTTGTTCAGCGGGATCGTGCTGGCGATGTCCAGCTCCACGTGCACCCTCCCGATGGGCACACTACGAACCGGCGGTGTCGTCGTCGCCACCCGCGCGCTCGGCAACTTACATCAGTGTAATTACAAGGCTGGAAGTAACGGAGTTGCGGAGATTCTCGTTAACAAGTTACGATTTAGTCCTACCGGAGGACGACCATGGCGGGCCGACCGAAAGCCGACAATCCGCGATCACGGCTGATCGGGGTCCGGGTCACGGCCCCTGAGGGCGAGCTCCTCGACGCGCTCGCGGCCCTCGAGAAGACCACGGTCAGCGAGATCGTCCGCCAGAGCCTGCTCCGCGCGCTGTCTGCGGCGGTGCAGGACGACCACGTCGTCGAGATGCTCGAGCTGCAGCGGCGCCACATGGGTCGCGCGCACGCCGACGTCGTTCCGCTCAAGACGCGCCCCAGCAGCGACGTCCGCGGCTAGCTGGCGGCAACGAGCGGCGTGCTCCCGAGGACAGGCCCCGTTGCCCCTCGCGCCAGCTAGACCGTCGTCTTGAAGCTCACGTTGGACCTCCACGACATCTACAACCGCGGCGGCGACATCGACCGCGCGCTTCGCGAGGTCATCGACGAGGCCGTCGACAAGAAGGTCCGGCTCGTGGAGATCATCCCCGGCAAGGGCAGCGGCCAGCTGAAGAAGCGGGTCCTGCGGTTCTTGGACCAAAAGGACGTCAAGGCGCGGTACCACCGCGTCGAGAAGGACTCGAAGAACTTCGGCCGGGTCTTCGTGCACTTCCGTCCCAAGTGAGACCGGCGGTATCGTCTGGCAAGGAACCTGGCGCCCTCCCAGCGATGGAGGTCCCGGTGACGGGCAGGTCCAGAGGGGGCCACCATGCCGCAGATCCCGATGTCGTTCTCCAAAGAGACGTTCGACTCACCTGAAGACGAGCGCCAGCACCGCAAGCAGCGGCTCGCCGCGGCGTTCCGCCTCTTCGCGAGGTTCGGGTTCGACGAGGGCATCGCGGGCCACATCACCGCTCGCGACCCTGAGCGACTGGACCACTTCTGGGTCAATCCGTTCGGCATGCACTTCGGGCACATCCGGGTCTCGGATCTCATCCTCGTGAACCACCTCGGGGAGGTCGTCGAGGGCGACAAGCCGGTGAACACGGCCGCCTTCGTCATCCACTCGCAGATTCACGCCGCGCGACCCGACGTCGTGGCCGCCGCGCACGCGCACTCGGTGTACGGCAAGTCGTGGTCGGCGCTCGGCAAGCCCCTCGATCCGATCACCCAGGACGTCTGCGCCTTCTACGAGGACCACGCCGTGTTCGACGACTACACCGGCGTCGTCCTCGATCTCGAGGAGGGCAAGCGGATCGCTCACGCGCTCGGCGGCAACAAGGCGGCCATCCTCCGCAACCACGGGCTCCTCACGGTCGGCCACTCCGTGGAGGAAGCCGCCTGGTGGTTCATCACGATGGAGCGATCGTGCCAAGCGCAGCTGCTCGCGAGCGCCGCCGGCTCGCCGGTGCTCATCGACCCCGAGATGGCACGCCTCACGAAGAGCCAGGTTGGCTCCCACCTCGCCGGCTGGTTCAGCTTCCAGCCGCTCTTCGAGCGCATCACGCGCGAGCAGCCGGACCTCTTCGGGTAGCGGCGCCCCTCCGGGCGCCCATCGGGAGCTGTTCGATCGTGCGTGGTGCCGTCGGTTCCCTCCTGCCTGCACGACCGCCTCAGCTGTGAGGCTCGCTCAGGCCGACTCGTCCATCGCAAGGGCCACGCGCTCTGCGGCGTCCCTGAGTTCGTCGTCCGACACATTCGCCAGGACGTCCTCCCAGATCGGCAGCATCATCCCCTTCGCCTCAAGCATGCCCAGCGGCCGTGGGAGCAGCCACACGTGGAAGTGCGCGCCGCCGTCGCCCCAACGGTACAGATGGACCCTGGCGACGCCGCCGAGGGAGAGGATGGCGCGCTCCACGCGTGCGACGACGCCGGCGAAACTGGCGGCGGCAGCCGGCGGGAGGTCGCTGAACGAGTCGACGTGCGCACGGCTCGCGAGCCACACCGCCCCCGGCAGGCTGCCGCCGACGGGCGGATGCAGCGTCCAGGTGTCGTCCGACCACACCTCCTTGGTGGTCATGCCACCGCAGATGCCGCAGGGTTCGCCCCCCGGCTCGCCGCGCCTGGGCGGCTCGGGGATCACCCTCTCAGAAGGCTCGCCGACCGTGAGCGGCTCGAGATAGGGAAGTGTCATTGGGTTCCATCTCCTGTTCGTTCGGCTGAGTTCGGGACGGCAGCGCTGGTCTCGTCGGCGGCCGCTGGCTTGTGGGCGACGAACTTCACGAGATAGGAGACGTCGAGGTTGACCCAGTCGCAGCCCAGCGCCTGCAGGCGACCGAGCAACGAGCCCGGATCGATTGGGTTGTAGGTGTCGCCGTCGTGGAAGTGATGCAGCTCGTCGCTCGCGAGGCTGTCGGAGCCGAGGAGCGTGCCGCCGGGCCGCAGCACCCGGTACGCCTCGGCCAGGATCTTGTTCTGCAGGTGCGACGTCGGCACGTGGTGCAGCATCGTGAACGTCCCGACGCAGTCGAAGGCGCCGTCAGGGAAGTCGAGCTCGGTCGCATCGGCGCAGACGACGGTGACGTTGGTGCCGGCGTACCTCTCGGAGAGGAGCTTGGCGGCGGCCTCGTCGATCTCGACGACCGTCAGGCGGTCGACCCTTCCGCGCAGCCACTCGGTCGCCGCACCCGGTCCTGGGCCGATCTCGAGCACGTCGCCACCGAGCGCCGCACGCGCGGCAAGCTCGGGGAGGACGTCCTGTTGGAGGTGGTCCGCCCACTCCTGACTCGCGCACAGCTTCGCGTGGTTCTCGTTCACGCGTCGCACCGTACGGTCGATCGCACTCGAATCCAAGGCTGTAACCTGCCAACTCGTGTCGCTGGACGGACATTGTCCGGCTGGAGGATCGGATCCATCCGCTGCCATCGACGTCGTGACGTTCCCGATGCCGGTCGGAATGGTGTTCGACTGGCACACGCACCGGAGCCACCAGCTGGCGTGGGCGGTGAGCGGCGTCCTGACCGTCCGATCCGAGACGGCGGCATGGGTGCTTCCACCGACGCGCGCGCTCTGGATCCCCGCCGACGTCCCACATCAGACGCTGTCGGAGGGCACCGCGACGATGCGAGCGCTCTACATCCGACCCGACGCCTGCCCGATTCGCTGGCCGACCTGCACGCCCGTGGTCGCGAGTCCGCTGCTGGCCGAGCTCATCGGCTACCTCGAGGACGTCTCCCTCGACCCGGGCCGTCGCGCCAATGCCGAGACGGTGCTCATCGACCTCCTGCAGCCGGTCTCGATGACCGTGATCGACGTTCAGATGCCGACCGACGCGCCCGCGAGGCAGGTGGCACTGGCGCTCTCGTCGTCGCCCGACGATGGCAGGACGCTCGCGGAGTGGGGGCACCTCGTCGGCGCGAGTGAGCGGACGCTGGCACGCTCCTTCATCGCCGAGACGGGGATCCCGTTCGGCCGCTGGCGCGCGTTGCTGCGCCTACGGACCGCGATGGTCCTCCTGGCCGCGGAGGAGTCGGTCGGCACCGTCGCTCGACGTGTCGGCTACGACTCGACGAGCGCGTTCGTCGCTGCGTTCCGCAAGGAGACCGGCACGACGCCCACGGCGTACTTTCGAGGCGACGCCGTCGACGACGGCTGAACTTGCCCTCGCTCAGACGTCGGCGCGCCGCACCGAGAACATGAAGCAGCCGTACGCGACGTTGCGGCTGTGGAGCTCCACGACGGCGGGATCCGCGAGCGCGGCGGTGATCGCCTCTTCGGGAGCGGTCCCCTCGTGGACGCTCGCGGCGCGGATCCAGCCGCGCCGGTCGTAGGCACGGAGCACCTGGGCGCGCCCGCGCCACTCGGACGGGTAGACGTGGGGATCGAGGTCCGGCCGGCATGGGGCGGCGTGCACGAAGACGGCGCCGCGCTCCTGGTACGGGCTCGGCGGCAGCGGTGGCTCGTAGTTGAACAGGATGATCGTGTCACCTCGGCTCGCATTCGTGAGGCAGCATCGAAGTGGCTCTCCTCCCGCCGCGGTGAGCGTGGCGACGGGCGACGTCGAGCCGGACGCTGCGTCTGCGCGGGCCCGGTCGATCACGTCGCCGCCGATCGGGATGATGAGGAAGTCGCTCGTCGTGGTCATGCAGCGACCGTAGGTGTGCCGGTGCGAGCCTGCTCGCGGGAATCGGACCTGGATGTCCCGCTGCCTAGGATCCACGCGATGTCGGTCTCGCTCTTCACGCAGCTCGACCCCGCCACGTTCCAACCCACCGAGCACAGTCGCGGGCCGTGGAACGAGGAGCTCCTGCACGGAGGGCCGGTGGCGGCGCTGCTCGCACACCAGCTCGCCGCCTCCTCGCCCGGGGACGGCTGGTTCCCCGCGCGCTTGACGGTCGACCTCATGCGTCCCGTCGCGCTCGTACCCCTCCACGTGACAACGTCCGTCCTCAGGGCCGGACGCAGGGCGCAGCTCCTCAGCGCCGACTGCCGCGTCGATGGCGTGCTCGTCGCCAGGGCGGCGCTGCAGCTGATCGCAACACGCGACGTCTCGATCCCTGCGGGCAGCCCGGCGCTGCGTTGGGCCGCGGCCGGCAACCGCACGTCCCCGGAGGAGACGCCACGGATGCATCCGCTGAGCCGCGTCGACGGCACGACGTTCCACGCGTCGTCCGTCGAGCATCGCTCACGGGACAACGCGCTGAGTGGCGCCGGAGCGGCCTCTGACTGGATTCGGGTCGGCGCGGACCTGCTTCCTGGACTGCCGCTGTCTCCGTTCGAGCGGGTGGGCTGTGCTGCCGACTTTGGGAACGGGATCAGCTCGTCGCTGCCCTTCGAGGACTACTCCTACGTGAACGCCGACCTCTCGGTGCACGTCTTCCGACTCCCGGTGGATGAGTGGGTCCAGGTCGACGCGGTCACCCACGTCGACGGCCATGGCGTCGGGATGGCGGAATCCGTCCTCCTCGACCGGCTGGGCCTCCTCGGACACGCCTGCCAGAGCCTCGTCGTGGCCGCACGGTGAGCTCTGAATGGTGCCGTCGTGACGGGCTGGACAGTGCGATCTCAGCCCGTGGGACGCGACTGCCGGGACAATCGGTTCGCCATGTGAGACATTGGCTGTCGTTGACCGCGCCACACGTTCGCGCTTCTTAGGGGAGGACCCACGATGAGACTCAGCTTTAGCCAGAGGTCGGTCCGTGTCGTGGCCGGCATGGCATGCGCCGGTGCCCTCGCGATCGGCATCGTCGGGCAGGCCACGCCTGGATTCGCGGCATCACTGCACGGCCCGTCGGGCGCCCATCGCGGCTACCTCGCCTTGGGGGACTCGGTCACGTTCGGCTATCGGGAGCCGAACACGACGCCAGCGCCCAACTACCTGGACGCGTCCACGTTCGCCAGCTACGCCGAGGACGTCGGAGCGGCGCTGGGGCTCCAGGTGGCCAATCCCTCCTGTCCGGGCGAGACCTCCCTGAGCCTCACGACGCCGGGCGTCCAGAGCAACGGGTGCGAGAACTCGCCGGGTGGCGGTCCAGGCTACCGGTCCGCCTACCCCCTGCACGTCCACTACAAGGGCACCCAGCTGCAGTACGCCCTCTCGTACCTGAAGAGCCATCCGAACACGAGGCTCGTCTCGCTGATGATCGGTGCGAACGACGCGTTCCTCTGCCAAGAGACGACCGCCGACCACTGCGCGAGCGAGCTGCCGAGCGTGCTCGCACAGATCAAGGCGAACGTGGCGCTCATCCTGAGCTCCATCCGGCACCGCGCCCACTTCGTGCACCAGATCGTGATCGTCAACTACTACTCGCTCGACTATGCGAACGCGACCGACAACGCCGGCAGTGTGGCGCTGAACGGTGCGATGGACAGCGCCGCGAAGCCCTACCACGTGCAGATCGCGGACGGCTACGGCGCCTTCCAGGCGGCCGCGCTGCAGTCCGGTGGCAACTCCTGCACGGCCGGGCTCCTGACCCAGCTCAACGGGGGTGGATGCGGCGTGCACCCGAGCGTCGCCGGACAGGCCGTCCTCGCTTTGGCCGTCGAGAAGGTGGTCGGCAAGTAGAGGCGCAGCCGTTCGATCACGCAGGTCCGAGCGACGAGGCGATCACCCCGATCGCCCCTGGGTCCACCGCGCCGGACGTCAGTACAGTCCGACGACGTTGCCCTCTGCGTCGATATCGATGTGTTCGGCGGCTGGCGTCGAGGGGAGTCCGGGCATCGTCCGCATCTCCCCGCTCAGCACGTAGATGAAGCCGGCGCCGACCGAGGCGCGCGCCTCGCGGATCGGGAGCCGCCAACCCGTCGGCGCACCCTTCAGGGTCGGATCCGAGGAGATCGAGAGGTGGGTCTTGGCGATGCAGATCGGCAGGTGCCCGAGCCCGTCGCGCTCGAACTTCGCGAGCGCGCGCTCGGCGTTCGGAAGGTAATCGACGCCGTCCGCACCGTAGACGCGTGTGGCGATCGACTCGATCTTGCGCATGAGTGGGGCATCGGTCGGGTAGAGCATCTGGAACGTGCCGGGGGCCTCGGCTGCCTCGACGACCGCCTCTGCGAGCTCCGTCGCGCCCTTCCCACCATGAGCGAAGTGGGTGCAGACCGCGGTGCGCACGCCGACCGACGCCGCGATCTCGCGGATCGCCTCGTGCTCTGAGGCGTGGTCCTCGCTGAACGCGTTGATAGCGACGACCGGGTTCACCCCGTGCAGCCGCACGATCTCAAGATGCTTCAACAGGTTCGACGCTCCGAGCTGGACATCGTCGGGGTTCTCCTCGAGCATCTCGGGAGGCAAGCCGCGCCCCGCGACAACGCGGTACTTGCCCGAGTGCGCCTTAAGGGCCCGAACGGTAGCGACGACGACAGCCGCGTCGGGCACGAGCCCCGACGTTCGACACTTGATGTTGAAGAAGCGCTCCGCGCCCATGTCGGCGCCGAATCCAGCCTCGGTGATGAGGTACTCCCCGGACCGCATGCCGATGAGGTCCGCGATGATCGAGGAGTTGCCGTGCGCGATGTTGCCGAACGGGCCAGCGTGCACCAGCGCCGGTGTCCCCTCCAGGGTCTGGAGCAGGTTCGGCTTGATGGCGTCGAGCATCATGACCGTCATCGCACCGGCGGCCCGCAGCTGCTCGGCGCTCACGGGCACCCCGTCTGCCGTGTAGCCGACGACGATCCGCCCGAGTCGCTCGCGCAGGTCTTGGAGCGAGGTGGCGAGCGCGAGGACGGCCATCACCTCAGAGGCGGCGGTGATGTCGAAGCCGGTCTCCCTTGGCGAGCCGTCCTGACGCGAGCCGAGACCCGTCACGACGTTTCGGAGCGACCGGTCGTTGACATCGAGCACCCGACGCCACGCGATGGCATGGGGATCGAGGAGGAGCTCGTTGCCGTGGAACATGTGATTGTCGATCATCGCGGCCAGGAGCCCGTGCGCGGCGCTCACGGCGTGCATGTCGCCGGTGAGGTGGAGGTTCAGGCTCTCGAAAGGTCCGACCTGGCTCTGGCCGCCGCCCGCGGCACCACCTTTGATGCCGAACGTGGGTCCCATCGAGGGCTGCCGGATGGCAATCGTCGCCCGTCGGCCGATGACCTGCATCGCCTGGCCGAGCCCGATCGTCGTCGTCGTCTTGCCCTCGCCGAGCGGCGTCGGCGTGACCGCGGTGACGAGGACGTAGCGGGCTCGAGGTCGCGACGCGAGCTCGTCGATCGCCCGAAGGTCGATCTTTGCCACGTGCGGGCCGTGGTGCTCGAGCAGGCGTGGTGCGATGCCCATCTGGGACGCGACCTCGTCGATGGGCCGCAGCATGGTCCGACGGGCGATCTCGATCGACGGCTCGATGGTCATGCCACGATCATTGCCGACGTGCCGGGCCTGTGGCCTGCTCACGAGCCCGACGTCGTCGCCGCGGTGCCCGAGCTCCGCCGTCCTCTCAAGGGGGCGCGGGCACCGCCGGTGCCCTTGGTCGAGCGTTTGACGGGGTGCGCGTCCAGTGCGCTGACGTGGCGTCGCCTCGCGGTCACGTCCCTAGCCTCCGAGGGGACGCCCCGCGTCGACGACCCACCAGGAGGACCATCCGATGACCGACACCTATCCACTGGTCGGGCGCGACGTGCGCAGGATCGGTTTCGGCGCGATGCAGCTGCCCGGCCCTGGGGTGTTCGGGCCGCCGAAGGACCACGACACCGCGATCGGGGTCCTTCGGCGGGCCGTGGAGGCCGGCGTCAACCACATCGACACCGCGCAGTTCTACGGGCCTGACGTCGCGAACGAGCTCATCCGAGAGGCGCTGCACCCCTATGCCGATGACCTGGTCCTCGTGTCCAAGGTGGGCGGCCAGCGCGACGAGACCGGCGCCTGGCTCGCAGCGCAGCGACCAGAGGAGTTGCGGGCCGGTGTCGAGGAGAACCTTGCGACGCTGTCGATCGAGCGGTTGCCGGTCGTCAACCTGCGGCGTCATCCGGACTCCGAGGTCGAGTTCACCGAGCAGCTCGACGCCATGATCGAGCTCCGCGAAGAGGGGCTCATCGAGGGAGTTGGCCTGAGCACGGTGACGATCGACGAGTACCGCCAAGCGTCGAGCCGCACCACCGTCGCCTGCGTTCAGAACGCCTACAGCGTCGCCGACCGAAGCGATCAGGAGGTCTTCGATGCGTGTGTGGCGGACGGCACGCCCTACGTGCCCTACTTCCCGCTGGGGTCGGCCTTCAACCCGCAGAATCCGGTGCTCGGGATTCCGGGGGTCAAGGAGGTCGCCCTTCGACTGGACGCGACGCCCGCGCAGGTGGCCCTCGCGTGGCTGCTCCGATTGGCTCCCAACGTGCTGCTCATACCGGGGACCTCCTCACTCGCGCACCTCGAGGAGAATCTGGCGACGTCCGGGGTGACGCTGAGCGAGTCCGACGTCGAGCGCATCGCAGGACCGAGGTCCTGATCGACGGTCTCCGCCCTCAACGCACGCCGCCAGGGCTACTCTCGCGCGATGTCCCTCTCGGAACGCCAGCTCGCGGACGCGGCAGCACTCTCTGACGCCCTGCTCCGACTGACCGCCATCCACTCCCGAGTGCCGGGCGCCGCATTCGGCTTCTCGCATGATGGCGCCACGATCCTGCTCGGTGCCCACGGCCTCGCCGACGTCGAGCACGCGGCTCCCGTCGACGCCGTGGCCACCGCGTTCCGATGCGCCTCGATCACCAAGTCGGTGACGGCGACACTGGTGATGCAGCTCGTGGAGCGGGGCAAGCTGCGACTCGACGACGCCGTGACGTCGCTGCTGCCGTGGACGAGACAGGCGCTCGACGCGGAGCTCACCGTGCGCCACCTCCTCATGCACGGTGGAGGGGTCATCCGCGACGGCTCCAACGCGTGGGACGACAGGTCGATGCCCGATCGAGAGATGTTCCGCGCCGAGGTCAGGGCGAAGGCGGCGTTCGGGCTGCCGTCCGAGCGGTTCCGCTACTCGAACGTGGCCTACTCGCTCCTTGGCGAGATCGTGGAGGCCTCGACGCGCCGCTCCTTCGTCAGCCTCGTGAACGGCAACGTCGTGCGGCCCCTCGGCCTCACGACGACGTGGCCAGACCTCTCGAGCGCCGCGCGACGCCACTTGGCCACCGGGTACCAGGGGTCGCGGCCCGACGAGCCGCGCCTCCCCGTGCCTCACGTCGATGCTCGGGCCGTCGCACCCGCTGGAGGTCTGATCTCGACGGTGCCCGACCTCTTGGAGTACCAGCTCGCCCAGCTTCCCGGCGATGGCCGCCTGCTCACGGAGTACTCGAAGCGCGAGATGCAGCGGACCCAGTGGCTGCGATCCGAGGAGCCGAACTACGGCCTCGGGTGGATGAACTGGCACATCGACGGCATCAAGGTCGTGGGACACAGCGGGGGCTACCCGGGGTTCGTGACGAAGATCGCGTTCTCGCCCGACGAGGGGATCGCCGCGGCGGTCCTCACCAACACCGAGTCCCCGGCCGCGGCGAGGGGCATCGAGCTGATCTACCAGTCGATCTCGGGCGTTCGGCGACACTGGGCGGACGCCGCTGCGACGACGAGGTGGCACGGTCGTGCGTCACTGCAGCCCTTCGTCGGGCTCTACCGCCTCCGTGGCAGCGACCTGCTCGTCGCTCGCGTCAACGGCTCACTGCACCTGGTCGACCACGAGGAGCCCTCGCCGCTCTCCAAAGCGGCACGACTCGAGCCACTGGGGCCGCGACGGTTCCGCATCGTGACGGGCGACGACTTCGGCTTCCTCGGCGAGGACGTGACGTTCACCTCGGATCGCCGGGGGCGCATCACGACCCTGCACTACGGGGCGCACGCGTACACGAAGGAGCAGATCTAGCCGACGGGGGTGGTGCGGGACGCCCGCCTCGCCGCGTCGACGCGATGCCGACGGGGTGATGGCAGTCGCCCTGCGGCGAGGTGGCGTCGCAGATCGTGCGGGGCTGGCGACGTCGCAGTGTGCTCCGATGTCTCAGCGGTGCCGAGGGCGGACAGACCATCATCGTCTCCACACCGCGACGCCCCGAGACGTGCGCGAGCGTGCCGTGGAACGCGCCCTGCCTCGTTCCGCCCACACGCGGCTCGCAACGCGCACCGCAGAGTTGTCGAAGTTCTGTCACTCCCTAGTGCGTCCGTTGCGATCAGGTTGATCAGGGCGACGCACAATGTTGATCTATGGACACGGAACCCACTCGCACAGCGCACCGCCCAGGTGTGGCGTGTACGGGCGTTGTCGCGGTCGTTGGTTCCCTGAGTGATGGGGTCGGCGCTTCGCGCTGACAGCACGTCGAGGGAGGCGCACCATGCTCGATCGTCAGGAAGCGAACGAAGTGCCTGCGAGAACCGATGAAGCGGGCTTCACGATGCTCGAGCTCCTCGTGGTGGTCGTCATCCTCGGGCTCCTCGCCGCGATCGTCATGTTCACCGCGCAGGGTGCATCCGCCCAGAGCTGGACGGCCTCCTGCGCCTCTGACTCCAAGACCGTCAACATCGCGGCAAGCGTCTACCTCCAGCAGTACCCGCACGTCACGCAGGTCACCCAGAGCGACCTGACGAGCGGCACCGGTCAGTCACTGAGCGTGTGGCCGAAGAGCACCAAGTACTCGATCCTCATTGCCGGGGACGGCAACTCCCTCTCCGGAAGCACGAGCGACGACGCCCAGCCGGCGCTCATCGCGGACAACGACGTGCTCGTCAAGGTCGGGTCGAGCTACTTCGACGCCACGAAGGATCCCGGCGGGGCGTGCTCGGCGACGTGACGCGCGGCGGCGTCGGGCGCGCACGCGCCGCGCGTGCGGCCGCGTGTGGCGGCCGTCGAGCTGCCCGAGCTCCCAGGACCTCGCTGGACGCCGCGCCGAGCGTCGTGCCGGTCCCCGGCGATGAACCCGAAGCGGGCGTCGCCGCGACGTAGGTTTGTCAACGCCGGCGACGCGCTGGCGTCGAGGGAGGGCGGTCGGATGCCAAGGCTGCAATCACTGTTCGCAAAGGGTGCGGTCCCGATCGTCGGGATCGCCATTGCGATGCCACTGCTCACTGCCGGCGCGGTCGCCGCCACCCCATCGGGGCGGCTGCAGGATCGAGGCGGGCGACAGGCGTCGCTGATGCCGAGGGCGTCAGGGCCGACGACCAGGTACATCGTGATGCTCCGAGACGGCGCGTCCGGCCTTCTGGCACGCTCGAGGGCTCGCTCCGTAGAGGTTCACGGCGAGACGGGCGCCCTGGTCGCCTCGCTCGACCGCGCGGGCGTGGTGGGCGTCACCGCGGGTCGGTCGATCCCCTTCGTCGTCGCTGATCTCTCCCGTGGGCAGCGTGCGGCCGTCGCGAAGGACCCGACGGTGCAATTGGTCGTGCCCGACGTCGTGATCCCGAATCCCGTGCCCCTCCCAGCCGACGTCGTCGCGCCCGTGCCCACGCTCGCGAGAGCGAGCGGGACGAGCGGCGCAGCGGCGCACTCCCACGTGGCACCGCCGTCGATCTGCGGGACCGCAGTGTCGCCAGAGTCGGACCCAGAGGCGATCAACGTGATCAACGCTCCCGAGGCCGCCGCGCTGGGCTACGACGGCGCCGGGGTGACGGTCGCCTACATCGCCGACGGCGTCAACCCGGCGAACCCCGACTTCCAGCGCAACGCTGCGTATGCATCGGCGGGATCGCCCGCGGGCTCGGCGATCCTGACCCAGGAGAACTTCACCGGCGACCCCGCCGGCACCCCGACAGCAGGGGGCGAGGCGTTCCTCGACTCGAGCTCCATCGGTGCGCAGGGCAACACCGCCTACAACCTCAACACGTTCGCCAACGCGGCGCACCCGCTGCCGTCGTCCCCCTGTGACATCAAGATCACTGGGGCCGCCCCGGGCGCGAACGTGCTCGGGCTGGACGTGTTCTCGAGCGACCACGACACGTCGCAGTCGAACTTCCTCCAGGCGATCGACTACGCGGTCACCAACGGCGCAAAGGTGCTCAACGAGTCATTCGGCTCGAACAACTTCCCTGACACCGCCCTCGATGCGACGCGCCTCGCCGACGACGACGCCGTCGCTGCAGGTGTCACCGTCGTCGTCAGCTCGGGGGACGCAGGGCCGACGAGCACGCTCGGCTCGCCATCGACGGATCCGAACCTGATCAGCGCGGGGGCGTCCACGACGTTCCGCGCCTACCAGCAGGCGACCGATGGGGGCATCAACGCGACCACGCCGAACGCGAGCGATGGGACCTGGATCGACAACAACATCTCGGGCATCTCGTCGGGGGGCTTCTCGCAGCAGGGCGCGAGCACGGTCGACCTCGTCGCCCCCGGCGACCTCAACTGGACGCTGTGTGACGCCAACAGCACGCTGTTCGCGGACTGCACGAACGACGCGACGCCGCCGGTGGGCTCGGACATCCAGCTCTCGGGTGGCACGAGCGAGTCCGCTCCGCTGACGTCCGGGGCGGCCGCCGACGTGATCCAGGCCTACGCCGCGACGCACGCTGGCACGGATCCGACACCCGCGCTCGTGAAGCAGATCCTGATGAGCACGGCGACCGACGTGTTCGCCCCGGCCGAGCAGCAGGGCGCGGGGCTCCTGAACGTGCTCGCCGCGGTGAAGGAGGCGGCCTCGGTCAGCGGCACGACCGGCTCCCCCCAAGGTGGCCTGCTCATCGGCCCGTCCTCGATCCAGATCAGCCAGAACCCCGGCGCCCACTCCTCAAAGACGGTGTCCGTCACGAACACCGGCAGCGCGCCGGCAATGGTCGACCTCTCCACGCGGGCGCTCACCCACGTCGTGGGCACCCAGTCCGGCTCGTTCTGCATGAACCCCTCCACCTCGGCGATCGCCTGCGGCGCGCCGACCGCGAACAGCTTCGCCATCTGGAGCGGCGTCACCGAGGTGTACCAAGAGGAGACCTTCACGGTCCCTGCGATGACGAGTCCCGCTCGGCTGAACTTCTCTGCGGACTATCCCAACACCGGGCAGTCCTCCTTGCTGCACGTCGCGTTGATCGGCCCGAACGGCTCGTACGCGGGCTACTCGATCCCGCAGGGACTCGCGGACTACGCCAACATCCAGGTCGCGAACCCCACCGCGGGGACCTGGACCGCCGTGTTCTTCACCGAGAAGGACGGGGCGACGACCGGGGGCATCGGGACGTCGGGCACGATCCAGTGGTCTGCGACGGCGTCGGCGTTCGAGGCCGCGGGCACGATCTCCCCGGCGTCCCTCGCGATCCCACCGGGGCAGACCGCCACGGCGCTCTTCACCGCAGCGAGCTCGGCGGTCTCCGGTGACACCGCGCAGTCGATCGTCCTCACGACCGTGGGAGGCGCCAAGAACACGATCCCCGTCACGGTCCGCACGCTCGTCAAGCTCGGCAAGACCGGCGGCACGTTCAGCGGCGTGCTGACGGGCGGCAACGGACGGGGGAACCCCGCGGTGACGAGCTCGTACCAGTTCACCGTGCCCCTCGGGCTCAAGGATCTCGACGTCAGCGCGTCGTTCGCCGACACCCAGGACGGCGTCGCCGCGTTCCTCCTCGACCCGTCGGGCGAGGCCGTCGCGTCCTCCTCGAGCGTGACCCTTCACAAGGGCTCGCTGTTGGGCACACCTGACGTGAACGTGTACAAGGACGCGCCCCAACCGGGCACGTGGACCCTGGTGCTGGACTGGCTCCAGCCGGTCTCAGGCGCCGAGCTCTCCGAGCCGTTCCACGGCGCCGTGCGCTTCGACCACGTCCGCGTCAAGACGAATCTGCCGCAGACGAGCCGGCGCACGCTCCAGCGCGGCAGGACGTATCACTTCAACGTGACGTTCAAGAACACTGGCGCGTCAGAGCAGCTGTTCTTCCTCGACCCGCGCAAGGACCGCATGGCGACGATCCGCCTGACCGACCAGAACGGCATGGAGCAGGGCATGACGCTGCCCCTGGCGCCCGGCATCACGTTCCCCCTCTACTTCGTGCCGAGCGACACGAGCGCGATCGCAGCCTCGCTCGTCGGCTCGGCGCCGGTCACGTTCGACACCGAGCCCTTCACTGGTGACCCCGACCTGTCGCCCGCGGTCCCCGCCACAGGTGCGACGGAGAGCCAGAGCGGCGACGTCGCGAGGCTGCGCTTCACCACCCCGCTGCGGAACGGAGAGGTGGTGCCCGGCTTCTGGTACCTCAATCCCAGCGAGATCGGGCCCTACGGCTCCACGGGCGCGCCCGCGGTGACGGCGAACGCGGCGTTCTACGCCGTGACCCGCGCGTTCGACCCGACGGTCACGCCCGACTCGGGTGACCTGTGGTCCGTGGCGAACGGCCTGACGAAGACGTTCAAGCCCGTGGACGTGCTGCCCGGCCACATCGTCACGATCCGGATCACGGTCGTACCGACCGCCCCGGTGGGAACGACGGTGTCGGGCGTCATCAACCTCGACGACGTGTTTCAGGCCAACCTGCTCATCGGCGTCCCCGACAGCGGTGGCGACGAGCTCGCCTCCCTCCCGTACTCCTACAAGGTGTCGTAGCTCCGCGGCTGTGCGCGGGGGCCGAGGGCCCGGGTGACCGGGCCCGCGAGGCGCCGGATTGGCCAGCCAGTCCCGCGAAACGGGCCGCCCGTGACGTCGCTTGGCTCGCAAGGGTTGGCGGGCTGTAACGACAAGACTGCTCGGATGGCGCTGACGACGACGTTCACGAAGCTGCTGGAGGCCGAGCATCCGATCGCGCTGGCCCCCATGGGGGGCTCGGCGGGAGGCGTCCTTGCGGCTGCCGTGTCCAACGCCGGCGGACTCGGTCTCATCGGCGTGGGGCGTGGCGACGCCACCTGGATGGACCGAGAGGTCGCACTCGTCGTTGCCCGCACGCCCAAGCCCTGGGGCATCGGGTTCCAGAGCTGGGCCACCGACGTCTCGACGGTGGAGCGCGCACTGGCGCATGGCCCCAGTGCGGTGATGCTCTCCTTCGGCGATCCGGGCGATCTTGCCGCCGCGATCGTCGGATCGGGCGCACTGCTGATGGTCCAGGTCGTCGACATGGCCGAGGCTCGGCGGGCCGTCGAGGTCGGGGCCGACGTGATCGTGGCCCAGGGCACCGAGGCAGGCGGCCACGGCGGGACACGCGCGACGCTGCCGTTCGTGCCGGCGGTGGTCGACGTGACGAGTCCGATCCCGGTGCTCGCGGCCGGCGGCATCGCGGACGGTCGGGGACTCGCGGCGGTGCTCGCCTTGGGGGCTGCGGGGGCGCTCGTCGGGACGAGGTTCCAGGCGAGCACGGAGGCCCTCGTCGACGCCGAGGTCGTCAAGGCCATCTTGGAGGGACATGGCGAGGACACCGAGCGGAGTCGCGTGCTCGACATCGCGCGGGCGTCCCGGTGGCCCTCCCGCTACACGGGTCGGACGCTCCGCAACGAGTTCCTCGACCAGTGGCGCGATCGGGAGGCGGAGCTGGAAGACGACGAAGGAGCGATCGCGGCGTATCGCGACGCGGCGCGCAAGGGCGACATGCGCGCGGTGGCGGTCTGGGCGAGTGAGGCGATCGACCTGATCACCGACGCCCCGTCCGCCGGCGACATCGTCCGCCAGATGTCCGGTGACGCGGCGGAGGTCATGAGGCGGGTCCTGGCAGCGTCCTAACGAGCCCACGTGCCGCCGACGCCCGAGGGCGTCGAGTTCAGACCGATTCGGTCGAGTCCGAGAGCACCTTGAGCGACACGGCAAGCCGCAGGGCCGCGATCGTCTCTGCCTGGCCTGCCCGGACGGCCTCGAGGACCTCGATGCGGTGCAGCGCCGCATCTCGCTGCGCCTCGACGTCGGCCAGCCGCGCGCGAAGCTCGTCGAACTCGCCGGGCGCAGTGTGCGCCGGCTCGGGGCCGTAGAGGGCGACGACCGACTCGATGGGTGCGGACCAGAACCCCCGTCCGACCTGGCCAGCGCCCCGCAGCGTGTTCGTCGCCATGTGACGGCGCACCGTGGTCGGCGACTGGTTCCAGCGGCGGACGATCTCACCGACCGTCAGTCGGGTGGTCGCGCTCTCGCCGTCGTCACCCGACCAGAATGGCATATTGGTCGCCTCGCGGGCGACATGTGGGTGCCTTGACGCATAGTTGGGGTGCTATTGGAGCCCACTGGCGCCCATTTGGGCTCCGGGGTCGGTAGGGTGCTGCCAGGGAGTCGGGGGGACGGAGTGGACCGTCTTCGAGGCTCGCTCCGCGGCGGAAGGCTCGGGCTCTCCTGCCTTGCTCGACCTTCCGCCGCGGACCACTCTCGAGAGTCGCCGCGCCCGGCGGGCCAAACCGGACGGCGCAGCGCAGGGAGCTCCCGACGGGTGAGCCAACTCACCGGCGTCAGCGCTCGCCGCTCGGAAGTCTCACCACCGCCGCGCGCACACGTGCAGGTCGGACCGAGCGGCGAGATGCGCCACACTCGCGGGCACTAGAAGAAAATCCCACCTACAGGAGACGGAATGCTCTTTCAGACGAACTACACGCTCACTGGCGACCGATCGGTCCAGCAGGCCAAGGACCTCATGAAGCTCTTCGGCGAGCGCGGCAAGAACCCCGGTGAGTTCGCCCACTACGTCCACGCCGACGGCTCGGGCGGAACCGTGATCAGCGACAACAAGGACATCGCGGAGCTCCACGACGTCTCTTTGGCCTACAGCCCCTGGATGGAGTTCGAGATCATTCCGATCCGGATGATCGACGAGTCCGTGGGGGACATCCTCAAGTACTACGGCTAAAGGCCCCCGGACCCTCTGACGGCGTCGGCTCGGTGCCGGCGCCGTCAGAGGGGCACACCTTCCTGCACCGGCGCGTCGAGCCCTCGTCACTGCGAGCCCGCGCTGCTCTCGATCCCTCGACGGTGCGGCGCGCAGCCCTCACGCGCCCCACGCACGCGAGATCAGGAGATGTCGCGTGCGGTCTCCAGGGGCGAGAAGGCGGCGTTCGTCCCCGGGTCACCGGGCCGACACGCACCGCCGATGCCGTACGGCTGGTTGTGCCCCCGTCCCGCGGTGACGCGCCCCGGGATGAGGGACCGCCCCAAGACGAGCTGCATCGAGGTGATGCTGTACCGGGCGAAGTAGGTGCACACCGGCATGATCATGAGGGTGTACGCGTGCTGTCCTGGAAGGAGCACGATGCGTGGTGCTGCCGTCTCGAGGCGTCCGTCGATGAGCGCGCCCATCGCCCCGACCTTGACGTTGGTGTCGCGTCCCCGAGGGTCGTAGAAGACGGCGCTCGGGTGGCCTCCGACGGCGCAGCTCGTCGAACCGACGTTCTGGAGCTCGAAGCCGATCGCCACGCTCCCTGCCAGTCCCGACTCTGCTCCGTCGAAGCCAGCCCGGAGCGAGGAGGGCGGACAGGACGCCGCGGCGCGCTGGGCGGGCGGGCGCGACGCGGGCGTCGACACGACGCGCTGCTCATAGCGGAGCGCGCCGGCAGCGACACCGACCAGGAGTGCGACGGCCGCTCCTCCGCCGATCCACGCGAGACGCCGCTGACGACGCTGGCGCGCCTCTTCGAAGAGGACCTCGATCACCGGCGGTGCGCCCTCGACGATCTGCGCAGGGCCGTCTCGCTCGGTAAGGACTTCGGTCATCGTGCCCACCTGTGGTTGATGCTAGTAATACCAGCATCAAATAGGACGAGGTGCCGGACGCCCGAGCGGGCAGCCCCGCCACTGGTGCGGCCGCGTCGCTGGACGCCTCGGATGAGAGAGGTGGCTCGCGAAGGATCGGCGCGCGCGGATGTCGTTGGGTCGCGCTCGGCACCGGGCGCCCTCCTGCGCCGAGAGTCACGCACGTCACTCTGCGTGAACAACCCTTGCGCGATCTTGCTCGCAGTCGTTGCATCGTGCGAAAACGTGCTGCTAGGAGTGACACCGCAACCGTGCAGTGAGTCCCAGGACGTGGGCAACGCATCCTCGCCCCGGGGGGAAGAGGGCAATCATGCAACGGAAGATTCGAAGGCTCTGCACGACCTTGGCCGCTGGCGCCGTGCTGGCGCTGGTGCTGCCGGGTATCGGCGCCAGCGCGGCCACGCACCATGCGGCGGCGCGCACGCACCGCTCGCTGGCCGGCAAGTCCTCTCCGCCCACCTTCCACCAGCTGGGAAGGTACAAGCACGCGTCGCCGCCGAAGTTCGATCATGATCAGTTCGGCAAGGCTCGCCTGCCCATCGGGAAGTTCCGTGCTCGCCCGCACACCGCGATGACCTCTGCGATGGGCAAGCTCGTCGCAGCCCGGCTCGCCGTGTCACCGAGGGTGGCGCCGACGATCAACCTCAACACGGGTCACGTCGCACCGTACGACGGATGGGTCCCCGAGGAGCCGACGAGCGCGGCCTACGGCGACACCGTCGTGTACACGAGCAACGACCTGATCTCACTGTCGGTCGACGGTGGCCACACGTTCCACAGCTTCGACCCGAGGACGATGTTCAGCGACAGCCCGGCGGGTGGGCCCGACGGCGACCAGGACGTGATCTACGTGCCGAAGATCGGCGAGTTCGTGTGGCTGATCCAGTACTTCCCGGGTCCGAGCGGGGCCAACCTCGATCGGCTCTCCGTCTTCCCGCCGTCCGCGGTGACGCCCAGCGGCATCACCTCGTGGACGTCATGGGACATCAAGCAGTCGGGGCTCCCGGGCACCGACATCTTCTTCGACTTCCCGGACCTCGCGATCGGGAGCTCGTACCTCTACCTCACGCAGAACCCCGGTCACGGCGGCCATCCGTACCAGACCTTCATCGCGCGGATCGGGCTGTCCAACCTCCAGCACGGCCTCAACCTCGCCGCCCCCCCGAATCCCTGGCGGTACATCATCGGCCCGCTGTTCATGGGCAGGGTCGTGCAGAACACCGGCGACACCGCGTACTGGGCCTCCAACACCTCGACGAGCACGATGTCGGCCTCGGGCTGGCCGGAGTCCTCGACGAGCTGGTTCGGCCCGGTGAACGTCAACGTCGCCAGCTGGCCGAACGCCGACTACACCTCCACGACGCCCGACGGCCAGAGCTGGCTCAACCTCTACACCGGGCGGGTCCTGGCGGGCGCCCGGGTGGGCAAGGACCTGTACTTCGCATGGACGGCGGGAAGGGGCACCGGTCGGCTCGCCTGGTTGAGCAACCCCCACGTCGAGCTCGTCGAGATGACGACCGCGTTCACGTTCGTCAGCCAGCGTGCGATCTGGAACCCGAGCTACGTCTTCGCGTGGCCCTACCTCACGTCGGCCCCCAACACCCAGGGCGTGCCGCAGCTCGGCATCTCTGTCGTGTGGGGCGGTGGCAAGTACTACCCGAACGCCTCCGTCGGAGACCTCACGACGTCACCGTTCCTCGTTGACACCGACGTCACGAGCAACGCGAACTGCAGCTGCGGCCGCTGGGGGGACTACCTCTCGGTCCATCCCGACTACGGGACGCCGTTCGCCGCCGCGCAGGCGCAGTTCGTCGCCACGGGCTACGGGTACGACGCGTCGCTGCCCGGCGCGGTCGGAGGGTACGACGACCACTTCGTGACCTTCACGGGATGACCGGCATGCGGTGCTGAGCCGGTGCGTATCACCTGCGAGCGTGACTCTCCCCATGTGAGTGTCGCCGGTTCGCGGTAAGCATGAGAGATGCGATCCCTCCTCAGCTCGATTCTGTCGCTCGTCTATCTCGTGATCGGGGTGATCGTGGCCCACTCCCATCGGTACTTCGCGCACGTGCACAGCCTGAAGACCGTTGCGTCAGCGGCACTCGCGGTCGTCCTGTGGCCCCTCGTGCTGGCGGGTGTCAATCTCCACATTCACTGACTGACGGCGCGGCACGAGGCGCCTCGGCCGCACCGGTTGGGGGAGGCGCCCTCGACGCGCTTCCAGGCGTTTCTTGGCCGCAAGACGTGGCTCGCACGTGGCGGGGGAGCGGGCACTGCCGTGCATGCTCGCGCGGGGTTGTCACCGAAGGGCGACGAGGTGCGAGTTCACGTGCGCGTGCGAGGCGGGCGTGCTGCACCTATCCTCCCGTCACCATGGACCTGCAGCTGGAGGGGAAGATCGCGGTCGTCACCGGAGCGAGCACGGGCATCGGACGGGCGACTGCGCTCGCACTTGCCAGCGAGGGAGCGGTGGTCGTCGGTGCGTCGCGGCGACCTCCCGAGTCCGCCGCCGACGGTGTCACGCACGTCGTCGTCGACCTCGGCAGCGCCGAGGCGCCAGCTCGCCTCGTGGAGGAGGTCGTCGGGCGCCATGGGCGACTCGATGTCCTCGTCAACAACGCCGCCGTCGGCAAACTCGGCCGGGAGCCGCTTGACCAAGACGAAGGGCTGTGGTCCGAGACGTTGAACCTGAATCTGATGGCTGCGGTGCGTGCCTCTTACGCCGCGATCCCGCACCTTCTTGTGCACGGCGGGGTGATCGTCAACGTCACGTCGGTGAATGGCCGGATTCCCAGCGCGAACGCGCCGGCGTACAGCGCCTCAAAGGCAGCCCTTCTGAACTTCGGGAAGGCCATTGCCGGGCACTACGCGGCCAAGGGCATCCGGGTCGTGACGGTGTCACCTGGGCTCACCGCGACGCCGATGTGGCTGGGTCCCGAGGGCATCGCAAACCAGATCGGGGCATGGGACGATGGCGATGCCGACGAGATCGCCTCGGCCACCGCCTCGTCCACACCGCTGGGTCGCTTCTTGTTGCCCGAGGAGATCGCGAGCTGCATCTGCTTCCTCGCGTCCCCCCGCGCGTCGGCGGTCACCGGCGTCGAGTTCGTGGTCGACGGAGGACTCACCGAGACCATGTAGGTCGCCTGAGCGGGCCGCGGGGGATGCACCATGGGTGGCTGCCAGGGCGAAACGAGCGATCAATTGCAACTTCGCCGGCTGGATCCGCCGGGTGTCGCGGCGAGCGTGCGTCGTACACCGGTGCGTTCGGTGCCGACCAACGGCCTACCTGACCGCCTGCACGGTCAGGTAGTTGATCCCAGACTTGGCACACGCGGCGAACGGGAACGGGATCAGCTTCGGCGCCGTCTGGTTGGGGGCATAGATGCGGAACCCCGCGGCCGTCGTCGGGTGGCACTGCGACGGTGAGAGGGCACCGATGTCGGTGATGCCGAGCGTCGCGGTCGCCGTCTTGCCCCGTCCGATCGTGATCGTCCTGACGGGCGTGGTGCTGCTCCTCGCAGCGGCACTCCCGAGCTGCGCACCGCCGAGACTGACGCCGGAGACACCTGGATAGCCCCGAAGTGTGCAGGCGTGCCCGGACAGGTTGGTGAACTGAAGCGTGTAGTAGATGGTTCCCGCCGCGCCGTTCCCCTGCGTGTTCATCCACTCGACCAGGCCGGACGTCGCGCAGGGAGCGTTGACAACCGAAGCGGACCTCGAGGCTCCGGCGATCACTGACGTCGCGAGCGTGGCTCCGCCCACGAGGGTCATGGCGAAGAGTCCTGCCATCGTCGATCTCACCGTCCGATGGAGCATGTGATCAGTTCGAGCCATCGCAGCCGTCCTCTCTGAGGTACCTCACCAGAGCGTAGGCATGGCGGATCGCACGTCGGTACTCACCCGGTCAAGGGCGCCACGACCCTCCTCCTGCCGCCTCACAGGAGCCATGGATCCGCCGCGATCTGCGGCGTAGAAGCTCGTGACTCAGCAGTCCGGGTCGCTCCCGCGCTGTCGCGATCAATCAGCCGGATGTCAGCCCTGCTGGCCTAGCCACTTGACCACAGCGTCCTGCCCGAGCGCGACAGGACGATGACCTGCGACAGCCTCGCAAGTGTCAGCACGGCGCCGGTGTGCCCCTGCGTGCCGCTGGAGAAGACCGGCTGCCAGGTCTTGGAGCGGAGCTCGAAGTCCCCACTCCGCCCGAGCACCGCCGACGCGCCCACCGAGCCAGCGGTGCCCGACGACCACAGTGGTTGTCGGGAGGCCGAGTACAGAACAAGGTTCCCGTCCCTCTGCATGACCAGCCGGCACGCGAGGTCCGGCGACTCGAGGTACCACCCCGGCTGGAGACGCTCGCCGGGCGTCAGCGAGGTCTGCGTGGTCTTGGTGGACCACAGGACCTTGGGGCCTCCGGTGACCGCGAGGTCGCCATTGCTCGGGAGCAACATCCGAGCCCCGGCATGCCCAGCCGTGCCGCTCACCCACACCTGGGTGCCCGACGTCGAGATGACGGCGAGGTTGCCGTCGGTACGCATGCGCAGCGTGGCTCCCGGGCTGCCCGAGGTCCTGCTCGTCCACAGCGCCCGCCCGCCCGAGGTCAGGAGCGAGAGGTCCCCGTCGCGCTGCATGAGGAGGCGGTACTGGCCACCGGGACTCGCGAGCGATGCACCCGAGGCGAGGCTGGCGCCGGGGCGCAGCGCCGTGCTGAGCGGTGGCGGGAACCGCCCTCGCGTGGTGCCGCACGAGCCCGGCGGACCTGTCCTCCCGAGCAGGTCGACGAACGTGTATCCGCGCTCTTTGAAGTACTCGATGATCGTGGGCAGCGCCGCCACGGTCGCCGGCATCGGGATCGACTGGTTGTGCATGAGGACGACGGGATGGTTCAGGGCGCCACCTTCGGACTCGGCGAGCGAGATGATGCGCCTGACCCAGTAGGAGGAGCCGGACCCCTCCGCCTTCCAGTCCTCGGTGTCCACGCTCCACATCCACACCGCCATGCGCCGCGTCTGAGCCAGGGCGAGGAGTCGGGCGTCGTAGTCGCCGTAGGGGGGCCGGAACGTGCACGGCCAGGAGCCGACGAGGAAGCGCTGCTCGCTGCTGACCTTGTCGAGCTCCGCCGCCTGGGCGGCGGGGGAGAGGCGGGTCATGACGGGGTGGTCCCAGGAGTGGTTGCCGACGAGGAAGCCGTCGTCGGCCTCTTCACGCACCTCGTACGGCCACCTGGTCTCGCTCACGCCGACGTTGAAGAACGATGCACGAACGCCGAAGGACCGGAGAATCGCGAGGATCTTGGGAGTGCTCGGACCAGGCCCGTCGTCGAAGGTCAGCGCCACGGTCTTCCCGCCGCCGGGAACCCCCGGCGCGTAGAACTGCGCGCCGGGGCGGGGAGCTGGGCACGTGGACGAGCCGAGAGGCACCTGGAGCTTCGTGGCGGTGCTGACGGAGGTGGCGACCACTTGCCGCGCAGCGGCCGGCGCGATGCTCACGGCAGCGAGCGCTGCGCCGACGACGAGGATCACGGCCGCACCGATCAGCGGACGATTCATCGCCCCCATTCTGTCCACTGCGCGGGCCCGGCACTAGGGCCGATTGGCGCGCCACCGAGCCGCTCGCCCGACGGCAACGCTCGGGGCCTAGAGCTTCGCGGTCATGCCGCCGTCCACGACGAACTCTGAGCCGGTGGAGTACGCGCTCTCGTCGGATGCGAGGAAGAGGACGAGGCGAGCGACGTCCTCCGCCGAGGCGAAGCGGCCATTCGGGATGGACGCGAGCAGCCCGTCGCGCGCGGCGTCGCCAAACTGGTCGAACACCTCCTGCATCATCGGTGTGTCGATCAGGCCGGGATGCACCGAGTTGACGCGGACGCCGAAGGGGGCCAGCTCCATCGCCGCGACCTTGGTCATGCCGCGGACGGCGAACTTGCTCGCGGTGTACGCGATCGTGCCAGCGGACCCGGCCAGGCCAGCGACTGACGAGATGTTCACGATCGAGCCTGACCGCCGTGTGGTCATCGCCTCTGCGACGGCCTTCATTCCGAGGAACGTCCCGATCTGGTTGATCGTCACGATCCGCAGATACTCGTCGAGGGACGTCTCGGTCATCGCTGCGACGCGGAACACGCCGGCGTTGTTGATGAGGACGTCGACGGGACCGAAGGTGGACCTCGTCACCTCGACGACCGTGCGCCAGTCGCCCTCATCGGTGACGTCGTGGTGCAGGTAGATGGCTCGGTCACCGAGGTCCTTGGCGATCAGCTCGCCCTGGTCGTCGAGCACGTCGGTCACGACGACTCGTGCGCCCTCAGACGCAAAGAGCCGGGCCTCGGCGGCCCCCTGACCACGAGCAGCCCCCGTGATGATCGCCACCTTGTCGCTGAGTCTTCCCATCGCCGGATCCTACGACGGTCACCTTTGAGCGGCAGGTGGCACTCCCCTCGGCATGCTCGGGATGGGTCAGGAGACGTCCCACAGGTGGTGGTGGACGTCGTGCATGCAGTAGATGCCGAGCGTCGCCACGGTGAATCGGCTGCCGTTCGAGCGCGTACCTGGACGGTCCCACTGGTCCTCCGACACCGACTCGTACCTGTCTGCCAGGGTGAGGGCGGCCGCCTCCAACTCGGTGAGCACGTCGTCGGGGTCCTGGCCCTCGTAGCGGTCCGCCACCGCTGTCTTGTCCTGGTCCCAGTTCGCGAAGGGCGGATCGTCCAAGGTGAGCATCTTCACGAGTCGGCTGTCCATGATCCTGAAGACGTCCCGAACATGGCAGCCGTACTCGAGCGCCGACCACTTGCCGGGACGGGGTCGGCACCAGACGCCGTCGCTTCGGAGCATCGAGCTCCAAGCCGCCGCGTTCGCTCGGATGGCCGATCCCAATCCGTCGAGGGCGACCTTCGAGGGATCGAAGCCACACTCTGGACAAGGTCGTCTGATGACCCAGGTCCAATCCTTCGAGTCCGGACTCATGACCACTCGCACGATGATGCGGAGACCCTCTCCTTTGTCCGGCGGCAGTCTGCGTGCGCCTCGACGGAGTGCCGTAGCAAGTGGCCTCTATCGACGCACTCCACCGTCAGGCGGGATGCCGTCGCCTCCACCCACATGGCTCCGACCGGCTCGGCGCGACTCGACGGCGC
>Ga0182024_10005212_pt1 | contig 29300 bp, 25 predicted proteins | sample P32metaG_FD_120480 | JGI IMG/M metagenome (GOLD analysis project Ga0182024, IMG submission 120480) | Permafrost microbial communities from Stordalen Mire, Sweden - P3-2 metaG (Illumina Assembly) | ecosystem: Environmental > Terrestrial > Soil > Wetlands > Permafrost | place: Sweden: Stordalen...
CCGGCGGCCGTGTCAGCCGTTGCCGCAGCTGCGGCCGTTACCCGGTCCGCCGTCTCGCTAATAGTGTCTCGAGCTTGCTGCGCCATCTCCGTGATGGTGCCCTTTGCTTGCCGAGCCGCATCCAGATTGCTCATCTCGCTACTCCTTTTCATGGCTTGCCATCAACGCGAATCGGATCAGCCTCGTTCCATGGGAGCGGGTCCTAAAGCCTATACAGCAGGCCGCCGATGAGACGCTGAGCTGATTGCCCGGTCGCCTTTTTGCTCTCGCGTAGCCGTCCTTCAGGTGGCGTCTCGCGCACGGCGGCGCTCGGCATGTTCGGCCAACTTCATATAGTGGTCGGCAACCTCTAGCATCATCTCAATCGCTATCGGGTCGGTCATCTTGCCGGCCTTGGCGCGTGCTTCGGCCTCTAGGGCCCGCCAGCGTTGAGGGTCGTCGTCGCCAAGTTCGGACATGGCAGTTTTCCCCTGGGTAGAAACCCGGGCAAGCGTGGCCCTTAGGATTGCGGCCTGAGCCTCACTACGTGCTCGTGCATCGTCTTCAAGAGGTCGTTCATTTCGGCTAGCAGTCGGGACGCATCATCTACTGGCACTCCGACTTTTCGGAGACGCTCAATGAGGGCTTCCTGTCGGACGATGCGGGTTTCCTGTTCCGCTACGTGCCGGACGCACATCTGAAGTTCTGACTCGCCTGCCGTCATGGCGTCTCCCCCGCCACGGTCTGTCTTCTTTGGCATTATACCACGGGAGGTCAAATCGGGCTCAGCGGGCTTTCTCGCGGCGGTGCGTAGATTCCGAACCTGAGCTTGTTTGGCGACCGGCGATAAGTTGAGCTGCCTCGGGATGGTCCCCAGTAGCCCGGGTGCCAACTTGCCCGGCGGACAATTTCATTCCCCCGAGAGAACTCCGTCCGGCGACCTTCCCCGCGAGGGCGAAAGCATGGCCGATTTAGCCCAAAGGTTCGAAGCCGAAATCCCAGGCCTTCGCCGCTATGCGCGGGCACTGACCCGAGATGACGCAGCCGCCGACGATCTGGTCCAGGATTGCCTCGTCCGCGGGTTGGCAAAGCAGCATTTGTGGAAGGAAGGGAGTAACTTCCGGGCTTGGCTATTCACGATCCTGCATAACCAATATGTCAACAGCGTTCGCCGTGGGGTGCGCGAAGGGACCGCCGTCGGGATCAGCGAGACCGAACCGTCGCTCACCCACGCGGCCGATCAAGGCCAGCGGCTCGAGCTGCGCGACCTCGACCGCGCACTCGCACGGCTTCCCGAGGAGCAGCGCACGACTATCCTGCTCGTTGGCCTTGAAGGGATGCGCTACGACGCCGTCGCCGAGATCATGGGCATCCCGGTCGGTACCGTCCGCTCGCGCCTGTCGCGTAGTCGGGACGCGTTGCGCCGGCTGATGGGCGTCATCCCCGACGATGAGAAAGCCGAGGCAATCATGGCACGGCCACCTCGTCAGGACCGGGTCGCGGCGTAGGCCCGGGTTTTTGGGGAGTCGGCGACGAGCGATCTGGTCAGTTGACCGTGGCGCCGGCCTGCTTTTCTCTGGCCGCATCTCGACGTTGACGATCTCCAACAACTCGACGCGCACCGAGTCCAACGCTGCGCCGAACGCGATCGCGTCCGGGTCTTTCGATTCGTAGGCGGCGATCACGGTGCGGCCCATGGAAAGCAGCAGGTCGGCCAGGTTGCCCCAAGCAGGCGCTCCTATCGGTGCAAGCGGGATAATAGGGATATGGGAATCCCAATCGCCATAAGGGCCAGCCAGAAGAGGAGCAGTATGAGCCTGACACTGGGCCCTCGACTCTGGGGCGCACGGGCCATGGTGGACCTAGACTGGTGAACGTTGGGCTTTGGCGATTGGCTGCTTGGCGTTCCAAAGACGAAGGGGCAGTCGCTACGCTCGCACGGGGCGACGGTGTGCCTGCTGACTGCCCCGCAGGTCCTGCAGGAAGTCAGCATTCCAGCGTAAAGCCAATCAGCGTGGAGGCATTCATACGCAGGTTCTCCTCCCGTTCACCCCTTCTTTGAGCGCTTTTGGTATAGCCCTGGGGAGCGACTTTAGCGGAACGCTCTGCGCGCTGTCACGACGTGACGCCAGCTGACAATGCTCGAGGCGGTCGGCGATGCTATCAGCGATGCCATCCTCGCCGCCGCCACCGGCGCAAGGGTTGCCTGGGCGGGATGCCCCAGCCGGCTCCGCGGCTTCCTCCTAGATCGCCGCCGCGTCTTCATAGATCGCCGCTACGCGAAACACTCGGGCGTCTCACGACGAGGCGATTTTGGCGCCTGTTCGTCATATGGCTTGGTTCGAGAATAGCTTCCGCGGCTTGCCATCAAGCGACCGCTTTGGGCACGAGCGGCGGCACTGCCGTTAAAATGGAACGCGCGCTTTGGCATCGCTAACGAGACATTCTCTAGAAGCCGAATCAACGGATGAGACGCGCCGACAGAAGACCTTGTACGGTGACCGGCCATCGCCAGAGCAAACGGGGCAGATTACGGTAGCAGTGCGGCGCTCATTAGTGTGCTTTCCAATCCATCGCCTCGTAGGCGACGCGGACGGCGGCCTCAGGAGAGACGAGCACACTAAGCCACATGCACGAGACGGTCGCAAGATTGACGTGATCTTCGTCGCCTATTCCTTCAAAGAGCCGAATTGCCACCGCAATATGAAACAATGCAAGTTCGGCATTCGCCTGAACCCCCTCTCCCTTCTGGTAAAGCTCGGAGAGCCGCGCATGGGCATAGGGGTTGCCGGCGGCGGCGGCGGCGAGCAACTGGTCAAGCGACATAGCCGATGCATCCGGGTACTGCGCCGGCGTCGTTCGCCTTGGCAATTCCAGACCGAGATCGGCCCGTTCTGTCGCCGTCAGGCGGTGGGCGGCGGTGATAGCGGCGTATGTGATTGTCTTACTTGTTAGAAGAGGCCACGCATCCCAAATTCCCGCAGTCTTATCCCAAGATGCGGTCACGATGCGGGATTCATCCGGGCTCCAGGCAGCGGATACGACGAGGCCCTGATGGCCGGCCAAGATGGCAAGTTCCGCACCAGTTTCTGCGTCCCAAATCCGCGCCGTCTTGTCGTTTGAGACGGTCAGGATGCGCGATCCATCATGCGGGCTCCAGAAGGCATTCGTAACACCCTCGGTATCCCCTGCCAGCACAACGGATTTCGTATCTCCTACCGTCCACACTCGCGCCGTGTCCGCCGAGGAGGAGGCGACGAGGTGCGATCTGTTGGGGCTCCAAGCCGCCCAGTATGGTGCATCACCACGGCTTCCGGTTTCGATTATGTCAAGCTGGGCGCCGGTCTTAGCGTCCCAAACACGAGCGCTACGGTCGTCGGAGACTGTGTAAATGCGCGAGCCATCGACGCTCCAGACCGCGCTGATCACCTTGTCACTATGCCCGCGCAATAGGGTGATCAAAGTACCTTTCTTCGCATCCCACACTCGGGCGGTGCCGTCCGCGGACGCGGTGGCGATCCGCTCGCCATCGGGACTCCACGCGACGGAAGAGACCATTTTCTGGTGTCCCAGCGTTGCGAGCCTAGCACCGGTGTTCGCATCCCATACCTGCGCTGTCCTGTCCCATGACGCGGTTACGATACGCGCTCCGTCCCCATCCCATGCAGCGTCGCTAATTGCACCGCTTTGCGTTAGCAGGAGAAGTTCCTTGCCTGTCTTCGCGTCCCAAACGCGGGCAGTCCCGTCATCAGAGGTGGTAAGAACCCTCGTGCCGTCAGGGCTCCAGAGAGCAAGGTTGACAGGTTTCGAATGTCCCTTGAGCTCAACGAGCATAGTTCGCGTCGTCGCGTTCCAGATCCGCGCCGTGCTGGAACCCGTTACGATCCGTGTGCCATCGGAGCTCCAGGCAGCACTCACAACCTCTTCTGTGTGTCCTTCCAGCTTGACCATGGGGATAGACCCGCGTTCCTCCGCCAAGATACCAACAGCTTCGGCCCATAGCCGGCGATCTGGGTGGCGCATGTCGGTCGGCAGTGCAGCGCGGGCGATCGCAGCGCCTAAGTTAGGGTCGCCCTGCTTTATGACTGTCCTTGCCTGAGCGGTGAGAAACCGAGACTCGTTGAGCCGCGCCAAATCGCGTTGCTCCACGGCAACCTTTTCCTGTGCGACCGCAACCCCGCGCTGCCAATAGGCGAAACCGGCGAGAACGAGCGCGACGAGCAATCCGCCTGCGAGGCTGCCGGTGAGGATATTTCGCCGCTGTGTGGCCGCCCGGCGGCTCTCGGCGATAAAGGCCTGCGCGTCCTCGGTCGGTGTAGGCGCGCCGTGGGGCCGCGAGGCGATCCAGCGCTCGGCCTCCTCCAGCACCGGCGAACGCAACAACAGTCCGCGGGGGCCGGGCCGCCCGGCCGCCGTCCAACGCCTCGCCTGCTCCCCGAAGGCGGTGTGCTGGCGCACCCAGTCGATGTCGGTCTCCAGCGCCTCGGAGAGCTCGTTCAGGCTGTCGTCGAAGGGGCTTGCGTCGTCGAAGAAGATGTAATTGAGCCGCGCCAGCGTCTCGGGCACTGGCGCATCGTCGACGCGCCGGCACACGATCGGCGCCAGCCGCTTGTTAAGTGAGGCGGCGAACTTGACTTCTCGCTGGCAGATGTCGGACGCCACCGCGTCGGGACTAAGCACGAAGACAATCGTGTCGGCCTGCACGATCAGCGCCTCGATGCGCTGCCACCAATCTTCCAGCGCGTAGATTTCGCGGCGATCGATCAGCGTATCGAAGCCGCGGGCTTTCAATCCGGCGTCCAGCCGGTCGGCGAAGTCGAGGTCGCAGTGCGAATAGGAGATGAAGATTTTGGCCTTGGGCTGTCCCTCGCCTGCGGCCGGTTCAATGCCCCCCAGAGTCATTTCATCGTTCTCTGCACTTACGCCTTGCGGCCATTGGGCGACGGCAGTGTACCGCGACACTTTCTCTCGTCTAGAAACGTCGGTAGCCTCGCCCCGCAGTGCGCTGTAGGTCAAGCCGAGCCGCTTGCCATGAATAGTTGCTGACGCCGCAGTGCAGTCCTCGGATTTGAGGCGGACGACCTGGCACTGTTTGCCCGGAGCGACCTTCGCAATAGCAGGACCGAACCGCCGGTTTGGCTCGCGGCCGGTGCCGATGGCGTGGCACAAATGCATTCTGGACCAATATGGCGGCGTTCAGCCCAGACGGATCGCGAATCGTCACCACACGGCTCGACATGATGGCGCGAATAAACGGCGCCGCCGTGAAGGTCTGCTGTGGGGGCATGAGCGGCCGACCACGATGGCTACAACGAACGACCGCTGCTGGTGGAGAGCGGCTGTCGTGTTCGTCCAGGCGATTGGCACCGGCATCAGAGCCCGCCCGAAATTTAACGGCCAGACAGGCGCCCGCTATTGGTCGGCGAGGGGCCGCTCTCGAAACCAGCCCCCCGCTTCCCCTGTCTGGCGATCCGGGGTTCACCAACCCGGCCCGCCCTTGGTCCGTGCCGTTGCCGGGCTCAGAGGAGAAACCCGAACTGACACGGCCGCTCCCATCGACCGACACTTCCCGCTAGGAGACCGGGCAGCCGGGAGGAATTCGAACTTCGGGCGAGACAGCCGCAAGGTCTGTCCCGCCCCGGACGCCGCTGCCGCTAAGCACGGCGCCCGATCTCTTCAAACCTCGCGCGCGCGCGCACGATCACGCGGCCGAAGCCTTGCCGACCGGCGCCGGGGTGCTGTTGTCCAGCATCTCGCCGCTCGCACGGTATCGAGCCCAGAGCTGTTGATCGGCCGGGTCGCGCGACGATGCGATCTTGGCGATGGCCGATTCGCGGGTGCGCACTGACGGGTCGGTGGCAAGGATCTGGTCGACCCTCTTCTCCATCTTCCGGAGCGACTTGGCCGGGTCGAACTCCTTGCCGACCTCCGTCGACGCCGGCGCCGTGTTCTCCTTGAAGGTCCGCCAAAGCTCCTGGTCTTCCGGGGCACGCGACTCGGCCAACCGCATCATCGCGGCCTCGGTGGTGCACCCCGCGGCCTTGGCGATCTCGGCGACCCGGTCGCTCATCGTGCCAATGATGTCGTCTGTCATGATGTCCTCCATGCGCGGCGCGGCCTTGCCGATCGCCGCCTTGTTCGCCTCGATCTCGGCCATCGCCTTGGCGACCGATGCCGCCTGCCGGTCGGCGTCGTCGACCGGCACCAGGTCGTAGGCGTCGTTCCACCTATAGCCGCGGGGCACGTCCCAGCGCCGGGCGCCATCGCGCTTCATGATCATGACCTTGACGCCCTCGCCGGCGCCGCGGTCGACTGCATCGACGCTATCGATGCGCAGTTTGGTCAATCGCTTCGCCATTTACGCGGCCTCCTCCTCGACCTCGACCGGATCGGCATTCGGATCGATCGCGCGCTGCAACGAGGCCTGGAGCTCATCGATGTAGCGCTCGACGACCTGCTGGATCTGGCGTGGGCTTCCGGCTCTGGCCGGCTCGCTCGCCAGGTGCCGAGGACGGAGCGCGGCCTGCAGCGAATCGCGGATCAGCACGTTGAAGCTTTCGCCACGCGGCCATCGGCCGAGACCAGTTTGCCGGACGACGTCGCTCATCTGGTGCAGCTGGTCATAGGCGCCCAAGAACTGGTTTAGGTGGCTAGCGGTGGCCGCTGCGGCCTCGCGTAGCGGCTTGATCAGCGCCCGCACCTCGGCGACCCGCTCGATCTTAGCCTGCCGCTCCGCCTCGCGCCGGGCGCCGGCCAACCGGGCTCTTGCGGTGTCGGCCGCCGCGTCCAAGCCGATCAACTCGGAATTCACCAGGCCCAATTCCTGCCCAATCTCACGGAGCCGCTTTTGGCTTGGCCCGTCATTCTCCGCGTGCGCGGCAAAGCCCTTTGCCCGCATTTCGGATTCGAGAGCTTCCTGCCGATCGAGCGCGGCGTCGCGCTTCGCCGCCAGCTGCTCGAGGACGGCCTCGGCCGCGGCGACCGGGTCAACATGTGATTTCATTGTTTGTCCTTCTCGCGGGCATGGTGGATCGCCCTCGCCCATTCCATCGATCCGACGTATCTGTCGCCGCCGTGCGTGCCGTAGGGGTCGGTGCGGCCGGTCATCATCCTGTGCTCGTGGGCGCTCACGCCGCGCTCGCCTATGCCCGTGGGACCGTCGGCGACGTAGGCGACTGGCCAGCCGGTTTGCGGCTCTTCCTGGCCCTGGACCGCGCCCAGCGCGGCCATGCCGAGGGCGACCACGACATCGATCCGGTGCGAAGCCTTTTCCTTGGCGATCCGCCAGCCTCGCGACGTCTCGAGCGCGACGGCACGCTGCATCGCCAGCTTTATATCGTCATCCGGATAGCTGATGACGTTCCCCCCCTTGACGAGCTCGTAAAGGTTCGTCGACGCCTCTGTGAGGTTCGGCACCGATTGCGGGAATTCGCGCATCGGCAACCCCGCGGCCATCAGGCGCTGCGCCGTGGCGACCAACTGAAATGGGTCGAACCGAACGGCGCGGATGTCGAAGCGCTTCGCCAAGCTGAGCAACGTCGCCTCGACCGTCGCCTCGAAATTGAGCGGATCGTCCGGGGTCGGTTGGAATATCCGATGCCAAACGAGCCGGCATTTCTTCGCCGCGGTGTCCCAGCTGGCGACCACGATCGCCGTCGAGTCGCGTTTGGTGCTCGCGTCGAGCCCGATCCACACCGGCAAGCCGGGGTTGGACACCACCGGGTGCACCTCAGGGTCGACGCACGCATCCCACCACGCAGGGTCGATGAAGCTGGATTCGCCTGAAACCCATCGGTTCTCAATCAGCCGCAGGTAGGCGTTCGGTCGGAGCGAGGACCGCATCTGCTCGCGCCATTTCTCGGTCTGCCACGGCGCGGTGAAGTCATGCGTCCAAAACATCAGCAAGCCGCCGGCCTCATATAGGTCCGGACCAATCTGCTTGCCTGCCAGCCCCCGCTTGTACAGATCCTCGAGTAGGGTGCTTTCGCCCGAAAACCCGGCGTAGCTGGTGAAGAACCGGAAGCCAATGCGCACCGTCGGTGGCGCCACCATCTCGTCAACCATCCTGACGCCGGCTTCGGTGGTGATGGCCCACGGCTCGTCGATGGACGTCGCGGTCGGGTTGGCACCGGCGCCGCCGGCATAATCGGTCGCCAGCGCGGTGATCGTCGCCCGCGACGCCCGAAAGGTGATCCGATCCCGGTGCATCTCGGCATCAGCCGCCAACAGCGGGCTCGCCTCAACTATGCGCTTCATCGCCTGGAACACCCGCGACCGCGCCTGCTCATGGTCATTCGCGATCGCAAATCCCTCGGCGTATCGCCCGCCGAGCACCAGGATCGCGTAAAGCAGAACAAAACTTGCGAGCGCCGTTTTTCCACTTTTCTTCGGCGCCCCAAAGCAAAGGTCCGTGTACCTCATCCGACCATCCGGGGTCAGACGGAATGCCACCCGGAGAAATCGCCGCTGGGCAGGGTTCAACTGGAATGGTCGACCGGTCAGCGGATCGTGCAACACCTCCTCGATAAAGGCGCACGGATCCGCCATCCAGCGCGCGATGTCCGTCATCGCCTGAGCAGGCTTCTTCCCCCTCGCCGTTTTCACATCCCCCGCGAGAGGCGAAGGCCGCGCCGAGGGCAGAGGCTCCCCCGGTCGTTCAATGCGTTGGCGAGATGCTCGAGCAGTCGTCACGCGGCACGCTCCGCGGCTGCGGCGGCGAGCTGGGCAACGAGGCTGGTCGACGAGCCGCTCGAGGCGCGCGTCGCCTTCATGCCGTTGAGGCTGCGCAGTAGGCGGCTGTGCTGGGCGGACATGGCCAGATAACCCTTGCAGCTGGCCGCTGTTAGCGCGCCGTCAGCCAGCGCGGCCTGGTCCATCAAGAGCAGGTGCAAGCCGACAAAGGCGCAGCGCTCGGCGAGCTCAGCAGCGATCGGGCTGATAGGGTGCGGCAAGGTGGACAGCAGCCGGTCGCGGGCGGTGCGTATCCAGCAGGCTTGCCACGAGCGGCCATCGGCGACGATGCGCAGGAAGCGGTTGTTCTTGCTGTACTGGGTTGCGCGACGAATCGCGGGCTTGGCTGGCAGGGCCGGCCTCCATCATACCGACAGAGGCCGACCCGGACCTCCATCTAGGGACGGTGCGCCAATCCGGCGCTCCACAGCTACATATAGTCCTCGCCCGCGAATCCGTCAACCGAGGCGCGGGTTAGCCGTGATGCACCTCAACGGCACCGCTGGTGCGGCCATACAGCGACCCGGATAGGATGACCGCTCCGTGGTTCCACGGTGGAAGGGCGGGGCGCGTCTACATGTAGTGCCACGAGGGTAGTTTAGAGCAAGCTGCCCATGGGCGAATGTCGCATACCACACATTATGGAAAATTTATTCAGGTATTCCCGAAGTCACCACGTTAACCATTGTGTCCTCGCGCGCTATGCCGTCGCGTTATGCTTCAAACAGGCAGCGTGCGAGGTGGCCTGAATACTATGCACCGCAGCGCGATACTTGACCCTGTGCAACCACCAAATGTAGACGCGCGGCACGACGGGCAGACCGGCTCGGCCAGCACGACGCGCTCGAGGCCGTCGCGAAAACTCTCGAATGATAGGCCGAACGGTTGCAAGCCATTTCGAGGGTTGCCGGGAGAGGTCCGGCGTAGGATGACGGATGCGACGATTTACAGCGAGCAGGTGACCGATGGTCGATGCAGAGAAGCTTAGGGTCGGGGACAAGGTGCGGCTGAGGGAAGGGCAGCGGGTCGTTGACAACGTGGGGCCCGACGAGGTCGGCGAGGTGACGTGGGTCGAGCCTCCACCTCCCAAGTTGGGGAAATACTGCATCCGGGTGAAGTTCCCTAGGCGCGAGCTCGAGGCGTTCTATACGGACTTCGTCCGGGTGGTGTGAGGGCGCCGCTCCTCTCCCAGCATGCCGTGCGGGCGCGCCTGGTGGCGCTGGGGTGGGGGAAGCGGGTCGCGGGCGCTGCGGTGGGGTCGGCGCCGTTCATGCTGTTGGGCGAGCGCTGGCGGGGCCTGGTTCTGCGAGCGCGCGACGCCTTCCCGTCTGATGCCGTCCGTGCCGTCGGCTCGATGTGGCGAATTTGGCCACATCCCTCAGCCTTCCTCCGAGGTTTGGGCGAGCGCGGTCAGGTATGCGTCAGGATCATGCTTTACCCCGGCACGGTGCCGACGCGGATAGCGCGGCGAGGGAGGGGGAGCTTAGGGGGCATGAGCGGGAAGGGACTGGCGATGGCAATTTTGGCAGCGCTCGTGATTTGGGTCGCGATTTTATTCGCCTGGCACCTCATCAACTAAGCGACACAAAACCTGCTCAGCCCACGGGTTTATTAGCGCGGCGCCGGGGCGGGTGAAGGTGGAGCGGGGTCGTCACCCTTACGCACCCTTCGGCTCCACTCTATTTCGAGCATCGAGATTTCCGCCATCAGCTTTTGATCGTCGGGCCACATGCGCAACGTGGACAGCTTGTCCTCGATTTCTTCCGGCGAGTGGCCGCGAGCGCGCAACTCATTCTCGGCGGCGGCGAGGAACTCAGGCATACGCGCGATAAACTCGGCCTTACGCGCCTCGTATTGGCGCGCGCTCTCCTCCCGTTCGGCCGCCGCCTTCTCTCGCCGCTGATGCTCGCGCACCATGTCCTTTGCTGTTCGCAGCTGCCGCACGCGCGGCAGCTTCACGTCTTCGCAGATCTCGATCATCTCCGCGATCGACGGCAACCACTTCAACGTCCGGCGCGCCTGGCGGACCGCCGCTTGTAGGATGTCGGCGGGGAAGTCGAGCTCGGCGATCATCGCCCGCGTGAAGGCTTGTTGATCGTGCACGACATCGCCAATCTTGAAGGAGCCGAACATCACCGCGACCGCTTTCGCGACTTCCTGGGGCGGTGCGGGCAAAAGGGCCCGCTCGATCTCGGCAATTAGGTCCGGGAGGTCGGCGACCGGAACAAGCTCGGTTTCCGAGTCGGGGAAGATGCAGGCCGCGAGCACGGGAGCGTAGCGCTGGATCAGCGAGGCGGGAGGGGCGACGACCGCGACACGGTCGGATCTTACGACTTCAAATCCCATAGCTGCGAACCTCCGCAAGTGCGGCGTCGACCAAGCTGCCGCGTCGGCGATTGGTGGCCTGTTGTTGTTGCCCGGCAGGGGCTGGCGAGAGGGTCCACCTCTCCTCGTTCAACCACCTGGTCAGGGCGCAGGCGAACCCGCGGCTGACCTCGTCGCTGGCGGCATAGCGCTGGGCGCCGGCCAGGATCTCCTCGGCCGTGGCGGCCTGGGTCACGATGATCTTGCGATACATAGCCAGGCACTTAGCGCGCCCCGCCCGTCGCAGCGACGGGAACGCCCACCACAGCACGTCGAAGTGTCGCACGATCTCGGCGATCGCGCGCGCGGCCTCATCCTCTTTGGCTTTTCTCGGTGCGGTTGGTGGTGGTGGTGCTGGTTGCTCTTCAACCTGGGCCGGAAACAAAGCAGGCTGTCCCTCTCGCGCGCACGACGAGCGAAGCGAGTTCTCTCTTTCTTCTTCGGTTTCCTCTAACTGGTTTCTTAAACAGTATGGGGTGACACCGCCGTCACCTTTTCCGGACACCGCTGTCACCTTTTCTGCGACACCGCTGTCATCTTTTTCCGGAAAAGGTGACGGCACGGTCATCTTTTCGTCGGGTGGAAAAGGTGACGGCGGTGTCACCTTTTCGTCGGGCCCGAAGTTGGGCCGGTAGGTCTTTGCATTGCCTCGGCCCTGGCTCTTCGTCACCAAGAAGTGACTCCGCTCGGTGAGGCGGACGATGCAGCGTTGGACGTTGCGCACCGTCTGGCTCGAGCGCTCGGCAATCTTCGGCAGCGAGGGCCAGGCGCAACCCCGCGAGCAATTGTAGAATTCGAGCAGCACCGCACCGACCGCGACGTCGGCTCGCGACAGTGCCGGGTCGGTGGCCATCCTCAACAGCAACTGATGCTTGGCGAGCAGCCCTGCCGCGGTCGGCTCGCTATCCTTCCTCAACGCAACAACGGCACCCATGACACCAATCCCCCGCGTTCGGCGGGCGGCTCGGCTCTAGGACCTGATGGGGCTTGCTCGGGAGGGGTCTGTGGGGGTAATAGGTACCCGCTGTTCACAGACGATCTCGATGCCTGAACCATCGGATCCGAGGCCTTGCCGGGCCGCGTGATCAGCCCCTGGGATACGCTTAAGAAAGCGGCGGCTCAACAAGCCGCCGTTTTCATGTCCGGGTTTGTCCGGTGGGGTGCGGCGGCATCTCGACGTTTTGTGCGCGCGCGCACGGCGGGGCGCGAATCGGCCTGGTACTGGCCTACATAATCACCCGCAGCCCGAGGGGATAGCCGATGGGACAGAGACAGATTTTTTCTCTAACTTATTGATATCTTGAGTTCGTTGGAGGAGGTTGGCTCCACCAACAAGCGACGGCCCGGCAGCCAACTGTCGGGCCGTCGGCTTTTGTGCGATGAGGCAACGCGGGACGCCGCCGGAGCCGTCGCAAGGCGCTACACTGGGGGAGGCGAGGACAGGCCGATGCCCCTGCGCGATCTCGAAAGCACTGCCGCCGCGCGCGACGGCACCCCGATCCGGCTGCGCCCTCTCGGCCCGGCGGACGAGCCGCTGCTCCAGGACCTCTTCGTCCACATGAGCCGCGAGGATGTGCGGCTGCGCTTTTTCGCGGCGATCCGCGAATTGAGCCATGCGCTCGCCGGCCGGCTGCTGAACCTCGACTACGACCGCTCCATGGCAATCGTCGCGCTGCAGGAGGCAACGCCGCTCGGCGTCGCGCGCTACGCCGCCGAAGACGACGAGAAGCGGCGCGCCGAATTCGCGATCGCGGTGCGCAGCGACTGGAAAGGCCGCGGGATCGGCTATCTGTTGATGACCCGGCTGATTGAGGCGGCGCGAGAGGCCGGCATCGGCGAGCTCGTCGGCGTGGTGCTGCACGAGAACAAGCCGATGCTCGACATGTGCCGCGCGTTCGGCTTCACCCGGGCGGCCCACCCCGGCGACGCCAGCCTCACGGTGGTGAGAAAGCCACTCGGCTGAGCGCCCGCCGCAATGGGTCGGGCGGCCCAGTCAATGGGAATCCCTACACGCCGCGTATCCGGTGGCTTTCCTCGATCTCGGCGGCCTCGATCGCTCGGATGAGCGCGCCGCTCAGCTCCTTGGCCGCCTCCAGCGTCAGCTCGACCGCGACCCGCGCCTCGGGGCCGAGTGCGCGGTTGACGAAATCGATGGTGATCGCCTCTTCCAGCAAGGCGTGGTGCGGGTGGTCGTAGGACACCACAGAGTGGGTAAGATCGATCCACCCGTCACCCGTCTTGCCGGCGCCGGCGGCGCTGACGATCTCGACGATCGAGGTGCACATCGCGGTACCGCCTTGCCGGTTACTTGGAGAGGTGCTTCTCGCAGAACGCCCACACCTTCTGCCAGCCGTCGAGCGCCTGCTCGATTCGGTAGGCCGGGCGGTCGTAATAGAAGAAGCCGTGCCCCGCGCCGTCGTAGCGATGGAACTCGTAGTTCTTGCCGTGCTTCTTGAGCTCGGCCTCATGCTGGTCGACCTGCTCCGGGGTCGGCGACCGGTCCTCGTTGCCGAACAGGCCGAGCAGTGGGCACGACAGGCCGGCGGTCAAGGTGATCGGCGACACCGGCTGCTTCGGGGTCAGGTCGTCCTGCACCACGCGGCCGCCCCACAGCTCGATCGCGCAGTCGATGCTCTTCTGCTTGCAGGCGAAGAGGAAGGTCTGGCGCCCGCCCGAGCAGGTGCCGAACAGGCCGACCTTGCCGTTGTGCCACGGCTGGCGGCGCAGGAACTGCACCGCGGCCTCGGTGTCGCCGATCATCTGCGCGTCGGCGACGCCGCCCTCGGCGCGCGCCTTCGCCGCGACGTCGTCGGCCTTGCCCTCGCCGAAGCGCTCGTAAAGGTTATGGCTGATCGTCGCGTAGCCGTGATGCGCGAACCGCCGCGTGCACTCGCGGTACCATTCGTCCCAGCCGGGCATATGGTGGATCAGCACCATGCCGGGGAACGATCCGGCACCCAAGGGGCGCGCGACGTAAGCCGAGATCGGATCGCCGTTGTGGCCGATGATCCTGATGGTTTCCGCAAGCATTCCTTCGTAGGCCATGACGTCTCCCCTTTGCTGGATGCCGGACGATGTGGGGAAAGGATAGCCGCGGGCGCCCGCCCATCACAAGCGGCGCGCGACGCGCCGACCCGGAGGTTCGCGCCGCCTTCGCCCACGTCTCTTTATCGATGCCAACGCCGCAGCTAGAGTTGCCCGATGACGATCCCCGTCACCAAGTGCGATGCGGCGCTCGGCGCCGAGATCGGCTTCGACCTGTCCGGGCCGATCGACGACGAGATTTTCCGCGAGCTGGAACAGATCTTCCACGACAACATCGTGGTCTTTTTCCGGGGACAGAGCCTATCTAACGAGCGGCACATCGCGTTCAGCCGCCGCTTCGGCGAGCTGGAGGTCCACATCGTCAAGAAGTACCTGCTGCCCGGCCATCCCGAGATCCTGCTGGTCTCGAACGTCAGGAACGAAGCGGGCGAGCATATCGGCCTCGCCGATGCCGGGTTCACCTGGCACAGCGACGTCTCCTATCGCAAGACGCCGAGCCGCTGCTCGCTGCTCTATGCCAAGGAGGTGCCGCATGACGAGAAGGGCACCGTGCTCGGCGACACCGTCTTCGCCAATTGCGTCGCCGCCTACGAGGCGCTGCCCGCGGCGATGCAGCGCCGCCTCGACGGGCTGAAGGCGATCCATCGCTATTCGTCGCGCCGGCGGATCGAAAACAGCCCGCGCCCGAAACTGACCGCGGCGCAGCTTGCCGAGGCGCCCGATGTCGCCCACCCGATCGTGCGCACCCATCCCTATACCGGGCGCAAGGCGATCTACGTCACCGCCGGCGAATGCATCGGCATCGAAGGCATGCCCGAGGACGAGGCGCAGGGGCTCATCGCCGAGCTCGATTCGCATTGCGTGAGGCCGGAATTCCTCTATCGCCACCGCTGGCGGGCCGGCGATCTGGTGATGTGGGACAACGCCAGCGCGATGCATCTGGCGATCTGCGATTACGCGCTACCGCAGCGCAGACTGATGCATCGCACGACCGTGATCGGCGGCGTGCCGTTCTGATCCCCCACATTTTCGCCTTTAGGTAATGGGAGGCACGCTGCCCGTTTGTTACCCTTGGCGAATGTACAGGTCGCGGTCGTCTTCGCGACGGAACCTGGCCGTGCTCGGCTGGCTCCTCGCGGCAGTCTTTTGTCTCGGCATCGCGACCGGGGCTCGGGCGCAAACCCCGGACGGCGACGCTGCGGCGCTGGCGACGCAGAAGAACGTGCTGTTCCAGCAGATGCTGAACGACCCGGCCAACCTTACCGTGACATTCGCCTATGCCCAGGTCTCGGCCCGGCTCGGCGACAACGAGGCGGCGATCTCGGCGCTCGAACGGCTGCTGCTGTTCAACCCCAACCTGGTGCGCGCCGATCTCGAGCTGGGTGTCCTCTACTACCGCTTGGGCTCGTTCGAGGCGGCGCGCAGCTATCTGCAGAAGGCCGCCGCGCCGGCGGCGCCGGCGGATGTCCAGGCCGCCGCCAACCTCTATCTGGCGAAGATCGTCGCGCTCGACAACCCGCGGCGGATCGCCGGATATGTCCTGTTCGGCAGCCAGTACCAATCCGACATGACGGTCTCGCCGGGTTCGACACTGATCCAAACCGCGGTCGCCAACCAGTTGCTCAGCAGCGAATTCTCGCGCCAGGCGGGCGCCAATGCGTTCGCCACCGGCGGCGTGCTCTATAGCTACGATCTGGGCACCCAGGACCGCGACGCGATCGAGGTCGGCGCCGTCGGCTTCGCCGACCATTATTTCCAGAAGAGCGCGTTCGACCTCGATCTCGCGGAGGTCACGGTCGGGCCGCGGCTGCGCTACCCGAACCTCGGCATACCGTTCGTGCAATGGGCGTCGCTGAAGCCCTACGCGATCGTCAACGAGGTCGGGCTGGGCGAGCACCAGTACTTCTTCACCGCCGGCGCCGGGCTCGAGGCCACCGCGGTGCTGTGGGGCGATCTGTCGATGCGGCTCGCCTACGAATTCCGCAACAAGAACTTCACAGCCGCGCCGGATCGTCCGGCCTCGGTCGGCCTGACCGGCAACGACAATTTGGCGATCCTGGCCTTGAAGAAGCCGATCACGCCGAACTCCTTCCTCATCGGCGAGTTCGACTTTCTCAACCAGTCGGCCCACTTCACCTATTTTAGTAATAACACCTATGCGATTTCCGCTGCCTACCACGTCAGCTACGACGACCCGACCGGGATCGTCAAGCTGCCGTGGACTACCGAGGTTTTCGCTAGCCGAACCTGGTCTTTTTACGATGCTCCCGATCCTTGCTGCGACACCAGCACCAACCCGGCGATCGTTTCGGGCAGCGACCGCTTCGACCGGCACTGGCGCTTCGGGGTGACTCAAAATTTCCCGGTCACTCCCAATATCTCGATCGTATTGCAGGTAGAGCGGGACATCGTCTCGTCCAATCTGCCGATTTACGGCTACACCAGCAACACCGTGCTGCTGGGACCGCAAATCCGGTTTTAGAGGGCGTGCCATGACCAGTCGCATCGTCGTTCGGCGCATGTTCTTCGCCCTGCTCGCGGCCGCGGCCCTCGCGCCCGCCCCCGAAGCCTTCGCGCAGCAGAAAGTCGGCGCCGCGACCGCGGTCAACCCCGACACCAACGGCACCCCGCCCGGCGGCATCGCGCGCCGCGTGGTGATCGGCCAGGAGGTCGTCCACAACGAGCAGGTCGCCACCGGCGGCAGCGGCCAGACCCAGATCCTGTTCCTCGACCAATCGTCGCTGACGATCGGGCCGAACGCCGAGTTGACGGTCGACGATTTCGTTTTCGACCCGTCGACCAGCGCCGGCCGGCTGGCGATGAGCACGACGCAGGGCGTCTTGCGCTACGTCGGCGGCGCGCTCTCGAAGCACGAAAACGCGGTGACATTGCGCACCCCGTCGGGGACGCTCGGCATCCGCGGCGGCGTGTTCCTGTTGAGCCTCGGGGCGAACGGCCGCGTCGACGCCGTCTTGCTCTACGGCATTGGGTTGAGCGTCACGCCGACTTGCCAGGGCTGCGTGCCGCAACTCATCACCCACCCGGGCTTCTGGGTCAACATCGCCGGGCCGGGCTCGCCCGCGTCGAGCCCCGCTCCCGCTCCCGCCGGTCTTGTCGCCGGCCTCTACAACGTGCTCGGCGGCCAAGGCAACACGACGGCCGGATCGAACCATCCGCCCACCGATGCCGGCTTCGCCAATAGCGGCCTCCCCGGCACCTTGTCGGGCAATACCGGCGGCAGCGACCAGGCGGCGCTCAACACCCTGCCGCCGTTCACCCCGCCGCCCAACTTCAATCCGGCGACGATCCAGACCCAGCTGGGCCTGACCAGCGCGTTCAGCCAGGGCCACGTCACCACCGTCACGCAACAGCCGCCCCCGCCGCCGCCGCGCGGTGGGCCCTGACCGGCGACGCCGAGGCGGGCCCTGACCGGCGACGCCGAGGCGGCGCTTTGCCGCCTCCGCCCTCCTAACGCAATCGGCGGCGAACCTTTGGGACGCGACGCCGTTTACCAGGCAGTCGGTCCGCTCATGCTTGATCGCGACGGTAGCTGAAACGGCTTGCCGCTTGCGCTTCGATTGAGGGGGCTTGACAGCGAACCGGGAATTCGGTGACCTCGGCTTCGCGATGCCTTCTTCCCCCAAGGGGCTTCCGATCGCGACCGAGACCGAACTTAAGTTGGCGGCCCGCACCGGCGACCTGCCGGCGGTGAGGCGTGCGCTCGAAGCGATGGCGTCGGGCTCCAAGGCCTCGCGCGAGCGGCTTGTCAGCACCTATTACGACACCCCCGATCACGCGCTCGCCCGGCGCGGCTCGAGCCTGCGCGTGCGCCGCCATGGCAGCCGCTTCGTCCAGACGGTCAAGGCCGGCGGCGAGGTCGGCGAGATCGGCCGCGGCGAATGGGAGGACGCGGTCGCCGGCGAGCGCCCCGATCCCCAAGCGGCGCAGACGGGGCCGTTCCTGTCGCCCGAGATCGCCGAGCAGCTGCGCCCGCTGTTCCGCACCGAAATCATGCGCACCACCATCCCGCTCGCGCCCGAACCGGCGACGCGGATCGAGGCGGCGATCGACCGCGGCCAGATCTGCAACGGCGAGAACACGCCGCCGGCGCGGATCAGCGAGGTCGAGCTGGAACTGAAGAGCGGCACCCCCACCGCGCTTTACGACGTCGCGCTCAAGCTCCTGCATGTCGCGCCGCTGCGCCTCGAAGTGCGCAGCAAGGCGGAGCGCGGCTATCGTCTCACCGGCAACGATTGCGGTCCGGCCAAGGCGGTGCACGCGGAGCCGCTCGATCTGCGCGCCGGGCTCACCGCCGAGGCAGCGCTGCAGCGGATCGGCCGCGCCTGCCTCAATCACATGATGCGCAACGAAGACGCGGCGCTGGCCGGCGACCCCGAGGGCGTCCACCAGATGCGGGTCGCGGTGCGCCGGATGCGCGCGATCCTGTCGGCTTTCGCACCGCTGCTGCCGCGCGAACAGCGGCGCTGGGCGTCGGGCGAGATGCGCTGGTTCGCCGACATCCTCGGCGAGACGCGAAACCTCGATGTCTTCGGCGCGGCCCTCTTGCGCCCAGCCCAGGCGGCGTTGCCGCCCGCCAAGGAGTTCGACCGCCTCGCCAAAGCGCTCGAACGGCGCCGGCGCGCGGCCCACAGGGAGGTGATCAAGGCGATCTCCTCGACCCGCTATACCGAGGCGGTGCTGGCCTTGCTGCGCTGGTTCGACGGACGCGAATGGCGCTCCGGCGGCGAGGCGGAGGCCCTCAACCGGCCGATCGAGGACATCGCTCCGAAGCTGCTCGACCGCTGCCGGCGGAAGGCGGAAAAGCGCAGCCGGAATTTCGCCGGCCAATCGGCGGCGAAGCGCCACAAACTGCGCATCGCGCTGAAAAAGACGCGCTACGCCGTCGAGCTGCTCGGTAGCCTCTACGACCCGGACGACGCCAAGCGCTTCGTCCAGCGGCTGAAGTGGCTGCAGGACGACCTCGGCGACGTCAACGACGTCCGCGTCGCTCGCGGCATCGTCGTCGCGCTGGCGCCGCCCGGCTCGACCGGGATCGCGCAGGCGGGCCGCCGGATGCTGTCCTGGCACAAGCGCCGGCTCGCCCGCAACGAGCACCGGCTGCGCCGGCATCTCGACCAGCTGCTCGGCGCCCCATTATTCTGGCGGGGCTAGACGCCGGGCTCAGCCGGCGAAGCGCGGCATCACCTCGCGGGCGAAGAGCCGCATCGATCCGAGCGCCAGGTCGAACGGCATCAGGTTGAAATTGACCTGCAGCGAGGCATGCTCGAAGCCGCCGAAATCCTCGTTCATGCGGACGACGGTGGCGGCGATCTCGTCGGGGGTGCCGACCCAGGCGGCGCCGGTCGTCATCTGGTCGGCGGCATTGGAAGCGCGCAAGCCCGCGATCACCTTGTCGTAGCCGGGATAGTCCTGAGAGACGCGCCCGTCGAGCCAGTCGGACGCGGCATCGACCAGCGAGCGCAGATAGGCGTCGATCAGCGGCGCGGCGATATCGCGCGCCCGCGCGCCGTCGCGGTCGCAGAACATGTGAAAGGCGATCATCACCTCGCCGCGCCCTGGATGCCCGGCCGCCACCCAGGCGTCGCGGTAAGAAGCGAGCAGCGGGCGCATCTTCGCGGCGACGAAGGCGATCGCCATCACCGAATATCCCATCCTGCCGGCGTATTCGAAGGACTCGGGCGTGTTCAGCGCCGCGACATAGAAGCGAGGCCGCGGCTGTTGCGTCGGCCGCGGCAACGAGGTCGTGTTCTCGATTTGGTGAAAACGGCCGCGATGGCTGACGTTCTCCCCCCGCAACAATAGGTCGACCTGCTCGATCCCCTCGCGGAAGCGGGCGACCGACTCGTCGGGCGAGCGCGCGAAGCGGCGGAACTCGTGCGGCAGGAAGGCGCGGGCGAAGCCGACATCGAGCCGCCCGCCGGAGATCGCGTCGAGCATCGCGATCTCGCCGGCGAGCTTGAGCGGGTTGTTGAACGCCGGCAGCACCGCTCCGGTGACGAGCCGCGCCCACCGGGTGCGCTGCGCCGCGGCGGCGAGGAACACGATCGGGTTCGGGCTGTAGCCACCGTAATGGTGGAAGTAATGCTCGACGATCCGAACATGCGAATAGCCGAGCCGGTCGGCCTCCTCGGCGAGGTCGAGCGCCTCGCGGAAATACTGCTCGGCCGGGCGCTCTTCGGGCCGCACATCGGGGAAGAACTGGACGCCGAACCGCATCAGGCCCGCCTCGCGCCGGCGCCGAGCGTCACCGCGCCTGGCCGCCGATGATGACGCGCAACTGCGCCGCCAGCTCGTCGCGCCGGTAGGGCTTGCCGAGCACCGGCATGTCGGCGGGGAGGCCATGCTCGCGGGTCAGCGCGGCGCCGGTGTAGCCGCTCGTCAGCAGCACCTTGATCGACGGCCGCAGCCGGCGCGCCTCCGCGGCGAGCTCGGCGCCGTTGATGCCGCCGGGCATGACGATGTCGGAAAAGAGGATGTCGATCTTGTCCGAGCCCTTAACGATGTCGAGCGCCTCAGGGCCGTTATGGGCGACCAGAACGCGGTATCCGAGATCCCCCAGGCTCTCGATCGCCATCGCCATCACCGCCTCGTCATCCTCGACGACGAGCACGGTCTCGCCCCCCGTCGCGATGCGCAGCGGGACGACGTCGCGGCGGACGATCTCGGCCGGACGCTCGGCCGAACGCGGCAAATAGAGCTTTACTGTCGTGCCGACGCCGACCTCGCTGTAGATCTTGACGTGGCCGCCCGATTCCTTGGCGAAACCGTAGACCTGCGACAGGCCGAGCCCCGAGCCCTTGCCGACCTCCTTGGTCGTGAAGAACGGCTCGAACACATGCGCCAGGTCGGCCTCGCCGATCCCGCCGCCATTGTCGCTGACCGCGACCATGACATAGGGGCCCGGCTTCACCTCGGGGTTCTCCGCCGCGTAGGCCTCGTCGAGCACGATATTGCCGGTCTCGACGACGATCGCGCCGCGCTCGCGCAGCGCGTCGCGCGCGTTGACGACAAGGTTGAGCACCGCCGCCTCGAACTGCACCTGGTCGATGTGGCTGGGGTCGAGACCGGGATCGAGATTGAGCTTCACCTCGACGGTCTCGCCGGCGGCGCGCCGCATCAGCCCGTCGAATTCGATCAGCAGGCGGTTGAGGTTGAGCGTCTCGGGCCGCAGCACCTCGCGGCGCGAGAACATCAGCAGCTGGTGGGTCAGCCGCTCGCCGCGGGTCGTTGCGCGCAGCGCCGCCTCGGCGAGGCGTCTCACCCGGGCGCTGTCGCCGGTGGCGCGCAGGATCATGTCGAGGTTGCCGGCGACGGCGGTCAGCAAATTGTTGAAATCGTGCGCGACGCCGCCGGCCATCTGGCCGACCGCCTGCATCCGCTGAGCGTGACGCAGCGTGTCTTCGGCCGCCTTGCGGCGTTCGATTTCGGCGTGGGCCGCGGCGATGGCGCGATCCGCCTCCTCGCTGCGCCGCATCGCGAAATAGGCCAGCGCGACGAGGGTCAGCATGGCGGGAACGCCGAAAATCAGATGGCTGCTCATCAAGCGCAACCAACCGTCGATCACCGAGGACCGGGTGAGGCCCACCGACACATAGACCGGGTAGTCGGCGACCTTGCGGTAGGAAAACATCCGCCGCGTGCCGTCGAGCTCCGACTTGGTCTCGTAAGAGCCGGAATCGGGGCTCCGCGCGATGTTCTTGCGGAACTGGCTCGCCGGACTGAGGACGCGGCCCGCCAGGTCTTCGCCAGGGGAGCGCACCAGCACCGCCCCATCCGAGCGCGCCATGTCGAGCAGGTAATCGCCGGCGTTGATGACCGACTGCGAATAGTCGGTGAAATTATCCGGTTCCAGGCCGACGAAGATCAGGCCGGCGAGCCCCGATTGCGGCGCGTTCGGCTTGTAGCGAGCGATAATGAACTCCGGCTTGCCGGTAAAGACGCCCGGCGCCACGGAGCCGATCAGGAGCGGCCCCGTGACCGGCCGCTCGGTCGTCAGCCAGGTGCGTTCGCGGAGCCGGACGGGGAGCGCCGGAAAGGCGCGGCTGCTGGCGACGACGTTGCCGTCGGGACCGATCAGCCCGACGACCGCGATCCGGGGGCGTGCGCCCAAATCCTGAAGCAAGCGGTACAGCTCGGCCGATTGGGCGATCTGCGGCCAATCCATGTCGGCGGTGCGGTCGGCGATCTGGCCGAGGACAAGCTCGGCGGTTTCGAAGACCTTTTGCGCATGCTGGTTGATGGCGTCGGTGGCGTTGGCGACGCGCAGCCGCGCCTGATCGAATGCGGAGACGTAGTTGAGCCACGCGGCGACGGCGAACAGAGTGATGGGCAATACGACGACCGCAACGAGCAATACCCGCAGCACCCGGGTGATGCCGGGCCTGCCGAGTTGGTCGGTGCTGGTACTGTCCGCCATCGGGCTGGGTACGCTCAATCGGCCGCGCTGACCTCGGTGCCGACCGAGCAGGCGACGCCGGTGCCGCCCAGCCCGCAATAGCCGAACGGATTCTTCGCCAAATATTGCTGGTGATGGTCCTCGGCGAAATAAAACGGCGGCGCCTCCCGGATCTCGGTGGTGATCGCGCCGTAGCGGGCGCCGGCGAGCCGCGGCTGGTAGCGCTCGCGCGAAGCCTCGGCGGCCTTTTGCTGCTCGGGCGAATAGGTGTAGATCGCCGAGCGGTACTGGGTCCCGACATCGTTGCCCTGGCGCATGCCCTGGGTCGGATCGTGGCTTTCCCAGAAAATCTTCAGAAGCCCCTCATAGCCGATCTGCTTGGGATCGAAGACGACGAGCACCACTTCGGTGTGGCCGGTGAGACCGCTGCACACCTCCTCATAGGTCGGGTTCGGCGTGCTGCCGCCGGCATAGCCGACCGCGGTCGTCCACACCCCCGGCGCCTCCCAGAACTTGCGCTCGGCGCCCCAGAAGCAGCCGAGCCCGAACACCGCCGTCTCCAGCCCCGCCGGATACGGACCCTCCAAGGCATTGCCGTTGACGAAGTGCCGGGCCGGCACCGGGACCTTGATCGCGCGGCCCGGCAGGCATTGCTCGGGCGGGGGGATTTCGAGCTTCTTGCGCATCATGCTGAACATCGCCGGGCTCCTGAATGGAGGTGATCTCAAATATAGCATTTCCGTGGGTTGAGTCAGCGGAGCTGTGCAGAAGAAACGCTTCGCCGCGCGGTACGCTAAGGGCGTTGTCTGGCGCGCAGCGCCTAGAAAATACAATGAGGCGGTGAGACAGTAAGGCTCCAAGGCGCGGCGGTCTCCCCGCCTCACCGTCTCATTGTAAAATTCACTGGCCGCGCCGAGCGCGGCCGAAGGTTTCGGCGATACCCCCTAACCCAGCCAGTCGACCGCCGCCTCGTCCTCGAGCTGCATCAGGCGGCTGTAGAAGGCGGCGCCGCCGCTGCCGCCACGCGCCTTGCGGGTGAGACGCGCGAACTTGTCGGGAAGCTCGCCCGCTTCGAGCATGCCGCCGGTTTCGTGGGCTTCCAAGTTGCGGCCGTCGGCGAGCTTAATCGTGACGTGGCTGCCCGTGGCGCCATGCCCCTCCCCTTCCTCCGGCACGAGCTTCACCTTGCGGGTCAGCGCGCGGATCGCCGGGTCGGCGAGCGCGGCCTCGTCGTAGCTTTCGGGGTCGCGCGCCTCGCGGAACAAGGCGAGGGCGACGCAGAACGGGATCGAATACTGCGCCAGCATCAGATCGGGCGGCTCGATTATGTTGTGGCGCTCAACCATGCGGCGCGTGCCGGTGACGGTGATCGAGGTCACCTCACTTCCGGAAAAGCCATGCGCCGCCTGGAGGTCGCGCACCGCCCGCACCGCGGCATGCGCGGTGGCATGGCACGGGTAGCGCTTCAACACCGCGCTCATCGTCACGAAATCGCTGCCGAGGCCACGCGTCAGGTGGCTCTCGTCCCATTCGGTGCAGAACACGCGCAGAAAGCCGAACTCGCCCTCGATGACCGTGCGCGGGCCCTCGAAGCCGCCCTTCGCCAGGCTCGCGGCCATCACCCCCGCCTCCGACGCGCGCCCGAGATGTAGCCGCTTGACCATGCCGCCATTGCCCTTGGCGAATTCGAGCAGGCCGCCGGCGAGCGAGCCGGCAATGCCGATGGCGTTGGTCATTTGCCGCTCGTCGAGGCCGAGCAGCAGCCCGCAGGCGACCGCCGCGCCGAACGGGCCGGTGGTGCCCGGTGCGTGGAAGCCCCGGGCCTCGTTGGTATGGCCGGTGGCGCGGCCGATGCGGATCATCACCTCGTTGCCGGCGACGACGGCGGCGATCAGCGCCTTGCCGGTCGCCCCGACCTCCTGCGCGATGGCAAGCGCGGGCGGCAGCACCGTCGCACCGGGATGCGCCCCGGCGCCGGGCCGGGTCAGGCTGTCGAGCTCGAAGGCGTGCGCCAGCGCGCCGTTCGCCAATGCCGCCGCCGGCGCCTGCACCGAGGTGCCGCGGCCGAGGATGCGGCTCCGCCCGCCCGGCCCGGTGCGCTCGGCGTAGTCGATGACGATGCGGCTCCACGGCATGTCAGCGCCGCAAATGCAGGCGGCCACCGTATCGGCGATGATGTCCTTCGCCTTGGCGACGACGGCCGGCGGCAGGTGCTCATAGCGAAGCCCGGCGGCGTAGCGGGCGAGCTGCACGGTTTCGTTGGGCATTTCCCACCCCTTGCCCGGACGTGTTCCGGGCATCCACGTCTTTGCTTCGACGCGCAGTATAGCGAAAAGAAGACGTGGGTGGCCGGGTCGAGCCCGGCCACGGAGATTTTTGAGCGGCGAAGCAACTCGGCTAATTTCGAGCCTTGCTCTACGATGGGTCCCGGCCTTCGCCGAGATGGTGGGAGAGCAGGGATGGAAATCGCCGAGCGGGATGTGATCGTCGTCGGGGCGGGGAACGCGGCGACCTGCGCGGCCTTGTCAGCGGCGGAGAACGGCGCTTCGGTCTTGATGCTGGAGATCGCGCCGCAAGATGCGGCGTGCGGCAATTCGGCGTTCACCGGCGGCGCGTTCCGCATCGTCTATCACGGGTTCGACGATCTGGCGCAGCTGATCCCCGACATGAGCGAGCACGAGCTCGCCAATATCGATGTCGGCACCTATACCGCCGAGCAGTATTACGACGACATGGGGCGGCTGACCGAGTGGCGCTCCGACCCCGACCTCACCGAGATCCTCATCACCAGGAGCTTCGAGACCGGGCGTTGGATGCGCTCCAAGGGAGTGCGGTTCCAGCTCGGGCTCGGGCGCCAGGCGTTCCAGGTGGACGGCAAGTTCAAGTTCTGGGGCGGGCTCGCCTGCCATATCTGGGGCGGCGGCAAGGAATTGATGAAAGCGCTGCACGCGACCCGCGAGCGCGAGCAGATCCCGGTCTATTACCAGACCCCGGCGCTGGCCCTGCTGCAGGGCGACGACGGCGTCGCCGGGGTGCGGTTGCGGCACCAGGGGCGCATGGTCGATGTGCGCGCCAAGGCGGTGATCCTCGCCTGCGGCGGGTTCGAGGCGAACCAGGAGATGCGTGCCCGCTATCTCGGCCGCAACTGGGATTTGGCCAAGGTGCGCGGCACCCGCTACAACACCGGCCAGGGCCTCAAGATGGCGCTCGACATCGGCGCCGCGCCGGCCGGGCACTGGTCGGGCTGCCACGCGGTGCAGTGGGATTTGAACGCGCCGCCGGTCGGCGACCTCGATGTCGGCGACCGCTTCCAGAAGCACGGCTATCCGTTCGGCATCGTCGTCAACGCGCACGGCAAGCGCTTTATCGACGAGGGGCTCGATTTCCACTCCTACACCTACGCCCGCTACGGCAGCGAGGTGCTCAACCAGCCGAACCTGTTCGCCTGGCAGATCTTCGACCAGAAGACCGTCCACCTGCTGCGCGACGAATACCGCATCGCGCGCTGCACCAAGGAAAAGGCCGATAGCTGGGAGGAACTGGCCGGGAAGCTCGAAGGGGTCGACCCCAAGGGGTTTCTCGACACGATCCGTGCGTTCAACGCCGCGCCCCGCCCGGACGTGGCGTTCAACCCCAACGTCCATGACGGGCTGCGCACCTCGGGCCTGGCGATCGACAAGACCAACTGGGCGCAGAAGCTCGACCAGCCGCCCTACGAGGCCTATGGCGTGACGGCCGGGGTGACGTTCACCTTCGGCGGGCTCAAAGTGTCGAACGACGCCGAAGTGCAGGACGCCAGCGGCGCGGCGATCCCCGGCCTTTTCGCTGCCGGCGAGATGATCGGCGGCCTCTTCTACCACAACTACGCCAGCGGCACCGGGCTGATGTCCGGCGGGGTCTTCGGCCGCATCGCTGGAAGAAGCGCGGCGGGGTATGTGAAGGCGACAAGATGATCCCGAGGAGGTTGCGATGCCCGAACCCGAACGCCTCGACCGGCGCCGCACGGCGCTGATCGCCTACGATGTCTGCCGGCGCGCGCTGACCCCGGCCGACCCCGTGCGGCGGACGGCGATGCGCCCCGTGCTCGATGCCTGGGTGCGGATGATCGCGGCGGCGCGGGCCGCTGGGGTGCCGATGATCTATACGACGCCGGTCAGCCGCGCCGACGGCGCCGACGTCGTCATGCTGCCAACCGATTTGTCGGCGGAGACCGCGGTGCCGCCGCTGACCAACGGCATCGAGGGCACGCCGGAGGCCGGGTTCCCCGACGAGATCGCGCCGAAGCCCGAGGATTACGTCTTCCTCAAGCGCCGGCCGAGCGCCTTCTACGGGACCGGAATCGCCGAGCTGCTGCACATGCTGCGACGCGACACCATCGTCATCGGCGGCGGCGCCACCAACCGCGGCGTCGAGACCAGCGTCCGCGAGGCGTTCAACCTCGACCTCGCGTCGGTCGTGGTGCGCGAATGCTGCTGGAGCGGCGACGCGGCCGCGCACGCCTACAGCCTCGACAAGGCGATGAAGATGTACGCGCGCATCCGAACGCTCGACCAGGTCGCGGCGATGCTGCGGGAATAAGCGCCGGATGGTTCGATGCCGCAGCCCCGAGCAGCCGACGATTTCACCGCTATCCGTGCCCGCCTGGAGGAGTTGCGGCGGGAGCGGCAGCCCGGGCAGCCCGCCCCGGCAACCGACGCCGGCGCCGCGGGTCATCGCGGCCCTTGCGCCTGCGGCAGGAGCCTGTTCGCCGACGAGTGCGACGGATCGTGCAAGGCGCTCGACGGCGCGCGGTAGCGTCCTTTGCAGCGGGCGGCGGTGCGGCTAAGCTGCCCGGCAGTCCGTGGAGGAACGAGCCATGATGATCGACATGCACACCCATTGGCGGCCCGCCGAAGTCGCCGACGCGCTGCGCGCCCGCACCCGCGAACCGCGCATCGTGCGCAACGACGACGGCGTCGAGGTGCTGAAGGCCCCGCGGATGGGCGAGGCGCCGCTCGCCGAGGCCTTCGACGAGGTCGATTTCCATCTCGGCCGGATGGACCGCCAGGGGGTCGAGGTCAGCGTGCTGTCGCTGCTCGGCTCGTTCTGCTGGATCGAGGCCCAGCCGCTGGAATTGTCCGGGCCGCTGTGCTGGCGGGTCAACGACCGGCTTTCCGCGATCTGCCAGGAGCATCCCGGCCGCTTCGCCGCCTTTGCCGCGCTGCCCCTGATCGACATGCAAGCCGCCGCCGCCGAGCTCGAACGGGCGCTCGCCCTGCCCGGCGTAATCGGCGCGCAGATACCGGGCAACGGCTGTCTCACGCGCAAGGACGCCGAGGCGATGCGCCCGCTGCTGGAAGCGGCGAACCGCCACCGCGCGGTGCTCTTCGTCCACCACGGCCCGCGGCCGGGCGATGCCTTCCCCAAAATCGCCGGCGACACCGACAACGCGCGCCGCCGCAACGGCACGCTCGACATGCAGGCGAGCCTCTCATCGGTGATGGTGACCCTGTGCCTGACCGACTATCTCGCGGACTACCCCGACGTGACGGTCGTCGTCCACAATCTGGGCGGCAACATCCCCTACGAGGTCGAGCGCATGGACCACCGCTGCCTGCTCGACACGCCGGCGGAGGAGCTGCCGTCGTCGCGCTTCCGCAGGGCCAAGGTATACGTCGATTGCAACTCGTTCGGCCCACGCGCGATCGAGGCGGCCGTGAACCTCTACGGCGCCGAGCGCATCGTGTGCGGCACCGACGGCACCGAGTTCGGATGCGACTGGACCCGCAAGGCGCTCGCCGAAGCGCAGATCGGCGAGGACGCGCGCGAGCAGATCCTGCACCGCAACGCCGCCGCGCTGCTCGCCAGCGTCGCCAAGACCGCGCAGGGCGAAAGAAGCCCCCGCCGAATAACGCCTGCACCAGGCGACGCCGGGAGGAGGATCGCCGGGCGGACCGCGGCGGAGTATGTGAGGGGTAGCTAGAGCACGAGGGCCAGAACTCGTCACGCCCGGGACTTATGCTCTGGGCATGACGGTTCGCTAAACGAAACCTACGGAAATGCCAGGGTCGTCGATCTGCTCGGCGAATTCGCGGGGAATGGGAAGCGGATCGAGCCCAGCGTCATAAAGAAAATGCGAAAGTGAGCGGTCGTCCGCTTCGTCGGCTCGGCCTTGCTTAGGCAGCTCAACCGAGCAGGCTGGCACATCAACCCAACTTTCTCGATAAAATTAAGGCTATGTTTGAACGACATTCGTGCAAAAGGCGCGTACTCAAGTTGTAACCGTGGAGAAATGCCTCTGGGGAAAGCACATGGAAGAACCTAATAACGAGTGGACAGCAGAGGAAATGGCGACACATGCGATAGTCTGGCGCATTGTGTGCGACGGCGCGGTGCACGCTTCGGCTCTTGCTGACGAGTTTGCGCGTCATCGCCGCTGGGCATCAAATGATCACGAAAGGCAGCACTTCGCCATCTTGGAGTGCTTGGCGCGGGCCGCAGCTGTACCTGATCTTGTCGCAACGAAGGGTACGCGCCGGGTCGTGAAACTGTCCTCGGCTAGACGGCGGAAAGCGACCAAACACATACCGGCGTAGGGACGAACAGGCTAGCAACCTGGAACCCTTCAAGAACGGGCGCTCTAGGCATTTGCAGATCGTGCTCTAATCTTACTGCGTCATAAGTGTTGTCGAATTCTCGCCGTTCTGCGTGGGGCGTTGCGGCATGGACATCGGGCGAGGCTCCTGGCGAGGGCGACGGTGAGGCGTCGGCGCATCGTCGCGATTGA
>Ga0182024_10005213_pt1 | contig 29295 bp, 32 predicted proteins | sample P32metaG_FD_120480 | JGI IMG/M metagenome (GOLD analysis project Ga0182024, IMG submission 120480) | Permafrost microbial communities from Stordalen Mire, Sweden - P3-2 metaG (Illumina Assembly) | ecosystem: Environmental > Terrestrial > Soil > Wetlands > Permafrost | place: Sweden: Stordalen...
CATAGCGGTGGGGAAACACCTGTTCCCATCCCGAACACAGCAGTTAAGCCCACCAGCGCCGATGGTACTGCCCTGGCAACGGGGTGGGAGAGTAGGTCGTTGCCGGGTATCTCTCTTTTGTTTACTTGACAAAAACCGAGCTTATGTATTTCGGAACTGAGCAGGTTACTGACTCGGGGTCGGTAGCACAGCGCTCCGAGAGTAGGTAAGGCTCGCCGTAAGGTATCTCTTGGTTCCTCGCGGTCAGCGAGGCTACGCGGTCGCGATTAGGTCACGACACCCAAGGTGGTCCCACTCAAAGCGGTGTAGCACGTGTGGTGGTTGCACCGGTTCACTCGGAAACCCGGTTGCTACCCGCTGATGACTCCCGAAAAGCCCCAGGCTGGATCAGCACTAATTTCACTCACCGCCTGACCTTGCACGGTGTAGAGCCAGATACTCTGATTCGACGCAAGGGCCACAAACTCGTTATCGTTCCACGAGCCCAAGACACTCAGATTGGGCAAATCGATGTGGCTTTGATGTGGCACGGTCACCATCTCGATGCTGTCCTTGGGAGTGGCGCCATTGCAGATGTCGTTTTGGTTGACTCGATTGACGGCAACATAGTCCCCGTCGGGGCTGATCGCAACCTGGGGTTCCCCGTTGTAAAGAAATGCTCCTGCGACCAACGACTTGCTCTCGGAGTAGACCACCCCGTTGATGACCACAGAATGCCCATCGTCGCTCAGCCATCCAATTGTGTCCTGGCTGTCTGCGTCCAGATACTGCTCATTCCCGCTGAACAGATTGCTCAGTGCTCCGGTTGTGGGATTGATAATGAATGCAGCGCTGCCGGCGCCAGTGTACGGCGAGCAACTCGTGTTCGACGGAATGCGCACCAAGATTATCCCCGCGCTTGTCCAGGCTGGTGCTGCGTCTGAGAAGCCTACGGGCGCCACCCAGTGGAATAGGGTCCGTACTGGCTCCCCAAGACCACTGACGTTCACTTGGCCGTACTCCCTTCCAGTTTTATCCATGCCAGAGTAGACGTTCCAGGCCCATTCGGTCCCATCGGGGGAAGTGATCAATTGCTCGACGTTACCGCCAAGCGGCTCGGCCCAAGTTCCGATAGGCTTTCCTGTCCTGGATAGCACAACCAGTTCGGTCCTGGGGATACCGGTAAACACACTGGGGGTGTTCTCGAGGAGTACCTCTGGTCCGAATGCCAGGGGAGAGACGTTTTGCCCCTGGGTGGTGACTTGCTGGGGAGTCTCTCCGCTCATCTGCTCCATCTCGGCCGCAGACAAACCCCATTGCTTCACTCCCTGGCTATTGACGACTTTCATGTCGCCGGTTTCGTTATTCAGCATCAATGCCATAGGAGGCTCCGGTAGTGGAGTGGGGATCACCGTCGGTGCGGCGCTAGGAGTTGGGGTCAGCGCTGGTACGGCGCTAGGGGTTTGCGTTGGCGTGGAGGTGCTAATTGAAGGCGACGGCGCCGCCCCCGCACAGGCCGCCAGAAGTAACGACAGCGGCAAGAGCGCGATCAACCGATAACGACGGTTTTGGCCTCCGAGCTCCATCTCGTTGTATTTACTCCCATCCTTGGCAAAAAGTTACACACCAAAGTGGATGAGAGGGTGCTGCAACGTCTCACATGCAGGTCTGCGCCGTACAGACGGTCCCCGTCGACGACCGCTGGCAACGCTCCAGTGAAGGCAGCGGGATCGGCCGGACGGGATAGTACTTGCCACTTCCAGCCCTATAGGAGTTGATTCCAATGCCCGGCCGATACCCACATAGCGACCGACATCGGACGCGGAACCTGGCGTCTCAGCCTGGTCCAAACAACTCATTCGGGGTAGCTGCGTGAACGCCGGACTAGGCCATGAATCGTGCCTCGAGTAGCGGCAGCCTCGAAAGACAGTAGATAACTCGCTACATTGCGCTCGCGAGACTCGAGATTGTGAAGGCGGCGAAGCACGGCGCTAAGTCCCGGATGGTTGCCGGGTATCTCTCTTTTTTTTTCCGACTCTTCCCGGCGATTTGGTCTTCGAATCTGAGTAGATAACCGCTCGGGCTTCCAGCAATTGTGGACCCCCACTTTCGCGACGATAATGGGGCGGACGCAGAGGTCGCCAAGCGACGCAGGTGGCCGGGCGCGGAGGCGAGTTGCCATGACGCATCGAAGGACGAGGGCGAGGAAGCTCCTCGGTCGTCGCGTGCGCAAGGCTGTTGGGCTGTTGTCGCTGGTGGCAACCGCCCTTGCAGCGGCGGCTTCGATCCCGACTGCCGTTCACGCCGGTCCGGACTCATGGAGGGCCCCGGCCGCGATCCCGTCGGCGAAGACCTACGGACCGCCGGCCCTCGCTGCCTACAACGGGCTCCTCTACGCAGCCTGGGGCGGCGAGTCTGGCCCGGCTGGAATCTGGTACTCGGCGTACAACGGCACGAGTTGGACGACGCAGGCGAAGGTGCCGTCGGCGCTCTCTTCGCCATATGTCGGCCCGGCACTTGCCGTCTTCAACGGTGACCTCTATGCGTTCTGGGAAGGAGACTCGACCCACCTGGAGTTTGGTACTCGGCATACAACGGAACGACGTGGTCTCCTCAGGCGAAGGTGCCGTCTGCGTTGACGCAGTCCGTGTACTCATCGAACCTGACACTCGCCGTGTACCTTGGCAAGCTCTCTGTTGCTTGGATGGGCGAGAACTCAGGGCGCAACATCTGGTACTCGGCGTTCAACGGGACGACCTGGACGTCTCAACACGAGGCTCCGCATAAGGCAAGAGGCAATCCAGCGCTCGCGGTGTACTCAGGCAAGCTATACCTGTCCTTGGTTGTACTGTCTGGGCTGCAAGGTCTCCTACGAGACCTATAACGGCACCTCATGGACGAGCGCTGCCACGATTCCTTCGAGCGCGTTTGCCGGACCCGCGCTCGCGACGTATGGCGGCGAGCTGTACGACGCCTGGATCACTTATCCGAGCGGCGATGTCACCTATGCGCCATTCAACGGTTCAAGCTGGCAGGCTGCCGTATCGATCCCGGCGGCATCTGCCAACACGGCATGTGGGGGACCCTCGCTCGCGGCGTATCTCGGGTCGCTGTACGCTGCTTGGGGTCCCGTGGGCGGATGCGGCGGCGCGATCGACTATTCTGCGGGTCCCTGAGCGACGCCCCGAGGTGTTGTGAAGCTGGTTTCGAAACCGATGCTCCCGAAACTCAGCACGTAACTGGCGGTAGTACGCACGGGGCATCGGAGATCGCTTCGTCCAATGACACCGACTCGAGCCCGTCGCCTGCTCTGCGCCATCGTGTTGGCTTGCATAACCGCGACTGTGGAGATCGCGCTCATGAGGTCTTGGTCACCGCCGCCGCCGCTGCGGACGGTCTCGCAACCCTGGCTCATCCCATCGGCATCCGGCGGGTCGCTCCGGCCACCGCGCATTCCGCCAGGTTTCTTCTGGCCGGATCGGACCCCAACGCCAGACGCCTTGCCCCCACATCATCCAAAATCCTGACGCCGCCGGCGACGGAGCCCGCTGGCATACTTGGGGCATGACGCCCGTCGTCGCGCGTCGGCTGTTGTATGGGATCGTCGTCGCCTGCCTGGCGGTGACCGGAGGCACCGTGCTGCTCAGACCCGCGCCACCGCGCGTAACCGGACCACAGTACCCGGTCGCAATCCCACCGAGACTACCGTTTGAGGTTCCCGATATAGGAGTGCCGCCGACGGTCGTCACTGTGCCTATGGACGGAGGGACCGCGCAGTCTGTTCGAATTTTCGTCGTGCCAGTACACGGACTGCCGGGCCAGGTCGGCGCAAGCCCGTAAGGCCTCACACACAAGGGCAGTGCTCAGGCGCTCAACGACCGACCCGTTTCTCAGTTACCCGTTCTTTCGTTGCCCAGACGTCGCGTCACGCGACTGCGGACGTCTGTCGACAGACGGGGCCGTCGAGCCCGGGAGAGAGGATCATGCCCGCTGATGGACCTCTTGCAGCGCCGACACGCGGGCCGGAGCCCTCTCAGATGGGGAGCTGCATCGATCGTCGTCATGGCGGCGCTGACCCTGACCGCCTGCGGCACTGCTGGCGGCGGGACCGGCAGCTCGAGTACGCCAGTGACTCCGACACCCGCGCCGACGCCCCTGCCCCCGGCGGGCGGTCGGTTCACCGCGACCGGCGCCATCCCGTTGGGGACGGCCGTCACCGCGGCCCTGGTGACCTGCTCCTTCCCGTCGCTCAACGGTCCTGAGATCACCATGGCGGTGTCGACCGCCGACCAGTCGATGGGGGGCTACATCACGCTGACCTCGAGCAGGGTCTACCTGCGCATCGGCGCCGGATCGGGCGCCACCTACACTCAGCGAAACTTCTCGGGCCCGGGGGTGGCCAGCTTCGACGCGACCAGAGGCGCGACCTTCAATGCCCAGCTGACCGACGACACGCCCACCGGCCAGAACACGGGCACCATCGGCGTGGTCACCGCGATCTCCGGCTCGGTGTCGTGCGGCACCAAGAGGCCGGGGGGCGGCACGATCACGATCACCGGGGACAGCACCGGCGGCGCGATCAGCGGCCCGCTGACGTCCATGCTCGTCAGCTGCCCGTCGGGACAGGCCTTCTCGGCCATCAACGGGTTGACCCAGGTCGCCTCGGCGCCGGCATCGGTGGAGATCGGCGGCGGAAGCGGCGAGGTCTACTTCGCGTCGATCTCGACGAGCACGACGAGCTTCTTCTTCACCTCGTCAGCCGCCCACCTCTACACCCTGGGCAACGGCCACGTGATCTGGAACCACGCCGTGCTGACGCAAACCGGCACCGGCGGCGCCGGACACACCGTCACAGTCACCGGCGACGCGACCTGCGGCACCTGAGCCCGAAGGGCGATCGGCGGAGCACACCCGCACCCGTATCCCGGACGGCGTTTGGGGGGATCGAATGGAGGACGATCCACGGCGTGGATCACGACCGGTTCAACGACCTGCTCGGCGAGGTCGGAGCTGACGGCCTCACCGACCTCGCACAGCGCTATTCGTACGTCCTTCCCGACGATCGCTCCCTGTCAGCCCTCGCCGGCCTTGGCCCCCTCGTCGAGGTGGGAGCGGGGACCGGGTACTGGGCATCCCGTCTGCGCGCATGCGGCGTCGATGTTGTCGCCATCGATCAGGCGCCGCCGGACGGAGAACGCACGAACCGATACCACGCCAGGACGGTGACCTGGACCGAGCTCATCGCCGGAGACCAGACGATGCTCACGAGGTATTCGGATCGGGCACTGTTCCTCTGCTGGCCGCCACTCTTTTCAAGTCTGGGAGAGTGCCTGGCGTACTACAGCGGCAGCGTGGTCGCCCTGGTCGGGGACGGGGGGCATCGAACTGCCCGGCTGCGTGGCCTCAACGAGTCGTTCAAATCGATGGCGGTCTTCCCGGTGCGCGCTCTCCAGCCGATGCCCGGCGTCGCCGCAACACTCAGCATCTGGCGCCGCACCGTGCTCTGAGGCGCCGGCCGAGCCGCCTATCGCTCCGGGGTCGCCCTGCCGCCGCCCGCGAGCGCGAAGCCCACCGTGAGCGCCGCGATCGCGGCAATGATCAACGGCCAGTACCCACCGATCGCGGACTCCAGGTCCGCGGCCGCCTCATGCGGTCCGCGCATCAGGCTCACCAGCTTCGCGATCGCCACTGCTGCGATAAGCACGATCGTGACCGTGATGAAGAACGAGATGACGATTCGCGTGATTGTCCGTGGCATTCGACGGCCGAGGGGAACACGCGCTCTGCGCCGTTCCCCGGGCACCGACGGCGTCAGCGTGACGCTCCGGTGAGCTCGCGCGGCTTCCGTTCGTCGGCGTCGCTCGGGGAGCGCGGTTCGAGGTCGGCAAGGAGGCCAACCCAGACCGACGGGTCTGCGGGTGGGGGCGTCGGCGTTGGGTCAGGGTCCGGGCCGCGGTCACCGCGATCGTCCGGCGGCGACACGGCGGGCATCATGCAGGCGATGAACAGGCCGGCCATCACCAGCCCTTCGAAGATGGCTATCGGAAGGAACTCCACGATCGGCACCCCGCTCAGGGCTCCGGCGACCACCAGGATCGTGAAGCAGAGGAGCAGCGCCGCCGCGGGCAGGCCCCAGCTGTACATGCGGTGGCCTCGGTGGGCGCTGTCGAGCTCCCGCTCGAGGCCATGGAGCCGGCGGGACATCCGCGCCCAGATCAGCCCGATGTGGTGTGGCATCGCCATCCTCAGTGAACTGCTCCGCCCAGCATTGCATACGGGGCGAGTCGAATTCAGCCCCCGTGGCCGGGTGGCCGCGCCATCCGACTGTAGAATGGCTGAGCCGTGCGGGCCTCAGCGCCGTGCCGGCTTCCGTGCCGAGGTGGTGGAATTGGTAGACACGCTAGCTTGAGGGGCTAGTGAGGGCAACCTTGTAAGGGTTCGAGTCCCTTCCTCGGCACCACCAAACCTTGCCTTCTGAATACGAATTGGTGGTCTGGAGTGCCCTGAAATGACCCCCATGAGGGGCCAACTTTCACGCCTTGCGGAAGCGAGGTCGAAAGCTACGGCGGGAGACCTCCCGACGGGCGCGCGAGCCCACGCAGGTCGTGTAACGTCGGCGCTCGTGGCGCGACGGGTACTCAGCCGGCTCTTCTTTTCCTTCGTCATCGCCATGACGACCCTGCTCATTGGCGCCACCTCGATCGCCGTACTCATCGGCCTGATTCGCGGACCGCACGACGCTGCACGGGACATCGAAACGACAATTGGTGCCTACTGGCCGCTGATCCTAGCTTCCATTGCGGTGCTCACCGCGGGTCTTGCCGCAGTGCCGCGCGACGCCGTCGCCACCTGAACGCGAGCCGTCGGCTCACGAAGTCGAGCGGCGCTGGAATGCTGAGCAATAGCCTCATGGTGATCGGATAAAGAGGCTCACCCTGGCACCTTGCAGAGTAGGCCATCGAGGGTGCTCGTGCCCTCCTGGTGCATGTCCAGCCTGGCGTGCGAGTACAGGTCGAGGGTGATCGCAACGGTGGCCTGGCCGAGCTTTAATTCACCGTGACGCAACCCCGTTGGAGGTCAGGGTGCCCAACTAACCATCCCTGGGAGAATCGCGGCCTGCCAATCGAGACTGCTGCCGTTTCCACTCCTGGGGCGCGGGGCAGTGACATAGTTAGCCGATGGTGGCAGGCCTCCTGGGTGGTTCGGGGACGCACATCGTCCAGATCATCATTGCCATCGCGGTGGCGGCTGCGCTCATCGGCTACTTCCTGCTGCGCGTTGGGGGTCGACGCGGCGGGGGTGACGTCCGTGCCGTTTCAGCGTCTGTCAACCAACGTGATCGCGACAGAGACAACGCACACGAGGGAGCCGTGAGCGACGCGACAGTTAGGTTGGTTCGGATGTGGAGTGGGATTGGTATTGGCGCGCAGGCTGAGCAGTGGGACATCGCGATCGACGGCATCGTCGTGGGGTCAATCGCCAAGAAGGAGACAGTCGACGTTGGTGTAGAGCCCGGGCACCGTACTTTGCGACTCGGGTCGGGCAGGCACCGCAGCGCCCAACGTTCGTTGGACGCCTCACCGGGCGAGGTCGTGACCTTCAGTTGCAACGGCCCGAGATTCTGGCCACAGTTCCTGGCGGCGCTCGTCAAGCCCGATCTCTGGATCACGCTGCGGCGGGAGTGAACCAGTGCGCTACACCCCGCCGCTACGCTGCAAGTTCCCTACCTCAAGCTCCATCAGTTCGTCTACCGTCACTCGGGAGGACTCATCGGCTCGCGGATACTCGCCGGCCGAGCCTTGCTCCTGACGACCACAGGGCGCAGAAGCGGCGAACCGCGACCCACCGCGCTCACATACCTGAAGGATGGCGAACGCTTGGTCGTGGTGGCCTCCAACGGAGGGAGTGATCACCCGTCATCCTGGCTGCCGAATCTCCAGGCCCATCCCGTCGTAAAGGTCCAATCAGGCCGAAACCGATTCTCAGCGCGAGGCTGGTTGCCTCAGCTGAGGACCGAGAACGGCTGTGGCCACTCGTCAATCGCCACAACATGGGTTTGGCTCCGATCATGCACCCTGGCGCGCGGGGTCGATACGACGTCTATCAGCGGCACAGCACACGCAAGAGTCCTCTCGTGCTGCTCGAACGAAATACGGGACAGTCGTAGGCGTCGATGCTCCTTCCTCGGCACCACTGATTGAAGTCAAAAACGCGATCGAAGAGGAAGTCATCTCATGGCAGTGGGTGATCCCGACTCGTACAACCAGCAGATCATCGCCGAGATCCGCGCCCGGCATGGCGTTGTGGGGGGGACCGCTCGCTGAGACCAGCATGCTGCTCCTTCATCACACCGGTGTGAGATCTGGTCTTGAGCGGATCTCGCCGCTCGTCTGGTGGCCGGCCGGCGACACCGCGGTCGCGGTCCTTGCGTCGAACTACGGAGCACTGCGCCACCCGGCGTGGTATCGCAACCTTCTCGCGAATCCGACGACGATCGTGGAGATCCGAGCGAAAACCTGGAGGGTTCACGCCCGCGTCGCTGTTGCCGGCGAACGGCAGCTACTCCTGGATCGCATCATGGCCACCACGCCATCAGCCGCTGCAGCTGTACGCAATACCCAGCGAGAGATCCCCGTGGTGGTGCTTGATCTCCTCGACCGACTAACCTAATTGAGGGACGGCCTCTCCTGACGCGAGATCTCGACAGACGTCAGCCGATGCGCGCAGTCAGCGCACCTCGCGATGGGCCGCGGCGGAGGCTCGCTGCGGACGGGTTCCTCCTGTGGAAAGGTGAGCAGGACGACGCGCTTCGATGCACAGCGCGGGCAAATGATCATGCGGCCCGGAAATCCCCCCAATTCGACCTACGTGCGTCCGTTGGCCCCAGGCTCCCTCAAACGGCGCCTGGTGGCCAGGGTCTCTTCGTCCTAGGTCCTCCGCGGTTTGCGCACCGTGAATTTCGCCACAGTCTCGGCCGCAGGGCAGCTCCCGATCTCGCGCCCGCACGCGCCGAAGTCACACATCCGGCACAGGGCACCGCCGGCCGGTGTCTCACCGGCGTTCCGCTTCTCGAGACGCTGCTCCGTGATACCCGCGACCAACCGCTCGCAGAGCGGGGTGAGCGCCGCGCGCTCGGTCGCGCTGAGATGTTCCAGGAACCCGCTGATGACGCGCTCTCGGGCTCCTCTCACCTGGCGCGCCACCTTGACGCCGGGGGCTGTGAGGGTGATCGACCGCGACCGTGCGTCACCGCCGGGTGCCCTGGTCGCAAGTCCCTCGGCGACGAGGCGATCCACAACGCGCACCGCGCCCGAGTGGGTCAGCCCGACAACCTGGCTGAGCGTTCGCACTGATCCGCTGGGCACGAAGTCCAGCAGCGCGACCAACGCGGCCGAGGCGACGCCGTCCAAACCAGCGGCCACTGCGGCAGATTCGTACATCCCATCGCTGATGCCTGTCGACAGCGCGCCGAGGAGGTTCGCAAGGCGCGGATCGCGGGGGCGCTTCACGACTTGACTGCGGGTGTACCGAGCATTATATGATCCAATCATATATCGCACACAAGCCTCGCGTGCGTGAGCCCGTAGAGGCCGCAATGAAGGAGGAGAGACCGTGACGTCTTCGTTCGTCGCCGAGAAACAGGTCACCATCAATACCCCAGCCGTCGCAGTGTGGGAGGCGCTGACCGATCCGGCGAAGGTCAAGCAGTACATGTTCGGCACCGACATGCAGACGGACTGGAAAGTGGGGAGCGCGATTGCATGGAGGGGCGAATGGAAGGGCGAAACGTACGAGGATAAAGGCGAAGTGCTGGCCGTCGAGCCACACACGCTCTTGCGCATGACCCACTGGATCCCGAGGACCGGAGCCGAGGACAAGCCCGAGAACTACCACACGGTCACGTATCGGCTGACCGAGCGTGACGGCAAGACGATCCTCACCGTCACGCAGGACAACAACGCGAGTCAGGAAGAGGCGGACAGCATGGCCGAGAACAACTGGGGCCCGGTCCTCGACGGCATCAAGAAGGTCGCCGAGGCGTAGACCTGCGGCGAGCAGCCGCTCCCAGCCGGTACGGCGCCCGCCGTACCGGCTGCGACGATGCCGCCGTCAGTGCGTCGGCGGCCCCTTTGGCGACCTGTCGCGCAGCTGCCACGCGAGCGAGAGCGAGATGAAGGCCCCGACCGCGGCCATGACCGCGGTGAGGACCAGGAAATACCGAGTCGTCGTGTCCATTGTTGCCCCCCTGTAATTGCGCCTCACCGAACAATAAACAACCGAGGGTGGGCTTGTGGAGGGTCTCAGCTCGTCAGGACCCGGAAGCTTTGGCCCGGTGACCCTCAGGCCGAGGGAGAAGCCTGGAGGCTTGGGCGCGGAACACGCGCGTCTCGTCACCAGGAACCGCCGCCAAAGTCTGGGACCCAAGCCTTAACCTAACAACCGTGCTTGCACGCGCCGGTCCGGGTCGGTGAGCGTGGTTGGGGACGCGGCTTCGAACCTCGGAGCTGCCCGCGCCCAGATGGGGTTGTCGCTCGGCTGGCACATCGTCTTCGCATGCCTCGGCGTGGGTTTCCCGGCGCTGATCCTCATCGCCGAGTGGCGCGGCATCCACGGCGATGCCGATGCCATGCGGCTGGCACGTACCTGGGCCAAGGTCGCCGGCGTGCTGTTCGCAGTCGGCGCGGTCTCGGGCACGATCCTCTCCTTCGAGATGGGCATCCTCTGGCCGCGACTCATGGGCGAGTTCGGCGCTGTGTTCGGGCTCCCCTTCGCGCTCGAGGGCTTCGCATTCTTCATCGAGGCGATCTTCCTCGGGATCTACCTGCACGCCTGGGATCGGCTGAGCCCGATGCGGCATCTTGCAAGTGGGATACCCGTCGCCATCGCGGGCGTTGCCTCCGCATTCTTCGTGGTCACCGCCAACTCCTGGATGAACGACCCGCAGGGATTCACGATGGTCAACGGCCGGGTCACCGATCCGCAGCCGCTCGTCGCCATGTTCAACAAGGCCACGCCGGTCGAGACCATCCACATGATCCTGGCTGCGTTCATGGTCACCGGCTTCCTGGTCGCAAGCGTCTATGCAGCCGGGAGATTGCGCGGACGGAGCGACCGCTATCACCGCGTCGGGTTGATCCTGCCTTTGATCGTCGCAACCGTGATCACGCCGGCGCAGATCGTGGTCGGGGATATCGCGGCGCGCGAGGTCGCCGACAATCAGCCCATCAAGCTCGCCGCCATGGAGGGCATCGGTGCGACCGAGGCGGGAGCCGGCGAGCACATCGGCGGCATCTTCATCAACGGGCAGCTTCAGTTCGCGATCGTGCTGCCGCATGTGCTCGCGTTCCTCGCAAAGGGCGATCCGAATGCGACGGTGGTCGGCCTCGACAGCGTCCCCGCGGCGGATCGACCCCAGGCGGTCACCCTCATCCACCTCTCCTTCGACACCATGGTCGGGATCGGGTTTCTGCTGCTCGGCCTCGGAATCTGGATGCTCGTTCGCTGGATCAGGCGACGCGGACCGCCGACGTCCCGCTGGTTCCTCCGCGCTGCGCTCGTCGCCGGACCTGGGGCGGTGGTGGCGATGGAGTGCGGCTGGATCACCACCGAGGTGGGGCGGCAACCGTGGATCGTCTACAACGTCATGCGCACCTCGGACGCCGTCAACCCGGCGCCCGGTCTGTACTGGGGCCTCGTCGTACTCGTCATCGTGTACACGGGGCTGACTGCCGTCACGCTGTTCGTCCTGCGCCGGATCAAGAAAGCGAACGTGAACGCGGACGTGAACGCGAACGCGAACGTGAGCGTGTAGGCAGCGTCATGCTCGCGAACGTCGTGCTCGGCTTTCTGTGGGGCGGCATCACTGCGTATGTGCTGCTCGCGGGCGCCGATTTCGGCGCTGGATTCTGGGACCTCCTCGCCGGATCAGCGACGGGTGGTGTCGACAAGCGCCGTCGCATCGCCGAGTCGATCGGCCCCGTCTGGGAGGCGAACCACGTCTGGCTCATCTTCGCGCTGGTGGTGACATGGACCGGCTTCCCGTCGGTGTTCGCGGCGATCGCCTCGACCTTGTACATCCCGCTCACCGCGGTTGCGATCGGCATCATCCTTCGCGGCTCTGCGTTCGCCTTCCGCGGCGCCGTGACCGGGCTGTCGTTGCAGCGCCCGTTCGGGGCTGCGTTCGCGGCATCGTCGGTGGTGACGCCGTTCTTCCTCGGGACCGTCGCCGGGGCGATCGCGTCGGGCCGCGTCCCCCTTGGGATCGCTCAAGGCAACGTCATCTCCAGCTGGCTCAATCCCACGTCGATCCTCGGCGGGGCGCTCGCCGTCGAGGTGTCCGCCTATCTCGCCGCGGTCTACCTGACGCGCGACTGCCAGCGCGACAACGAAAGGGGGCTGGCCCTCTATTTCCGCCGTCGCGCGCTCGTCATGGGGGTCATCACCGGGCTCACGGCATTGCTCGGGATCGTCGTCCTGCATTCGGATGCGTCACGCCTCTTCACCGGCCTCACGCACCGTGGTCTGCCGCTGGTGCTGGCCAGCGTGGTGTTCGGATCTTTGTCGCTGGTATTGCTTGTATTGCAGCGCTTTGTCGCTATCCGCATCACGGCTGCGCTGGCGGTGATCGCTGTGCTCTGGGCGTGGGGCCTCGCACAGTATCCGGACGTTCTCGCCGGTGAGGTGACCGTGAGCTCGGCTGCGGCCCCGGATCAGACCCTGCTGTTTCTGGTGGTGTCGCTGTCCATCGGCTCAGCGATCCTCATTCCCTCGCTGGTGCTGCTCTATTCACTGTTCCAGTCGGCCCCGGCGAAGCCGTCACAGCTGTCGAGCCGGTAGGCGTGGCGCAGCGTGTTCAAGCATCACCAGGAGCGCAGCGTGTTCAAGCATCACCAGGAGCACAGGGCGTACCAGGAGTACCAGGCCAACCTGGCCGCATGGCAAGAGCAGCGCGATGCGTACGCGAACCTGGTGAGTGTCGCGGAGACCTATGCGGGCGAATCGTCGCCGGACATCATGCTGAAGCCGGGGGAGGCGGTCTACGCCACCGTCACCAAGGTTGCGCTGGTGGAGGACCGGCAGGGTGCGGGGGAATGGAAGGGTCGATCGCAGGGGTTCTCGATCCCGATCGGGAGCATCCACGGTCGCTCGATCCGATATCGCGTGGGGAGCTCGAGGGGTCATTTCCAGCAGGGCGCCCCGACGCCGACGGCGATCGACGTCGGGACGGCATTCATCACCAACCAGCGCATGGTCTTCCAGGGAGGCAAGCAGACGCGCGAGTGCCTTTTTGCCAAGCTCGTCGGATTCCAGCACGATGACGCCACCGGACAGACCATCTTCTCGGTGTCCAACCGGCAGAAGCCGACGTGCATCCACTACGGGCCGGACCTGTCCGACTGGTTCGACTTCCGCCTCGATCTGGCAATCGCGCACTACCGCGGCACGGTCGCGGCGATGCTGGAAGGGCTGAAGGCGGACCTGGCGGCGCTCGAGGCGAGCGTGCCCGTCCCGCCGCCGCCACCGACCGACTGACCACAGCGTGGATCAGGGGCGCCGCTCAGACTGCTTACGAGGCCCAGCCGGCCACGACGCCGCTGGTCACGCCGGCTCACCCGGCGGCACCGTAGCCGCCTCGAACGTCATGATCGGGTGACCGTGACCGGAGCTCCCGTGAACCGCGATCCCATCGAGCCGTTGATGCGAACGCTCCTGACCGAGGTGGGCGAGGACCCGACACGCCCCGGGCTGGTGCAGACCCCTGCGCGGGTGGCCAGCAGCTTCCGTTTTCTGCTCAGCGGATACACGCTCAATCTGAAGGACCTCGTGAACGGCGCCATCTTTGAAGAGCCGTACTCGGAGATGGTGCTGGTCCGCGACATCGAGGTGTACAGCCTCTGCGAGCACCACATGCTCCCCTTTTTCGGCAAGGCCCACGTCGCCTACCTCCCCAACCGACACATCATCGGACTGAGCAAGATTCCGCGCATCGTCGACATGTTCGCCCGCCGCCTGCAGGTCCAGGAGCGGCTCACCACACAGATCGGTGATGCGCTCCAGGAGGTCCTCGAGCCCGGGGGGGTCGGCGTGATCATCGAGGCGATCCACCTGTGCATGGCGATGCGCGGTGTCGAGAAGCAGAACAGCTCCGCCGTGACCTCGTCATTGACCGGCAGCTTCCGCGACGACGACAAGTCGCGCAATGAGTTCCTGAGCCTGACCAGCCACAGCCGGCGGGCTTAGCCTGCGCCGACGGTGACCACCTCGAGCCAGAGGAGCAGGACGCCGACACCGAACATCCCCGTCCCGAGCGCCACATGTCCCCAGTGGATCGGCCGCCGTCCCCGACGCGTCCCGATCACCCGCGTGTAGATGGACAGCCCGATGATCCCGAGGCCACCGGCAACCAGCATGGTCGCGGGCACGCCGATGAGGGCGCCGAGAACCCCGTTCATCCGGGCAGCCTACGTGGTTGACGGCCGCCGACGTGCTCGCCCGTACCATGGACGAATGCCCACTCGTGCCCTGAGCACCGCCGGCGAGGATGCAGTCCTCGACGCGCTCGCGCGCCAGGGCGAGCCTGCCTGGCGTGCTCGCCAGATACAGGCAGCCATATGGCAGCCGTTCGTCGGCGACTTCGACGAGTTGCTCCAGCTGCCGGCGACGCTGCGGCGCGCGCTTGCTGCCGAATTCGCGTTCTCGACCGTGAGCATCGCCACAGAGCTCCTCGCCGACGGCGGCGAGACCATCAAGCTGCTCTGCCGCCTTGGCGACGGCCAGACCATCGAAACCGTGGCCATGGAGACGCCCGCACGCGCGGACTCGCGGCGCCGATCGACCGTCTGCGTCAGCAGCCAGGTGGGCTGCGCGGTGGGATGCCCGTTCTGCGCGACCGGCCACATGGGGCTGCGGCGCAACTGCACCGCGGCGGAGATCGTCGACCAGGTACGCGCCGCCTGTAGGGCCTTGCACAGTCGGGGAATGGGGCCGGCGACGCACATCGTCTACATGGGAATGGGGGAGCCGCTCGCCAACGTTCCCGCCACGCTCGAGTCGCTTCGCTCGCTCACCGAGGACGCAGGCATCAGCGCGCGGCGAATCACCGTCTCCACGAGCGGGGTCGTCCCCGGAATCGAACAGCTCGCGGCCTCGGGGATGCCGGTGACCCTCGCCGTCTCGCTCCACGCCGCGACCGACGAGCTGCGCAACCGGCTCGTCCCCATCAACCGAACGTATCCGCTCGGAAAGGTGCTCGACACCGCGTGCCGCTACGCCGAGCAGAGTGGGCGCCGGATCAGCTTCGAGTGGTGCCTGATCGGTGGGGTCAACGATTCCATCGAGCAGGCGGAGGGCCTGCGTGACCTCGCCCGCCGCGCCCAGGCGCACATCAACGTCATCCCGATGAACCGCATCGACGGCAGTCCGTGGGGTCCCCCCGAGCCCGAGGTCGCCCGCCGCTTTCTCGGCGCCCTTCGCGGCGCCCGGGTGACCGTTCGCGATACCCGTGGCGGTGATGCCGACGCTGCCTGCGGCCAGCTGCGCGCCGACCTCGAGGCGCGCCGGATCCTCCGACCCGACGGAACGCTCTCACCCCCCCGGGTGCCGGCTCGAGCGTGACGGAAGCGCCCAGCGCCGACGAGGCGCTGATGGACGCCGCGCTTGCGGCGGCGCGGTCGGCCGACTACGCCACCAGCCCCAACCCGATGGTCGGGTGCGTGATCGCTCGGGGAGGGGAGGCGGTCGCCACCGGGTTCCACCGAATGGCGGGCGGTCCGCATGCCGAGGTCGTGGCCCTGTCCCTCGCCGGCGAGGGTGCCCGCGGGTCCGACGTGTACGTGACCCTCGAGCCGTGCGCCCACCAGGGGCGCACCCCGCCCTGCGTCGACGCCCTGATCGCCGCCGGGCCGACCCGCGTCGTTGTTGCCATGCTCGACCCCAACCCGAAGGTTGCGGGGCGGGGCGTCGAGGCGCTTCGTGCCGCGGGCATCGCCATGGAGGTCGGGATCCGCGAGGCCGAGTCACGACGATTGAACGAGGCTTACCTCAAGCACGTCACCACCGGATTGCCCTTTGTCACGGCCAAGTTCGCGGCATCGCTCGACGGGAGGATCGCGACCGCAGGCGGTGAATCGCGATGGATCACATCCGAGGAGGCGCGCGCGCTCGCGCACCGCCTGCGCCATACCCACGACGCGATCCTGGTCGGGATCAATACCGTGATCGCCGACGACCCGGAGCTGACCACCCGGCTCGAGGGTGGCCGGTCGCCACTTCGGGTGATCGTCGACAGCACCCTGCGCATCCCTGCGCGGGCTCGCGTGCTGCATGCGGGACGTGGCGGGGCACTCGTTGCCACGACCAACCGGGCAGACCCTGGGGACGTCGAACGGCTCCGCGAATCCGGCATCCAGGTCGAGGTCATCGACCAGGGACCGGGCGGGGTCGATGTCCGCGCCCTGATGGCGCTGCTGGGATCGCGAGACGTGCTCAGCGTTCTCATCGAAGGAGGCGCCGGCGTGCTCGGCGCGGCGTTCGATGCCGGCATCGTCGACAAGGTCGTCGCGGTGCTGGTGCCGAGGATCATCGGCGGCGTCGATGCACCGTCAGCGGTGGGTGGTCACGGGGTCCCGAGCCTCGCCGCCTCGCGTTTGCTCGATCGCGTCTCCGTCGAGACGGTGGGTCCCGATCTCGTGGTGACCGGATACTGTGTACGCTGAGGTCGAGGAGTAAGCAGAGTGTTCAGTGGGATCATCGAAGCGCTCGGGACGGTACGGGCGCGCACACCCGGCCGAATCGAGATTGTGCCGCGCGTGCCGTTCGCGAACCTCGAGGTCGGCGAGAGCATCGCCGTCAACGGCGCCTGCCTCACGGTCGCGTCGGTCTCCGGCGAGGGCTTCGCTGCTGACGTCATGCCCGAGACGTGGCATCGAACGACCCTCGGTGAGCTCACCGAGGGCGCCACGGTGAACCTCGAACGGGCGCTGCGCCTGGGCGATCGCGTCGGCGGGCACATGATGTCCGGTCATGTCGACGCCACCGGCATCGTGACCGCGCTGCGCGAGGACGCGAATGCGCGGTGGGTGACCATCGCCACACCCGACGACCTCATCGACCTCGTCGCCGAGAAGGGATGCGTCGCCGTCGACGGCATCAGCCTCACGGTGGTCGACGTCTTCGAGTCGGCGTTCACCGTGTCGCTCATACCGGTGACCCTTGCAGCGACCGTGGCCGGCGCATGGAGGGTCGCGACCAACGTGAACCTCGAGGTCGATCTCATCGCACGCTACGTGGCCCGGACACTGTCAACTCGCGAACAGAGCGCCGTGTTTGCGACCTCGGCGCAGCAATGATGACCACCATGAGTCTTGCAAGCATCGAGGACGCGATCGCCGATATCCGCGCCGGGAAGTTCGTGATCATCGTCGACGATGAGGACCGCGAGAACGAGGGCGATCTCGCCATCGCCGCCGACCGCGTCACTCCCGAAGCCGTGAACTTCATGGCGACATACGGGCGCGGGCTCATCTGCGTGCCGGTCGAGGGCTGGCGCCTGGACGAGCTCGGCGTCGGCGCGATGGTTGACGACAACACCTCGCGTTTCGGCACTGCGTTCACGGTCACCGTCGAGGCGGTCGGCCATGGTGTGACCACCGGTATCAGCGCATTCGATCGCGCCACCACCATCCGGCTGCTCTGTGACGAGCACGCCAAGCCGAGTGACTTTGCCAAGCCGGGACATACGTTTCCGCTTCGAGCCGCGGCCGGCGGCGTGCTCGAGCGCGCCGGGCAAACCGAGGCGATCGTCGATCTCTGCAAGCTTGCAGGGCGCTTCCCGGCCGGCGTCATCTGTGAGGTGATGCGCGCCGACGGCCGCATGGCCCGGCGTCCCGACCTCGACGTCTTCGCCACCGAACACTCGATCAGGATCGTGACCGTCGCCGATATCATCGCGTATCGCCGTCGAAACGAACGGCTCGTCGAACGCGGCGCGACCACGACGCTGCCCACCGAATTCGGCACCGTCGTCGCCTACGCGTATGAGGACGTGATCACGCACGTGACCCACGTCGCGCTGGTGTGGGGCGACATCCGCGGCGACGAACCCGTCCTGGTCCGAGTGCACAGCGAGTGCTTGACCGGGGACGTTTTCGGCTCGCAGCGCTGCGACTGCCAAGCGCAATTGCGCAAGGCGATGGCGATGATCGCCGACGCGGGTCGAGGCGTCCTCGTGTACCTGCGCCAGGAGGGGCGCGGTATCGGGCTGATGGACAAGCTCCGCGCCTACGCCCTCCAGGATCGCGGGCTCGACACCGTGGAGGCGAACCTGAGCCTCGGTCTCCCGGTCGACAAGCGCGACTACGGCATCGGCACCCAGATCCTGTCCGACATCGGCGTGAAACGGATGGTCGTGCTCACCAACAACCCGAGGAAGTACTACGGCCTCAGCGGCTATGGACTCGAGGTGACCGACCAGATACCGCTGGTGATCCCGGCCAACGCGCACAACGAGCGCTATCTCCGCGCCAAGCAGGAGAAGCTCGGTCACAGCCTGGATCTGGACGATGCCATCGACGCGGTATGACGCCGGTACCGGAGCGGCCGGTGCCCCCATCGAGGGCGCGCGCGTCCATACCGGGAACCTCGACGCAACCGGAATGCGCATCGGTGTCGTGGTGTCGCGATTCAACGACATCATTTCCACCCGCCTGCTCGACGGTGCCGTCGGGGCTCTGAGACAGCGGGGGGCCGGCGCAGGTGACATCGACGTGGTGTGGGTCCCCGGCGCCTTCGAGATTCCGATCGCAGCGCGCGAGCTTGCGAGCCACGGCGGCGTCGAAGCGGTGGTCTGCCTCGGCGCGGTGATCCGCGGCAATACGGCGCACTTCGAGTACGTGGCCGGCGAGGCCGCCCAGGGAATCGCGTCGGTGCATGCCGCAACCGGTGTCCCGGCGACATTCGGGGTGCTGACCGTCGACACCGTCGAACAGGCTACCGATCGTGCCGGCGGCAAGCACGGAAACAAGGGGGCGGAGGCCGCCGACACCGCGATCGAGATGGTGTCGTTGCTTCGCGATCTGCGGCTGGGCCGGACTGACGAGCAGCGAACCTCTGGATGAGCGCTGCATCACGCGTCGTCTCCCTCCTGCCCAGCGCGACCGAGATCCTGTTCGCCATCGGCGCCGGTGACCGTGTGGTCGGGGTCACCCACGAGTGCGATTACCCCGAGGCTGCCAGTGCGCTTCCCAAGGTCACCTCGAGCCTGCTTCCGACCGAGGGGGTCGCTCCCGGCGACATCGATCGCCACATCCATGCGGCGCGGCACGCCGGGTCCAGCATCTATCGGCTCGATGAGGCGGAGCTCGCGCGCCTCGAACCCGATCTCATCATCACGCAGGAGCTCTGCGATGTCTGCGCGGTCGCCTACAGCGAGGTTCGGCGGGCGGTGCGACGGCTGGCCGGCGACGTTCCCGTGCTCTCGCTCGAACCGCGTTCGGTGGAAGAGGTCTGCCTCGCGATCGAGGAGGTGGGCACCTTCACGGGCTGTGTCGATGCTGCGGCGCGAATCGCCGGGGCGATCCGAGAGCGCATCGCAGAGCTCGGGACGCTGCCGCGCGTGGAACCGCCGCCACGGGTGGTCTGTATCGAATGGACCGACCCGCTCATGGTCGGGGGCCACTGGGTGCCCGAGATGGTGCGTGTCACCGGCGGGCTTGATGTCCTCGGTACCGAGGGCGCCCCGTCCCGTTACGTGTCGTGGGACGAGGTGATCGACGCACAACCCGAGGTCATGGTCCTCATACCCTGCGGCTACGACCTCGCGCGAACGCTCGAGCTGGTTCCCGAGGTCGCGTCACGCCGCGGGTTCGACGATCTGCCCTGTGCGCGTTCGGGGCGGGTGCTCGCCGTCGACGGCTCCGCATATTTCAGCCGCCCCGGCCCGAGGATCGTCCAGGGTCTCGAGATCCTCGCCGCGGCGATTCATGCCGAGCCGAACGACGCGGCACCCCCGGGCGCTGCCTACTGGAACCAGCCGGCGACGTCGAGGATCGCGTTGATATCGCCCACGCTGTTGTAGAGGCTAACGTCGCCCTGCGTCGCCCCGGCCGTCTGAGCGAGCCCCACGATCGCCAGGTTGGCGATGACGTCGTGGGCGACAGGGTTGAGGTCAGATGCGTTTGGTTGATGGAGGTCATCGCTCGGAAAGAGCTCCAGATAGGTTGACTGCGTGCCGGCGACACCGGTGAGGTTCGCCACAACCGCAGCCGGCTGGGCGCCAAGGAACGCCGGCACGGCGGTGACCCCGGCGATCTGCACGACCTCTTTGGCGTTTGCAAAGAGGGTGTGCCCGGAGCACCGTGTCCCCGTCCCCGTCCGGGTGTCGCAGATGCGGGTGGGGGGGACGGAGTAAAAGAGTGTCCCTGGGGGCGACTCACTCCCGTTGCCGAACCATCCATCGACGTCGACGATGAACTCGATACTCCCCACCGCGTTGTAAACACAGATGTCATTGGCCGGCCCGAGCGGCGAGATGACCCGGTTGGGAAGACTCCCACCAGCCTTCGGATTGAGGTTCGACGAACCCGGGGACCCAGTCGGGCACAGATCACTCGCATTGGGGGGTTGTACCGCGAGAAACGTCGCCAGGGTCCCCTGGGTTGCGGTGAGGTTGAAGACCGCAGCACTGGCACCGGTGGCTGGTATGGATCCGGTGCCGCTGAGCACCACCTTTCTCCAGGTTCTTGCGAGGAGTGGCTGGTTTGTGGCACCCGCACACACCGTGCCGTGGTTGGCCCGCGTGTCACACATCCGGATCGGCGTGATGCTGTGAAACTCGCCGGCAATCGGACCCGAACCTGGAGGCGCCGCGAAGTACCCTTGAACATCAACGATGGCGTCGAGGCTCCCAGCGGCATTGAACAGTGTGATGGCGCCGCCCGAACTCAGCTGAACGATGCCGAGGTTGGACTGCACGGCGTCGGGGTCGAGATTCATGGTCGAGGCGGACGGGACCGAAAGGCTCCCTGCGGGATAGGCTGTCACCAGCGTGATGGTGCTGCTGTGATTTATCGCGGTGAGGTTGACGACGACCGCCTCCGCCCCTGCCGGCACCATCTGCCCAGATGGACCCGCAAGTCCGGTGATCTGTACGGTGAGCTTCCCACGGGAGCCCATGATCTTTCCCGTGCACTCGTCAGGACTTCTTGACGCCCGCGTATCGCAAATGCGGAACGGTGAGAGCGCGGTATATGCGCCGGCTGCGATGTAGGTGTACCGGTCTGCCGCACTGGTACCGCTCGTTCCGATGTTCGTCGTGACGGTGACGTCAACCGCGCCCGCGGTGCTCGCGGCCGGGGCATACGCGGTGATCTGACTCGGACCCACGACGGTGAAGCACCCGGCCGAGCCCACGCATGGAAACGCATTGCTGGCGGGGACGTCGGTGCTGCCGAAGAACACATCAGACACGGTGATGCCGCCGGTGCTAGAGAAGTTCGTGCCGGTGATCGTCAGGACGGCGCCACCCTTCTCAGCACCATATTTCTGTGAGAGGAAGGTAACCGTGGGGAAGGTGGCGCCGTAGAAGAACTTGTAGGCACCGGAAAGCGCGCTGGTCCCACCGATCGTTGTCGCAGTGATATCCACGGGTCCGGCAGCGTGTGCCGGGAAGTCCTCCATGAAGAGCTGAGTCGCGGAGTTCACGTTGTAGCAGGGGGCAGTCGGTGCCCCCGGACACGGCGTCATCACGACTGCCACACTGCCAACGGAGACCACGGTCGTGGTGAAGTTGCGATTTGTTCCTGTCGGCTCGAACCCCGTTCCGGTGATCGTGACGGACGTGCCGCCATTGATCGATCCGTGGGTCGGCGCGACCTTGGTTATGGTCGGAAATGGAGCGTAAGCGTAGACATCGACCGTGGTGGCTGGGCTCGTACCGCCGGGCGTGGTCACCGTGATATCGACGTTGCCCGACCCGGAGGGGAAATCCTCGATGGTTATCTGCGTTGCGCTGACGTCGTTGAAGCACGGCGCGCTTGGCGGGCCGGGGCACGGCGACACGGTGATGTTGGTGGCCCCCACCGAGACCTCGGTCGCGCCCGCTAACAACGTGCCCGTCACCGTCACCGTATTTCCTCCAGCGGCAACACCGGCATTCGGGGAGACACCGCTAACGGTGGGAATCGGCGCGTACGCGTACTGGTCGGAGGCTTGCGCGGTGCTCGTGCCCTCGGCGGTGGTGACGATGATGTCGACAGTCCCAACCACATGCGCGGGCATATACCCGATCGTGAGCTGAATCGCGCTGTTCACTGTGAAGCATGGAGCGCTCGGCGTTGGGGGGCACGGCGACACCGTGATGTTGTGCGTGTCCACCTTGACGCTCGTCGAGGTGAATTCTGCGCCCGACTCGAACGTACTTCCGCTGATCACCACCGTGTTGCCGCCGCCCGTGGGGCCGGTCGAGGGCGCAACGCCGCTGACACTTGGCGGAGGAACGTACGTGTACTGGTCAGCGCTCGAGGTCGAGCTCGTCCCACCGACGCCGGTCACGGTAACGTCGACCGTGGCGGCCGAACCGGGAGGAAGATTCTCTATCGTGATCTGACTGTCGCTCGCCACGGTGAAGCAGGGTGATCCTGGACATGGCTCGGTGATGCGGCTACCGCCGACCGACACCTCCGTAGCGAGCACGCCCGCAGGGGCGAATCCAGCCCCGTTGACGGTAACCGAGTTCCCTCCAACGAGTGGTCCGAACGCGGGCGAGACACTCGTGACTGTGGGAGCGGACGCGTAGATGTACTGATCTGCCGCAGACGTGGTGCTCGTCCCCGCAGGCGTCTGCACCGTGATATCGACGGTGGTCGGCGCATGTGCAGGGAGACTTGGCACGGTGATCTGCGTTGGGCTGTTCACTGTGAAGCACGGGGATCCCGGGCACGGCGTGTTGATGTCGTTGGATCCGACAACCACGAGCGTCGTCCCCGTGAAGCCCGTGCCGCTGACGGTCACGGGGTTGCCACCCGAGGCCGGACCGGCGCCGGGTGAGACGCCCGTGACCGTCGGAAGGAGTGCATACGTGTATTGATCGCCCGAGCTCGTCGCGCTCGTTCCGCCTGGCGTCGACACGGTGATGTCCACGGTACCCGCGCTGTCCGGAGGAAAGTTCTCAACCGCGATGTGCGTTGCGTCGGTCACGCTGAAGCACGGGCTGGTGGGCGTTCCCGAGCAGATCGTGCTGACAGGGGTGGTGTCGACGGTGACCTGGGTGGTGGCATAGTTGGCGCCCGGTCCGTTCTTTGACATGAACCCGGTCCCGGTGAGCGTGACGGTGTTACCGCCCCCGGTCGGCCCGGTTCCCGGCGAGACATTCGTGACCGAAGGAATCGGCGCGTAGGCATAGGTGTCGGCGTTGGTCGTGGCACTCGTCTGCGTCGAGGACCCATCCGTCGACACGGTCGTGACCGTGATGTCGACCTGCCCGGTCCCAGAGGGCGGCGTCGCTGTGATCGATGAGGCGCTGATCGGTGAAAAGGCGACACTGGTTCCTCCAAACGACACCCCCGTCGTCGTGAACCCGGATCCGCCGAAGTTCGCCCCGTCGATCGTGACCGCTGGCGGACCGCCGCTCTCGGGACCGGCGTTCGGAGTCACGGTTGTGACCGTCGGGACGGGTTGCTGCACCAGGAGCAGGTCTTTGGCCGATGTCACCGAGGTCCCGCCCGCAGTGATGACCTGGGTGTCGTATTGGCCGGCCGCCATCGACGTCGGAACGTTGATGGTCAGATCGGAGTCGTCGGTGAAGGTGAAGCAATCGGCTGCGCCTGGAGGGCAAGGGTTTGTGGTGAGCGCCAGGGTTGGACCTGTGGCGGTGGTGGTGGGTACCAGGTCCACCTCGCTGACGGCATTCGCGATTGGCGGTCCGGGGATCGAGAAGTTGGTCCCGGTCACCGCGATTTCGGCCGCGCCCTGAACCTGCGGGGTGGCGACGCTCGCGACCGTCGGTGGATCGAGATACGTGTACTGGTCGGCCGGACTCACCGGGCTGGTCCCACCCGGCGTGACGACCTGGACATCAAAGGTTCCAGCAACTCCTGGTGGAGTCACGAGGTCGATCTCGTTGCCGCTCACGAAGGTGAAGCAGCTCGGCGTGGCTGGGCAAGCCATCAGGTCGCTCGCGCCGATGAGGACATCGGTGGCGCCGGTGAATCCCGATCCGGCGATCACGATCGACGTCCCTCCCGCGGAAGGCCCGTCAGGCGGTGTCGCGCTGTTGACCACAGGCCCACTCGCGGCCGCAACAGACAAAGGCGCTAACGCGCCGCCATAACTGCCGGCAAGCATCGCGGCGCACACCCCGCCGAGAAGGATCGCTCTCGCCCTGGACACCCGACCCTCCGAAACGCTGCTAACCGAGCAATCCTACCGTATGACGCATTGGGGATAATGGCTAGCCGCGAGCGGCTTTCGCCTGAGTGCGCAGGCAGCGGGTGCAGACTTTGGCCCGGACCTCCTTACCCCTCACCGCCAGGTGGGTGACGTGGAGGTTGGGCAGGAAGCGACGCTTGGTGTGCACCTTGGAGTGGCTCACGTTGTTCCCGGTCATCGGGCCCTTCCCGCAGATATCGCAGCGCTGGGACATCATGTCTCTCGTGGGTCGGAGCGCGTATCCGAGACGCGTCCGGTCTGGCGTACTAGAATTCGGCCGCAGCCACGGCGGCGCCCGCTGGCCTCCGAAACGAGACGGTGGCCGGTCGCCGAGGATACCACAGGCCCTCCATCGGGCTTACGGAGATACGTGAAAGGCAAGGTCCGCGCGTCCGACGCACTGTCGCGCACCGCATCGCTGGGCAGGATCGAGGTCTCTCCCCGGGTGGTGGCATCGATCGTCGGCCATGCGGCCAACGAGTGCTACGGGATCGTCGGGATGGCCGCCCGCGGCCTTCGCGACGGTATCGCCGAGCGGCTCAACCGAGAGAACGTCCACCGCGGCGTCGAGATCCAGGTCACCCCCGACGGGTTGGTCATCGAGCTCTACGTGATCGCCGAGTACGGGACTCGTATCAGCGAGGTGGCCCACAACCTTATGAGTGCCGTGAGCTACTCCGTCGAGCGGACCCTGGGGCTGCCGGTGGTCGCGGTGAACGTGAACGTCCAGGGCATCCACGCGGAGGCCGACGGTGCCCGCCACTAAGCCTGCCCCGGAGCTGTCGGTGCTCCGCGAACCGCTCCGCGAGATTGGTGGCGAGCAGGTCCTTGCCGGACTCACGTCCGCACTGTCGTGGCTGGAGGCGAACCAGCAGGAGTTCAACGACCTCAACGTCTTCCCCGTCCCTGACGGCGACACGGGCTCGAACATGTACCTGACGCTGCGCTCCGCGGTCGAGGAGGCTCGCGACGCTCCGACACCGGAGGCGGCCGACTCGGTGCTCGCTGCAGCGGCGCATGGTTCGCTCATGGGAGCGCGCGGGAACAGCGGGGTCATCCTCTCGCAGATCCTCCGCGGCTTTGCCCAGGGAGCTGCCCAGCGCGTCCACCTTGACGCCAACGGCGTGGCGCTGGCCATCACCGAGGCGTCGGCCGTCGCGTACCGCGCGGTCATGAAGCCCACTGAGGGCACGATCCTCACGGTCGTCCGGGACGCAGCCGCTGCTGCGGCTGCCGCCGCCGGGACCACCGACGACATCCGGGTGGTTCTCGACCGTGTGGTCACGGAAGCCCACGCCGCCGTCGAGCGCACCACGGAACAGCTCCAGGTGCTCCGCGACGCCAATGTCGTCGATGCGGGTGGGTTCGGCCTCGCGGTGATCCTCGAGGGCTTTGCCCGCTCGGTTGGCGACACGCAACCCACCGCGCCGGCGCCGGCGTTGCTGCGCCGCTCCGGCGAGCCCACACTTCACCTCCCACCGAACCCCGGCGACATGGAGGCGACCGGATCGGCGGTGGCTCGTCGTGGCGCGGCGGCGATCGCCCCGCGCGAGCAGGGATGGGGCTATTGCACCGAGTTCCTGATCAACGGCCCCGGGCTGGACGTTGAGTCCATCCGCACCGAGCTCTCCGCGCTTGGCGAATCTGCGCTCGTGGTCGGCGATCCCGACCTGGTCCGCGTCCACATCCACACCGGCGACGCGGCCGGCGTGATCGCAGCGGCGTCGTCGCGAGGGCGCATGAGCAAGCTCAAGGTCGAGGACATGTCGGCGCAGCACCATGACGTGCTGATGCGCGCCGACGCCGAGGAGGCGGAAGCCGAGGCCGTCGGGACCGCGGCCCAGGAGCGTCCACAGGCTCCCCCCAAACCGATCGGTGTCGCGAGCGTCGCGCCCGGCGAGGGGTTCCGCGACATCATGAGCAGCCTCGGTGCCGACAGCATCGTGAGCGGCGGGCAGACCATGAACCCCTCGATCGAGGACCTGCTCAACGGCGTGCGTGCCGCGAACGCCGAGCGGGTGATCCTCCTGCCCAACAACGGCAATGTGATCCTCACCGCCGAGCAGGTGGATCCTCTCGCCGAGGGATGCGAGGTACGCGTCGTGCCGACGCGGAATCTTCCCCAGGGCATCAGCGCGCTGCTCGCGTTCGACCCCGCCGCGAACCTCGAGGAGAACGTCGAGCGCATGCAGACCGCGGTTGCGGCCGTGAGGGCGGTGGAGGTGACCCACGCCGTGCGGGATTCGAGCGTGAACGGTCACGACATCAAGCTGGGCGACGTGATCGCTGTCGTTGACGATGTGATCACCGAGGTCGGCGACGAGTATGTCGGGGTCATCGATGCGGTGCTCAAGGCGCAGACCGAGAAGCCGGAACTGGTCACCGTGTACCGCGGTCACGAGGTCAGTGAGGAGGACGCCGAGTCGCTGGTCGAGGCTCTGCGCGGAAGCAATCCTGGCGTCGAGTTCGAGCTCCAGGCGGGAGGACAGGAGCACTACCCATACGTGCTCTCGCTTGAGTGAGTTGATCCATCTCGTCACCGACAGCACGGCCGACATCTCACCCTCAGATGCGGACGCACTTGGGGTTCACGTCGTTCCGCTGATCGTCCGTTTCGGGGAACAGCAGTTCCGCGATGGTGTGGATATCGACGCCGATCAGTTCTACACGAAGCTCGAGCACAGCGATGTGCATCCCACAACGTCGCAGCCGTCACCCGACGCGTTCGCGACCCTGTACAGGACGCTCCTGGCGAATCCCGAGGACGAGGTTGTGGGGCTGCACATCTCCGCAAAGCTGAGCGGCACGTTGCAGTCGGCGACGCTCGCTGCGCAGGAATTCGACCCCGCGCGCATCCACCTCGTCGACACCGAGAGTGTCAGTGGCGGGCTCCAACTGCTGGTGCGCGCGGCGCTCGACGACATCAGGGCCGGCGACACCGCAGCAGTGGTGGCGGAGAAGGCGTCTCGGCGGCGGAGCAAGGTGACGATCCTCGTCCTGCTCGACACCCTCACCTACCTGCATCGCGGCGGCCGGATCGGTCGTGCCCAGGCATTCGTCGGCGGCCTGCTGAACGTCAAGCCGCTGATCGCCGTCCGCGATGGCGAGGTCGTCCCGCTGGCGCGCCTGCGGAGCCGATCCAAGGGCATCGACATGATCGTCGACCAGGTCCGTGGATGCGCCCCGCTGCGCAGCCTGGCCGAGTTTCACGCCGCGGCAGCCGAGTCGATGGTCGACCTCGAAGCGCGACTGGGTGCGGCGTTCTCAAACGTGACCGCCGTGCTCGGACGGATCGGTCCTGTCGTCGGTGCATACAGCGGACCGGGTGGTCTCGGAGTCGCCTGCCTCGGCGCGGACTAATCGGGCAGGCCTGCCACGATGGAACGGCTGTGACCTCGCAACACGTTTCGATCGTGACGCGGCTCCATGTGCCGCTCGAGCTCGACCTCCCGCTGTTCCGACTCACCGGGATCGGTCCGCGGCAGGCGCAGCGGCTCCAGAGGCTCGGCATCAGCACCATCCGAGACCTGCTCTTTCACCTGCCCCGACGCTATGAGGACACGCGCAACACCGTTTCGCTGCGAGCGCTCCAGGTGGGGATCGTGCAGACCGCGCACGTGCGCATCCGCAATGTCAGCTCGCGGCGCAGCCCGTACAAGAAGATGGTGCTCGTCGAGGCGACCCTCGAAGACGACGGCGCGGTGGCCACGGCGGTGTGGTTCAACCAGCCGTTTCTCATCAAGCAGTTGCAACCCGGCATGGAGTTGATGGTCAGCGGCAAGGTCGAGACGTCGAGGACAGGGTTGACGTTTCGCAGTCCCGTCTTCGAGCGCACCGGGCCAGACCAACACCACGTGGGGACCCTCGCGCCGGTGTACCCGGAGACCGACGGCATCACGTCGCGCTTTCTGCGCACCCGGATCGAACCGCTGCTCGGGCTCACGACCCAGGTGCCCGATCACCTGCCGCCGTCCGTACGCGAGGCGGAGAGCCTGATGCCGATCGCCGAAGCCCTCTACCAGGTCCACAAACCGGACAGCATCGAGACCGCGACGCGCGCTCGGGAGCGGATCGCGTTCGAGGAGTTGTTCCTGCTCAGGTTGCCGCCGAGCGCGCGCGGCGCCGGCGCATGAGCGGGCCGGGAGTGATCGTCCCGTACGACATCGAGGTTGCGCGACGTTTCGTCGCGACCCTGCCGTTCACGCTCACCGACGGGCAGCGCGTCGCCGGGCACGAGATCCTCACCGATCTCGCCACGCCAGGTCCGATGAACCGGCTCCTCCAGGGGGATGTCGGCAGCGGCAAGACCGTGGTCGCCGCGCTGGCAGCGCTCATGACCCACAGCGCAGGGTTCCAGACCGCGGTCATGGCTCCGACCGAGATCCTCGCCCGCCAGCACCATGCGACCCTCGACACGCTCCTCGCCCCGCACGGCCTCCCGCCGCGGCTGCTCGTCGGCAGCACCTCCGCGGCGGCCCGCCGAGAGATCCTCGCCGGGCTCGCGGGCGGCCACGACTCGCTGATCGTCGGGACGCACGCGCTCATCGAGGACGACGTCGCCATGATCAACCTCGGCCTCGTCGTGGTGGACGAGCAGCACCGGTTCGGCGTCGCGCAGCGACAGCGGCTTCGGCAGACCTCGGGTGCGATGCCCAACTACCTGGCCATGACCGCGACGCCGATCCCCCGGTCGCTGTCGAACACGCTCTACGGGGACGTCGACCTCAGCGAGCTGCGCGAGATGCCACCGGGACGGCATCCCGTCGAGACCCGCGTCGTCCCACCCCACGAGCGGGGTGCCGCATACGATTTCGTCCGCGCCGAGGTCGGCAAGGGCCGCCAGGCGTTCGTCATCTGTCCGCTCATCGAGGAATCCGACAAGCTCGGGGCCCG
>Ga0182024_10005214_pt1 | contig 29292 bp, 23 predicted proteins | sample P32metaG_FD_120480 | JGI IMG/M metagenome (GOLD analysis project Ga0182024, IMG submission 120480) | Permafrost microbial communities from Stordalen Mire, Sweden - P3-2 metaG (Illumina Assembly) | ecosystem: Environmental > Terrestrial > Soil > Wetlands > Permafrost | place: Sweden: Stordalen...
CTGAGCGCGGCGAAACTCCGTGATCGCTTTTCCAATCGTCTTGCCAAGCTCGGGCAGCTTCTTGGGACCGAACAAGACAAGGGCGACGAGGAAAATGACCATCATCTCCTGCACACCCACGGGGCCCATGCAAAAACCTCCGACTCCATGATAGCAAGGCAGGGGTGGGCAGTCGCGAGTTTACTTTCCGGCGCCCTCCGGCCAGGGCGGGTCAATCTAGAAGACGCATGGCAGGATGCCTGCCCTTGCCGCTCCGGAAGAGACGGCGGTCCGCGGTGACGAGCGGGCAGTTATGTTCGATGGCGAGTGCCAGGTAGATGCAATCCCAGAGCGATAGTTGGTTATGGAGCGCCAGTTCCAACGCGCTTCCAAGCAACCGGCGTGTCTCAAAAAGCACAGGCGCGGTCGGTTTCGTGAAGCACCCATTTTGCCGCGACGCTGCAGTCGACAACCAGGGTTTCCGGCAAGAATCAGCGCCGCTGCCTTTCTTCGCGAATCAGCGGTGTGCTGTCGTCCATGGGCGGCAGCGAGGCGGCAAATCGGTTTAACTTTTCAATTAACCGGGGAAGTTTTCGCCGACGCTCTAGGTGAGCCGCCTCCAACTCCAGCGTGTGGATAATCTGAGCGTTCAGGCTCCGGCCCTGTTCCTTGGCAGCTCGTTTCACGGTCCGATAGACTTTATCGGGCACATTCTTGAGCGTGATGTTCAAGGAACCATTTTGGAACCGTTGGGGAGCGCTCCGCAACGCCAGTCCCGGAACCGGAAGGCCGAGATAGTATGATTGGTGCTGATTGAAACCCATGCTCAGGAACATTGCGTTTGGCATCGCTCTTTTGATTGCGCCTCTGGCGGCACAAGCCGGGCACAAGGCGCCGCCGCCTCCCAAGTCTCTCCGGCTGTATGTGTTCAACTGTGGCAGTCTGGATATTTCCGATCCGGAACGCTTTCGGTTCAAGAAGGAAGAGCTAGCGACGACGAACCTGTCGGTAGGTTGCTACCTGATCGTGCACCCCAAAGGTACGCTGATGTGGGACGTGGGAGCGGTGCCGGATAGCGCGCTGAAGCCGGGCGAGAAATCGGCGCTGGAAGGCTACGCCACCATCACCGAGACCCTGAAGTCGCAGATGGAGAAGATCGGCTACGAGCCGTCGGACATTGAGTATCTGGCCTTCTCGCACTATCACTACGATCACATCGCCAATGCCAATCAGTTCGCCAGCGCGACCTGGCTGGTAAGAAAGGTGGAGCGCGACGCGATGTTCGCGGCCAAGCCCCCGGACAAGGTCAATCCAGCCAACTACACGGCGTTGAAGGACAGCAAGACGATTATCATTCCCACTGACGATTACGACGTCTTTGGCGATGGAACGGTAGTAATGAAGCTGGCGCCGGGGCACACGCCGGGCCATCAAGTGTTGTTCTTGAAACTCAAGAAGACGGGGCCGATCGTACTGAGCGGCGATCTTTATCACTATCCGGAAGAGCGCCAGCTGAAACGCGTACCGACCTTTGAAACCGATCAGCGGCAGACCGTGGAGACGCGCGAGAAAATCGAGGCGTTTCTGAAGCAGAGCGGCGCGCAACTTTGGATACAGCACGACTACGCCGCGAACGCCAAGCTAAAGAAAGCCCCGCAATTCTACGAATAGAGGTTTTAAGCGCTAGCGCTAGGGTTGCCGGCGCTGGCTGGACGGCGGCACCAAGCCCTTGATGCGGAGATACACCACCATCTGTCCGTACATTTCATTGTCGTGAGCGATGTTGAAATTGAGCACCGCCAGCTTGGTAGCCTTTCTGGGACCGAACATGGTGACCATCTTGCCCGCATCGGCGTCCGTCATGGCGTCATAGGCTCCATCGCAATAGTCGAAGGACGCCTTGAGTGCGGCGACAAGATCTGCCTTGGTGGTTTTGCTGCCGGCGTCGCCTTTCTTCTGCTCGCCTTGGGCGTTGCCGCACAATGCCAACTGAACGTCGGCGATATGTCCGACGATCTCGCCGTAAGTCCGTTCCATAGGACTGGCTTTGAACGAATAATCCGCGTCCGACATCTCCTCGGCGGCTTTGGTGATGGTGCCCTTAATGCCGGTGTAGCTGTTCTTGAGATCGCTCGATAGCGGATTCTGAGCGTTAAGGGCTGCAGCGGCGAGCAAAGCTCCCATCAGGGTCAGGGTAAAGGTGCGATTCACAGGGTCTCCTTGGACAGTTGATTTCAAGCAGAAGTATACAACAGGAGATCCGTAAGGCGCGCAGACGCGAAGGCGCGCAGACGCGAAGGCGCGCAGACGCGAAGGCGCGGGCTACTTCTTGGCGGCCGCAGGCAGCATCACAGCGGCCACCTTCTCGGGTGTTGCAGGTTTTGCCGGCGAAGCGGGCGCCGGCGGGGCGTCAGGCCCGTCCATTCCCTGGTTGCGCACGATGATAGAGATGCGCCGGTTGGATGGATTGGTGGGGTCGTCTTTTAGAAGCAGGCGCTGGTCGGCGAACCCGCGCACCTGGCTGATGCGTGTGGAGTCCAGACCCGACTCGGTCAGAATCCGGCGGGCCGCATTGGCGCGATCGGCTGACAACTCCCAGTTGGAATAGTCGGGGCGGCCGTACGGCGTGGAATCGGTGTGGCCTTCGATGACGATCTTGTTGGGGAGTTTCCCCAGCTCAGTCGCCAGAACCTTGAGCAACTCGCTGCCGGCTTCGGTGGGCTTCGGATCGCCGTTCGCAAAGAATAACCCGCGCTTGGTTTCCAGCAGATCGATGCGCAGCCCCTCGGCCGTGATGGTCATCTTGATCTGGTTCTGCATGTCCTTCAAAGCGGGGATCTGCTTCATGGCTTGCTGAACTTTTTCTTTGATCTCGTTCAATTGCTTTTCATTCAGCGATAGCGTTTCACTGATGCCGGAGGTGGTTGTGCCGGTCTGGTGACCCTTGCCGGTGGGGTCCTGGAAATATCCGCCGACCGCCTTCTGGACTTTTTCGCTCGCGCTCAGCAGCCAAAGAACGATGAAAAGCGCCATCATGGCCGTGACGAAGTCGGCATAGGCTACCTTCCAAGCCCCGCCATGCTCCTCGTCGTGGCTTTCGGCCTTCTTGCGGACAATGATGATGGGCTGAACGCCCTTTTTTGCACTCAAGCCGCCGCCTCGGTCGCGGGAGCGCCGGCCGGTTTCCGGCACGCCTTGTCCATTTCCTGGAAGGTCGGTCTGACGTGATGCGGAATGGCGCGTCGGGCGGCTTCCAGCGCCAGGATGGGCGGAACGCCTTTCATGAAGGCGAGCATTCCCATGCGAAGGCAAAGGAAAAATTCGCTCTCAGCATTGGTTTGCTTCTTGATGTTGGCTGCCATGGGCCCGAGAAATCCGTAACAGAGAAGAATTCCGAGGAATGTTCCCACCAGAGCCGCCGCCACCTTGTGTCCGATTTCCTCCGGCGGTCCACCCAGCGCACTCATGGTGATGACAACTCCCAGAACGGCGGCGACGATTCCCAATCCAGGCAGGCTGTCGGCCATGGTGGAAATGGCGGCCGCAGGCAGCAAAGCTTGCTTGTGCAGGACTTCCAGATCGGTCTCCATGATTTGGTCCAAGTCATGGACTTCCACTCCCCCGGCCAGCAGGGTTCGCATGGTGTCGCAAAAGAAGTGCATGGCCTCTTTGTCTTTAGCGAAAGAGGGATGACGCTTGAATAGCGCGCTCTTGTCTGGTTCATCGAGGTCGGTTTCCAGAGCCGTCATGCCGTTCTTTCGCGAGGTGCTAAAGAAATCGTTCAGAAAGCGCAGAGTATCCAGATAGGTGGTCGAGCCGTAGTGGCCGCCTTTAAAGACGGAGAGCATGCTGGAGACGATCGACTTTAGAATGTAAGGGGGATTACCAATGAGGACGGTGCCGATGGCCGCGCCCCCGATAATAATCAGTTCAGCGGGCTGCATGAGAACCAAAAGGCTCCCTTTTTCCATAAGATAGCCGCCGGCGATACAGCCGAGGACAACGAGGATACCGACAATCGGAAACAAAGGATAAGTCTCCCGGTTCGAGCAGTCTTAGATTTGGCCTGCGTGCAATTAATCGGCCGGTAGGGGTTACTACTGTAGGTGTGGACCTTGCGGGGTGAAGAGAGGACTATCTTTCAGACATGAAAATTGGCGAGAAGCACTTCAAAGACGTCACGGCGCCGGAATAGATTGCAGCCACGCCCGCTCAAAGCGCGCTATCGATCACAGTGGTTCCTTTCACCAACATGAGCCGGGAAATCCAGTCTCCATTCTGAAGCGGGTGCGTCGGAAACCCGGTCTCAGAAGCCAGCTAAAGCCGGGCCAAGGCCCAACCGATCACTATGGCAGGTACTAAGCCGAATGCCTACCCATGTGCAACCAATTGAAATCCCGGTTGCATCGCCATCGGTAAGCGCTTCGAAGAGCTGGGCGAGGGTGCTGTTGCCCTCCCTGTCCGATTTGTTCTTTCTCTTCATCGTTGTTTGGTTGTTTCTGGCCGATCCTTCGGGATGGCAAAGACTGCTGAGAGACGCGGACACGACGCTGCACATTCGGGTGGGTGAACAGATTCTCTCCAGTGGATCCATCCCGACAACCGACTCGTTTTCGTTCTCGAAGCCGGGAGGAACCTGGTATGCCTTCGAATGGCTATCGGAAGTAGCACTCGCCTCAGCCTATAACCTGGCAGCTTTTAAAGGAGTTGTTCTCCTGGCGGGGATGTTGATCGCGTTGTACCTGACAATGCTTCTAAAGTATGCGATCTGGCGAGGCGCGAACGGCATGATCGCGCTGTTCGTAGTGCTGATGGCGGCGACGGTGAGCACCATCCACTTTCACGCGCGGCCCCACCTGTTCACACTGTTGTTCCTGACTGGCGCCATCTGGATATTGGAGTACGACCGGCGCGCCGGCGGCCTTCTGATTTGGACGCTGGTACCCCTCACGGCTCTATGGGCGAACTTGCACGGAGGGTTCGTCATTTTTCTCGTCCTGCTGGCGCTCCGCTGTGCAGGATGCGCCGCCGAGGCTTGGCTATGGCCAGATCAGCACCGGCTGACTGAAGCCAAGCAACTGGCGAAGGTAGGCTTGGCGTGCGGTCTCGCATCACTGCTGAATCCCTATGGAATCTATCTGCACCTGCACATCTTCGACACGCTCCAATCCACTTGGATCAAGACCAACGTGTCGGAGTTCCTGTCGCCCACCTTTCGTTCGCAAGAGATGTATTACTTCATGCTGCTGCTGTTCGCGGGCCTGTTCTGCGTAGTCTCGCTGATCCGGAAACGGCGCCTGGCTGAGCCGCTGTGGATCGTGTTCCTTGCGTACGCCTCGCTGACTTCGGTGCGCCACGCCACGATCTTCGTTTTGGTGGCCGCGCCAATTATCTCGCTAGAAGCGTCAGAGTGGTGGAGCAAAGTGGTTGCCGGCAGATCCCGAACGTCGGTGCTGGGACTGCTGGACGATATAACGCGGAAGTTCTCCTCCAAGTTAAATGGCACGAGTGTATTTATCCCCGCCGTCATCGTGGTGTTGGCATTTGCATCCGGCGTCTCATGGCCCCAGGAGTTTGCCGCGGATGCGGTCCCGATGAAGCTGGTTGAAAAGCATCTGGACTTGTTGTCGAGCGGCCGGCTGTTCGCCTCCGACCAAATCGCGGACTACCTCGTTTTCCTGAATCCGCGACAGAAGGTCTTTATCGATAGCCGCCATAATTACTATGGCGACAAAATCGGAAACGACTATATTGCGATCGCCGGGGGCGGTTCCCGGTGGCGCAGCTTGCTGGATCAATATCGGATCGATGTCGTGCTGGCCGAAACGAATGCTCCCATCACTTCCTTAGTAAAAACAACCGCGGACTTTGTCTTGGTCGATAGCGACAAGCAATACGCATTATTTGCGCGTCGCCGCTGAGATCCGCCAATGACCCGCCACCTCTTGCAGCCGCGCGGGTACCCGGCCCGGCTCTCGATTGTCATTCCCATTTATAACGAGGAACAGTCGTTACCCTTCTTGCGGGAAAGGCTGACAGGGTTCGTAGATGGCTTGCCGTGCGTTGCGGAAATTGTACTGGTGAACGACGGAAGCTCCGACGGTTCCATTGACTTACTGGTGAATTGGGCGCAGTCCGATTGCAGAGTGAAGGTATTCAATCTAGCGCGCAACTTCGGCCACCAAATGGCGGCCACGGCCGGGTTGGATCAAGCCACCGGCCAAGCTGTTGTTCTGATGGACGCCGACCTTCAGGATCCGCCGGAAGTCATCTTGGACATGCTTCGGGAATATCGTCGAGGGTACGACGTTGTGTACGGACGCCGCAGCTCCCGAGCGGGCGAAACCCATTTTAAGCGCCTGAGCGCATGGCTTTTTTATAGGACGATGAGATTGCTGGTCCACTCCGAGCTTCCGGCCGACGTTGGGGACTTTCGCCTGGTGTCGCGCGAATGCCTGGACGCTGTTTTGTCCATGCGCGAGACGCACCGCTTTCTGAGGGGCATGATCGCGTGGGTGGGATTTCCCCAAACCGCGGTCTCTTACGCGCGCAGTTGCAGGGTGGCCGGCAAGTCCACCTATCCTCTGCGCAAAATGCTCTGGCTGGCCTGGACTGCCGCCGTCTCTTTCTCGCCCACTCCGTTACGCGCGAGTTTTGTGCTTGGTTTTCTCATCGCGGCCGTCGGTATGCTGGAAGCGGCAAACGCGGTGGTGCGGAGCATCCTAGGGCTCTACGTGGTGCCCGGTTGGAGCTCTCTCATTGTTGTGACTTGCCTGATCGGGGGCGCCATTCTAACCAGTATTGGCGTACTGGGCGAGTATGTCGGCCGTATATTCGAAGCGGTGAAGGAGCGGCCGCTGTATGTGATCGCCTCCAAAATCGATAGTTTGTCTGCGCAATCCCAGTCCGATCCCGTTGCCGCGCAGCTTGCGGTCTTTCCGTCGAGACCGCTCCCGGAAAGAGTTCCTTCCGCGATGACCCATGAAAAGTAGCGCCAACGTTCATAGCAGCGAAAGTGAGTTCCACGACCAGTGGGCTCTGGAGACGCCCATCGCCAAGATTGCCGTGCGCGAGGCATTTGAGGCGCCCACCGCACTCGAGAACCGGGCTATTCTCGCGCTGATGGGCGATCTGAGAGGCAAGCATCTCCTCGACGTCGGCTGCGGTTTAGGCGAATCGTCCGTCTATTTCGCCCTGCTAGGGGCCCATGTGACGGCGATCGATCTCTCACCCGGAATGGTGGATTGCGCGATGGCGCTGGCTAGCGCCCATGGCGTCTCGATCCTTGGAGTGGTGCAATCCGGGGAGGAGCTGGAAGTTCCCGAAGAACAGTTCGACATTGTGTATGTCGCAAACACTATTCATCACGTCACCGACAAAGGTCTCCTGTTCCGGCAGATCCACAAAGCTTTGAAGCCGGGCGGGCGCTTTTTCTCCTTTGATCCGATTGCCTACAACCCGCTCATCGAAGTCTATCGGCGGATGGCTACCAAGGTACGCACCGAGGACGAGGCTCCGCTGACTTTCGGCGATGTGGAGATCGCGCGCAAGTACTTTCCGAACTTACAGCATCGCGAGTTCTGGATACTGACCCTCTCACTGTTCCTGAAGTATTATTTGATCGATCGCGTACACCCGAACCGCGAGCGATACTGGAAAAAGATTCTCCTGGAAACCCCGCGGACGCTCTGGTGGTGGACGCCCCTGGAGCGAGCCGACCGATGGTTAACCCAGCTTCCGTTGGTGCGGCGCTTGGCCTGGAACATGGTCATGTGGGGCGAAAAACTTTCCAGCTAGTCTAGCCAGCCGCCAGTCACCAGCCGTCGGCAGCCCGTTACAATTCATTTGTGCAACTCACGTCGGTCGACTGGCTGGTAGTCGCGCTCTACTTCCTTTTCAACCTCGCCATCGGCTTCTACTACAAGTCCCGCGCCGGCACGAACGTCACCGAGTTCTTCCTCTCCGGCCGCAACGTGCCCTGGTGGCTGGCCGGCACCTCCATGGTCGCCACCACCTTCGCTGCCGACACCCCGCTCGCCGTCACCGGCATGGTCGCAATGGGCGGCATCGCCGGCAACTGGCTGTGGTGGAATTTCATCGCGAGCGGCATGCTCACGGTCTTCTTCTACGCCCGGCTTTGGCGCCGCTCCGGCGTCATGACCGATATCGAATTCTCCGAAATCCGCTACTCCGGTAAACCCGCCGCCTTCCTGCGCGGCTTCCGCGCCCTCTACCTGGGCATCCCCATCAACTGCATCATTCTTGGATGGGTCAACCTCGCGATGGTCAAGATCCTGGAACTGGTGCTCGGCGTCAATAAACTCCAAGCCCTCGCCATCGTCATGGCATTGATCGCTCTGACGTCGTTCATCTCCACCCTCTCCGGCCTGTGGGGCGTGCTGGTCACCGACCTTTTCCAGTTCGTCATCAAGATGGGCATGGTCACCGTGCTCGCCGTCTTCGCGGTCCGCGCCGTCGGCGGCATCGACAGCATGAAAGCCAAGCTTCTCCTGGTGGACCACGCGCGCGGCGCGTCCCAAGGCGGTTCCGTGCTCAACTTCGTCCCCGACATGCACTCCGCCTGGATGCCCATGATCACGTTTATGGTTTACATCTCGATGAACTGGTGGTCCACCTGGTATCCCGGGGCCGAACCGGGGGGCGGCGGCTACATTGCGCAACGCATGTTCAGCGCCAAGGACGAAAAGAATTCGCTGCTTGCGACGCTGTGGTTCAACATCGCGCACTACGCCGTGCGCCCGTGGCCGTGGGTTTTGGTGGCGCTCGCGTCGCTGATTCTCTTCCCAGGGCTGGCGGATCCGGAAACGGGCTACATTCGCGTGATGATCGCCTACCTGCCGCCGTCCTTGCGCGGGCTGATGATCGCAGCCTTTGCCGCCGCCTACATGTCCACCATCGCGACGCAATTGAATTGGGGCGCTAGTTACCTGGTCAACGATTTCTATCGCCGGTTCTTGAAGAAAAGTGAATCCGAACGCCACTACGTTAGCGCCTCGCAATGGGCCACTGTATTTCTTACGCTCATCTCGGCCGTGGTGACGTTTTACCTGGACTCCATCGCCGGCGCCTGGAAACTTCTGCTGGTCACAGGCGCGGGCACCGGCGGCGTCCTGTTGCTGCGCTGGTATTGGTGGCGCATCAACGCCTGGAGCGAAGTTTCGGCCATGATCTCGGGCTTTGTGGTCTCACTGGCGATGCAAACCGCCTTCGGCCTGGACAAAGACCAGCCGCGCGATTTTGCCTGGATCATGATCGTCACCGTTTCCGTTACGACCGTCGTATGGCTCGCTGTGACATTCCTCACGCGCCCGGAATCCGAGGACACGCTGGTCGCCTTCTATCGCCGCACCCATCCTTCCGCGGCCGGCTGGCGCCCCATCGCCCGGCTCGCTCCCGACGTCCGGCCCTCCACCGGCGGCCTCTCGAATCTGCTCGACTGGATCTGCGGCTGTCTCCTGATCTACGGCATTTTGTTCGGTACCGGCAAACTGCTCTTGAAAGAATTCACCAGCGGGTCGCTGCTTCTCGGCATGGGCCTGGCCGCCGGCGCCGTCATCTATTGGGACCTTTCGCGTCGCGGCTGGAGTACAGTGGTGGATTAGGCGTGAAACCGCTAACCGCAGTTTTGGTTCTTGCGTCGGGATGTCTCGCCATCGCGGCCGATAAGCCGCTCGCGATTGTCCATCCAGTATTTGCACGCAGCGAAGACGGTCCGCCCGAAGCTTCCGATGAAGATTTCGTTCCCGGCGAAACCATCCACTTCAGTTGCCAGGTGGAAGGCTACCGCAAGATCGACAAGCCCAACGATTACGGCAAGCAAGACGTCTCTCTCAAATTCCAGGTCGAAGTTCGCGACCAGGGCGGCGCACTGCTCAAACCGATTCAGGAGGGCAAAATCGAAACCACTGTCACCCAGGAAGACAAAGATTGGAAGCCGCGGTTGCGGGACACCATCGTGGTTCCGCCGCTCGCCGGCACGGGCGAATACGTGGTTCTGGTGAAGCTATCGGATGAACTAGCCAAGACCGCTGAAGAGAAGCGCGCCGTCTTTCACGTCAGGGGCCGCGACGTGGCGCCGAGCGATACTTTGATTGTCCGCAACTTCCGTTTCCTGCGCAATGAAGATGACGAGAAGGCTCTTCCGGTGGCCGCCTACCGTCCCGGCGATTCCGTGTGGGCTCGTTTCGACATGACCGGATACAAGCTCGGCGACAAGAACCAGGTGGATATCGAGTACGGACTCACGGTGCTGCGCGAAGACGGCTCGGTGGCTTATACCGAACCGCAAGCCGCGAATCAAAAGATCCAGAGTTTTTATCCTCAGCGCTATCAGCCCGGCGTGCTCAATCTGAATCTTGCGAAAGACCAGCCGCTGGAAAAATACACCATCGTGCTCTCCGTCCGTGACAATCTGGGGCGCCAAATGTACGAAACTCGCGAGACGTTTTCCGTCGAATAGCCACTTCCTGATCAATGGCCCTTTTCCGGACCCGCAGCGCGGCTGTCTTTGGAATCGAAGCGCACCTGATCGACGTCGAGGTGGATATGTACCCCGGCGGAAACGCGCGTGATTTCATCACGGTCGGCATGCCCGATACGGCCGTGCGCGAGAGCCGCGAGCGTATCAAATCGGCGCTGCTCAATTCCGGTTTCGGATATCCCAACAAATCCATCACTATCAACCTGGCGCCGGCCAATGTTCGCAAGGAAGGCGCCGGTTTCGACCTGCCGATGGCGCTGGGGATTTTGGGTGCGATGGGGACCGTCGGCCGTTCCGATGAGCACATGCTGGTCGGAGAACTCTCGCTCGACGGCACGCTGCGGCCCGTGCGCGGCGCACTTTCCATCGCCGTCTGCGCGCGCCGCCAGGGAATTCCGAACCTCCTGGTTCCATTTGATAACGCCGCTGAAGCTGCCGTCACGGAAGGTGTGCGAGTTTTCGGCATGCGGCACCTGGCCGAGGTAGTGACGTATCTCAATCAGCCTGATCGATTCCAGCCGACGCCGTCGTCAGCCGCATCTTCCGCAACTTCGGAAGAGCCGCTATCCGATTTCCGCGACGTCCGCGGCCAAACCAGCGCCAAGCGCGCGCTCGAAGTGGCCGCCGCCGGAGGCCACAACGTGTTGCTGATCGGGCCGCCCGGGTCCGGCAAAACGATGCTGGCGAAACGATTCCCGGGAATCCTGCCGCCGCTGACCTTTCAAGAAGCCATCGAGACCACGCAGATCCATAGCGTCGCGGGAATCCTTCCACGCGGCGTCGGATTGCTGGGCCGCCGGCCTTTCCGCTCACCGCACCACACCGTATCGGACGCCGGTCTCATTGGCGGCGGCTCTGGAACGCCGCGCCCCGGCGAAGTCAGCCTGGCGCATAACGGCGTCTTGTTTTTGGACGAGCTGCCCGAGTTCCCCCGCAACGTTCTTGAGATGTTGCGCCAGCCGCTCGAAGAATCGTCCGTCACGCTGGCCCGCACCAACATGACGCTTTCTTTCCCCTCCGACTTCATTCTGATTGGGGCGATGAATCCCTGCCCGTGCGGCTATTTCTCCGATCCCACACGCGAATGCCGCTGCACCGGCGCCATCATTCAACGCTACTTGAGTAAAGTGAGCGGGCCGCTGCTCGATCGCATCGATCTGCATGTGGAAGTTCCGGCGGTGGCGTACAAAGAACTGCGCGGCAAGGATCACGGAGCAACGTCGGCCGAAATGGGCGCTCGAGTGGAACTGGCTCGCGCCATCCAGCGCCGCCGCGGATTCTACAACGCCCGCATTCCCGCCCGCCTGCTCCGCACCTTCTGCACCCTCGACGAAGCCGGGGAGCGCACGCTTGAGATGGCCGTGCGCCGCATGGGTTTGAGCGCCCGCGCCCACGACCGGATCTTGAAGGCTGCCCGCACCATCGCCGATCTGGATCACGCCGAGGCAATCTCCGCCAAGCACTTAGCCGAAGCTGTGCAGTACCGCAGCTTGGACCGCAGTTACTGGAGCTAACGCTCTAGCTCCTAACTCATAAGTAACCATATGAAACGAAACCTGTTTGGCTTACGGGCTGTCTAAAAGTCATGAGGTTACTAGAAATGAATAAATTTGCTTTGGTAGGTTGTTTTGGTCTTCTCTGTATAGGAACTTTAAGTGCGCAAGAGGTATCCCACTTCTCCTTCGATCTTGGCGGCGGCTTCACACAGCCCGTTGGCAATACCGGCAGATACTTGAATGACGGATGGAACGTCCAAGGCGGCGTCGGCTACAATTTCTCGAGTTACATCGGCGTGATGGGCCAACTCGATTACAATTCGCTGGGCATGAGTGGATCGGCGCTGGGCACTAGCGGCTTCCCGGGCGGCGACATCCATGTCTTTTCCGCCACTCTTGATCCGATCGTCCATCTCACGCCCAGAAGCCGTTTTGATCTCTACGCCATCGGTGGAGGCGGTCTTTATCATTGGTCCCAACAATTCTCAGCGCCCACTGGCGTGGTGTCCAATTCCTTCGCCGGCTCGTTCCCGCTGGTCGTTCCGTCTTTCGGGGACGCGTACTCCGTGAATAAACCGGGCTGGAACGCCGGCATGGGCGTGGCGTTGGGCACCAAATGGCACGGCAAAGTTTTCGCGGAAGCCCGCTACGTGCATATCTTCTTGAACAACGGCGAGCGTGCCGACTATATACCAGTTACTTTCGGCTACCGCTGGTAACTAATTACAAGCCAGGCGAATAATACCCGTGACGATAATACACTCGTAAGTCGGGTAGTTCCGGCTGCGCAGTTACTCTCAGATTAATGATCCGGTACTTTCCATCGCGCTCGGAGTTACTCGGCGTGTATCCTAACAGGTACTGATTGCGGAGTTGATTGCCGATCCGGGCGCTGATGGAAGGTAAGTCGTTCAAATTGGTTACCGGATATTCACGTCCGCCACTGTCGGCCGCCAGTTCCTCAAGAAGCTTGGGCCCGTTTTGTTCTTCGAGCGAACGCTTGAGGGTGTCTTCCGGATCGAAGATGCCTATTGCGTAGACCTGCAGGTCCGATTCGAGCATTGCGCTCTTGATTTCACGCGCGGTATGGCGGCTGCGGTTATCACCGCCGTCGGAAACGATGACCAGCGCTTTTCGGGTATTGCGCGCGTGCTTCATCTCGCCCATGGCCATATGGATGGCATCCAGCAGAGAGGTGCGGCCGAAAGGCTTAGTATGAGCGATTCGGTCGTAGATTTCGTCGGGGTCGGACGTAAAAGGGACCGTCAATTTCGGCCGGTCGCTGAACTCGATGAGGAAGAACTCGTCCTGCGGATTGGCTGTCTTGAAGAACGCGGCAGCCGCTTCCGTGGCCTTCTTCATCTTGTTTCGCATGCTGCCGCTGTTGTCGAACAGCAAGCCGATCGACAAGGGCGCGTCTTCCATTGAGAAATTTGTGATCGGCTGCTCCACGCCGTCTTCAAAGACTTTGAAATCCTCTTTATGCAGATCCGTGACGGGCGTGCCGAAGACATTCGTCACCTGGGCCGGCACCAAAACCAGCGCGGAGTCGACGCGAATGTCCGCTTTGGGGAGAATGGTTTGGCCAGTGGGAACAGCTGGCCGGAAACGGGGCAGGATGGAAACCGCGGTCTCGCCGCCGGACGCCTGGAAAGCCCAACAGGGGGAGCACGCAAAAATGGCGACAGCGAGGCACGCCGCGATCCGATGAGTGTCACCCATGGGACGAGTGCGAGGCATTGGCAGATTGTAGCTCAAAGGGAGGCGGGCAGCGCAATTGCCCGTGCAAGGTTTTCGTACTAGCCCGGCTACGGCCCTCGCCGAGTCTTACTGTAATAAACGCCGCTTTGATAACCTTATCGATACGTGAGGCTGTTCTTCGCTCTAATATTGCTGGCCGGAAGCGCCGAGGCGCAGGACTTTGCCGATATCCATATTGACAAGGTAGCCGCGGGCTATGCTTTCGCGGAGGGTCCGGCGTGGTCGCCCATGGGTTTCCTGATCTTCAGCGATATTCCGAACAACAAGCTTCTGGAGTTCATGTCTGGCGAGCCAGCTCGCCTTTTTCGGGACAATTCCAATGGAGCCGCGGGCAATCGATTCGACGCGCAAGGGCGCCTTTATAGCTGCGAGACTCATACGCGGCGTGTGACGCGGACCGACAAGAAGGGCAAAGTGGAAATCCTGGCTGATCGCTGGCAAGGTAAGCGTTTGAACGCCCCGAACGATCTGGCGGTTCGCAAAGAGGGCGACGTTTACTTTACCGATCCGGCTTTCGGCAATCAGCAGGACACTCGCGAGTTGGATTTCTTCGGCGTGTATCACATCTCGCGCAAGGGCGAGTTGGAGGTGATCGCGAAGCCAAAGGGACGGCCCAACGGCATCGCCCTGGCGCCCGATGGCCGCACGCTTTACGTGAGCAACTCCGATGAGCGAAATGTTCGGGCGTACGATTTAGATAAAAGTGGCGCGGCGTCGAATGAACGCACTTTGATCTCGGGAATCGAGGGCGTGCCCGACGGGATCTGTGTCGACGAAAAAGGCGACCTGTACGTGGCCGCCAATCAAATCCAGGTTTATTCGCCGGAAGGCAAAACACTCGGGATGGTTCCGACCGAAGAGACTCCCTCCAATTGCGCTTTTGGCGATCCTGATCTGGGATCGCTGTACATCACGGCGCGAACCTCGGTCTACCGGGCGCGGTTGGACGTGAAAGGGATCTCGTATTAACGAAGTTCGCAGTTACGAGGACAGCCGGCGTTATCCTTCGCGTCCCTTCCTTGGAGTGGGGGCGCTGATTTTCGAGGACGGAAAGATCCTGCTGGTAGAACGCGGGAAGGAACCCCTGAAGGGTTACTGGTCGATCCCCGGCGGAATTGTCGAAACAGGTGAAAAGCTGGTGGAAGGAATCCGGCGCGAAGTGGCCGAAGAAACCGGCCTGGATGTGGATCCTTACTTCCTGTTTGAAATCTTCGAGCGAATCATGCCGGACGCCGAAGGCAACACCGAATATCACTATGTCTTGATCGATTATCTGTGCCGCCGTTTGAGCGGAGAAGCGGCCGCGGCGAGCGACGCCAGCCGTGTGGAATGGGTCGCGGAGCAGAACCTTCGCAAGTATCGTCTTACAGAGGGTACGCTGGGTGTGATCGAGAGAGCCTTTGCAAAACTTCAGCGCTGATTTACTGGAATTCGAATCGCTGCGCGAACTGGTGGGTCGGTATGTGGGCAGCCCGCTCGGACGAGCCGAACTGGAAAACCTGGAGCCGCACGCGGACCGCGCGGTGTTGGAGGGCGCGCTGGCCGACGTGGCCGAAGCCATCGCCTATCAGGGTGCGTCGCGGCAGCCGCAAGCGGCGGCTCGGGGCTCGGCGATTGGTCTGCGGTTTAATTCGATCCCGGATGTCTCCTCCGCGCTCACGATGCTCCGTATCGAGGGTGCGATGCTCGAGCCGAAGCAGATTCTGGACCTGGCGCGGCTGATCGAAGAAGCCGGCGAAGTCCGCGCCGCGCTGAACCTGGCGGCGGAAAAGTATCCACGGCTGGCGGCTCAGGTGGCGGCCACGGCCGATCCGCGGCCGATTCTGCGCGATGTGCGCGGCAAGATTCTCCCCGATGGCGCGGTGGCCGACGACGCGAGCGTAGCCCTGAATCGGCTGCGCCGCGACATCGAACGGCAGCAGCGGCAGATTCAAACCTCACTCGAACGCTTCCTCCGCACCCATCGCGACGACGGCACGCTGCAAGAGGAGTTCATCACATTACGCAACGATCGCTTCGTGGTGCCGGTGGTGGCGGGACAACAGCGGAAGGTATACGGCGTGATTCATGGCGCCAGCGGCAGCGGTCACACGCTCTTCGTCGAGCCGCTCGAAACCATCGATCTAAATAACGAACTGGTGCGTCTGCGCGAAGAAGAGCAGCGCGAAGTGGCGCGGATTCTGCGCGAGCTGACCGAGCTGTTGAGGACCAACGGACCGCAGATTCAGGCGCTGGTGGAAGCCATTGGAAGGCTGGACCTGCTGTTCGCCAAGGCCGCGTTCGCTTCCGACTTCGATTGCGTCATTCCACGGTTCAGCGCCGATACCGAGCGGCGGCTGGCGCTCAAGGACGCCCGGCATCCGTTACTCGAAGACGTGCTCCGCCGTCAAAAGAAACCGATTCTTCCCATTTCGCTCGTATTAGACGAACAGCAGCGAACGTTATTGATCAGCGGGCCCAACACGGGCGGCAAAACGGTTTCGATGAAGACCGTGGGGCTGCTGGCATTAATGGCGCAAGCGGCGCTTCCGGTGCCGGCGGCCGAAGCGGAGTTCCCGCTGTTTGAGCAGGTGCTGGCGGAGATAGGAGACCAGCAGTCGATCCAAGAAAGCCTCAGTAGCTTTTCCGGCCATATCGCCCGCGTGCGCGAGATGCTGGAGACAGTCACGCCGCAATCGCTGGTCCTGTTGGATGAGTTGGGCCGGGCGACGGATCCGGAAGAAGGCGGGCCCTTGGGCGTCGCGATTCTCGAATCGTTCCGCGCGCACGGCGCGTTCACTTTGGCGTCGACGCACCTGTTGGCGCTCAAGATCTTCGGCGCGACAACGGAAGGAGTTTTGAATGCCTCCATGGGCTTCGACGAGAAAACGCTGCAGCCCACTTATGTTTTGCAATTGGGGGCGCCCGGAAAATCCGCGGGCCTTCAGATCGCCAGCCGCCTGGGACTTTCCGAAGACCTGATTGCACGGGCGCGGCAGCGGATGTCGACCAGCGAGCGCGACATCGCGGTGTTTCTCAATGAACTGCATCAGCGGCTCCGCAGAACGGCAGTGGAAGAGCAGGACTTGCGGGAGCAACGGCAGGCGTTGGAAGCGCGCGAACAGGAGCTGGCCGCCGAATTCGAGCAGCGCGAAAAAGCGAAATTCAAGGATCTTGACGAGCGCCTGCAATCCGCGCTGGCGCAGTTCGAAGCGCAAACCCAGGAGACCATCCAAAAGGTGCTGGCCGGAGCGGAACAGCGCAAAGCGGCCGAGCAGGCCGAGCGTCGCGTGACGAAAGACAGACGCGATTTCGAGGAAAAGGCTCGAGTGGCGGTGTTTGGAGAAGCGCCGGTTCCACAGCAGCGTTTCGTTGCGATCGAGGAGGGTGCGCGCGTCCGGCTGAAGGGGGTTCGCGAACCGGCGCGTGTGCGCCGAAAGCTTTCCGGAGGCGTGCTCGAAGTGGAAGCGGGCCTGATGCGAATGAAGGTGACCACCGACGACGTGGAAGAGGTTTTGCCCGCGGCGACTGAGACTGCACGGTTACCGAAGAATGTTTCGTACGAAGCAGGCCCGCGCTGGGATGTGACTTATCGCGAAATCAACGTAATCGGAAAACGAGCGGAAGAAGCTCGGGAGGAAGTGGACAAGTTTTTGGACACCGCGTCGATGGCTTCGGTGGATCGCGTGCGCATCGTACACGGCCATGGAATGGGTGTTTTGAAGCGAGTGATCGGCGAATTGCTTGCCACGAACCCGCACGTGGGAAAGTATTATCCCGCTACGCCGGCCGAAGGCGGAACGGGTGCGACGGTGGTGGAGCTAAAATAGAGTTATGCAGCTTGTCAGCCCGCTCACGATCGATGATTTCGAACGGCTTCCAGACGAGCTCGCATACTATCACGAACTAGTTGACGGAGAGTTGGTGGACGTGTCCGGAAATACTCTTGGTCACAACCTTCTCCGGGATCTGCTGGTTAGTTTGCTTTTGTCCTATGTCAATGAACACAAGCTAGGCAGAGTCGTTTGTGAACAGGAATACGATTTCGACGGGAATGCGCATGGTCCAGATGTGACATTTTTTGGACCGGCAAAGGTGAAGCTCTGCAATGACAAGCTGCGCGTTCAACGATTCGTGCCTGACTTGGCGATTGAGATCGTTTCGCAGAGCGATACATTCGAGAAGCTGATCGGAAAGGCGCATCGCTATCGGAAGTGCGGCACGAAAGAGGTGTGGATCTGCTCAATCGATTCACGTGAGGCGTACGTCTATTCCGCCGACGGGCGAACGATTCTCGATGAAGACGGCATTTTTCAATCCAGCTTGATCCCCGGCTTTTCCATCCGCCTCGGCGACCTGTTCGACCGTCTATGACGCTCACCCAGCAGCAGGAGTTTGATGCGCTGGTGGAGCACGCCAAGCTGGCCGGACAAGCCCGCGATTGGCAGGGAGCCAGGCAGGCGTGGGTCAAGGCGCTGGAGTTGGCGCCCCCGGACTCCGAGCAGTATCGCCTCACAAAAGTTCGCATCGAAAACATCGATCTGCAGCTTTCGGAAAAGAACGCCTGGAAAAAGTGGCTTGCGAAACTGGGGCCGATCGGCACGTTCGTATTAGTCACCCTATCGAAATTCAAACTGTTGTTATTGGGGCTGACGAAGCTCAGCACATTCGTCAGCATGCTGGCGTTCTTCGCGGTGTACTGGTCGTTGTTCGGCTGGCGATTCGCCCTGGGTTTCGTGATGGCCATCTACATCCACGAGATGGGCCACGTGATGGCGCTGCGCAAGTACAACATCGCGGCGAGCGCGCCGATGTTCATTCCTTTTTTCGGCGCGTTCGTGCGAATGAAACAGTATCCCGGCAATGTCGGTGAAGACGCGCGAGTGGGACTGGCGGGTCCGATCTGGGGATTGGGCTCGGCGGTCGCGGCGTGGCTTGCGGCGCTCGCCATCGGGCTTCCGGTCTGGTATGCGATCGCACACACGGCCGCGTGGCTGAACTTGTTCAATCTTCTTCCCATCTGGCAGTTGGATGGCGGCCGCGGCTTTCGCGCCCTCACCCGGAAGCAGCGCCTGATGGCGGCGGGCGTGGCGGTTGCCATGTGGGCTCTGACGCACCAGACGATTCTCCTGCTGATCGCGCTGGGCGCCGGTTACCGGCTCTTTAGCCGCGATTATCCAGCCGAGGACGACAATGCCGTGCTCACCCAGTATGCGGGGCTGATTGTCTTGCTGTCGCTGTTAATGACGATGACCGATCACATCGCCGGCGCGTCGTTTTAAGCCGCTGGCTCGGCTTTGTCCTTTTTCTCCAAGTAGTAATGCACGGCAGGCGTCACGATCAGCGAGAGAACCATGGAGGCGGCGATTCCGCCAATCACCGCAATGGCGAGCGGCTGTAGCATCTGCGATCCGGCGCCGAATGCGAGAGCCAGGGGAATCATGCCGGCGGCAGTGGCCAGAGCGGTCATCAAAATCGGACGAAGACGGCGCTCGCCCGCCAGAATCATAGCTTGCTCGGCGCTGGCCCCTTCGGCGCGGAATTTCTGATCGGCATCCAACAACAAAATGCCGTTCTTGGCCACAATGCCGACCACCATGATCAGTCCCATAAAGGAAGAAATGTTGAACGTGGTTCCGGTGATCAGCAGCGCGAGAAACACTCCGGAGGTGGAAAGCAATGCCGACGAAAGAATCGCCAGCGGCGCGCCGAAGTTGCCGAACTCGAAGAGCAGAACGGTGAACACCAGCAGGATTGCCAATACCAATACCACCGCCAGATCGCGAAATGATTTCTGCTGTTCCTCGTAGCCACCGCCGTAGAGGATGCGAATACTGGCGGGAATATTTAGATCCGCCAAAGTTTTCTTCACGGCGACGATTCCGGCGCCCAGATTCACACCTTCCAGACGCGCCGTCACCGCGATCATCCGTTGCAGGTTCTCGCGCAGGATTTCCGTCTGGCCGGGAAGTTCTTGGATCGTCGCAAGCGAGCCTAGAGTTGCCCGGCTGCCGCTCTGGCTAGAGAGCAGGGTGTTGCGAATCGCCTCCACCGAGGCCCGCGTGTACTCGGGAAACCGGACGCGAATGGTGTAAGCGCGGCTATTCACAACAACGGGCGCGGCCGCAGGCTCACCTTGCAGGATGGCGCTGGTGTCCAACTCCACTTCATCGGGCGCGAATCCGGAGCGAGCGGTTACTGTGGGGTCTACTTGGAATTCCAGGGCCGGACCGCTAATGGTGTCTTCGATCCCGTTCTTAATGTCTACGACGCCGGGGATCTTTTTGAGAGCGTCGCCAACACGCGGGCCCCATTGCCTCAGCAGGTCCGGGTTTTCGGAGAACATTTTGATGACAATCGGTTCGGGCGCGCTGGTGAGATCGCCAATCATGTCCTGCAAGAGCTGTGCGAACTCGACATCCAGCGCCGGCACTTGCTTGTTGACCTTCTCACGAACTTCGGCGATGATCTCGTCAACACCTCGTTTCCGGTTGGTCTTCAGCTTGACGGTGAAATCGCCGCGATTCGCTTCCGTGACGGTGGCGAGTCCAAGCTGGAGGCCGGTCCGGCGCGAGGTAGTCTCTACTTCGGGCGTATTCCGCAGGATTCTTTCCACTTGATCGACCAGTCGATTGGTATCGGCCAACGAGGAGCCGGCGGGAGAAAGATAGTCCAAAATGAAGCCGCCTTCGTCCATCTCCGGCAGCAAGTCCGAGCCGAGTGCGTTATAGCAAAAGTAAGACGCCGCAATGAGCGCGATGCAGAAGATCGCCGTTGCCCAGGGACGTTCCAGCGCCACTCGCAGCACCCGTCCATAAACGCGGATGACCCGGCCGAGAAACCCGCGTTGCTCCGCCCCTTGATGTTCCGAGGCGCCCTCGCGCGGCTTGCGAAGGAAGTAATGGCTGAGAGTGGGAGTCCAAGTAAGCGCGAGAGCGAGCGAAGTGAGCAGCGCCATTCCCACCGTGATGGCAAGCGCCCGAAAAAACATCCCGTTCACGCCGGTGATAGAGATGAGCGGCAGAAGGACGACGATGGGCGTCAGTGTAGATCCGACCAATGGCACGCGGATCTCGCGCATGGCGCTGCGAATCGCCTGCGCACGGCTTTGGCCGGCGTCGCGATGCATGACAATGTTCTCGACAACCACGATGGCGTCGTCAATCACCAACCCGACGGCGGCGGCGAGACCGCCCAGCGTCATCAGGTTAAAGCTCTGACCAAGCACACGCAGCGCAATGAATGTGATAGCAACGGTGGCGGGAATCACCAGGCCGGCGACGATGGAACTGCCCCAGTCGCGCAGGAAGAGCACCAGAATGATGGCGGCCAGTAGCAATCCAATCAAGATGGCGTCGCGCACGCTCCTAATGGACTCCTTCACCAAGTCGGACTGATCGTAGAATGGCGTCAATGTAACGCCCTTGGGCAGCGTTTTGCGAATGCTGTCGATCTCGGCGTGAACCTCGTCGGCCACTTGCACCGTATTGCTGTCCGGCTGGCGATTGATATTCAGCAAGACGGCGGGCTTCCCGTCGGCTTGCACTATGGTGTACACGGGCTTTACGGAAGAGTGTACCGATCCGAGATCGCCGATGCGAACTGGAATTCCGGCGGCGGTGGTCTTCACCACAATATTGGCTATGCCGGACGCGTCGTGAACCTGGCCGCTGACGAGGCTGAGCACCAACTGATGGTTGGTTTCCACCAATCCCGGCGAATCGATCATGTTGCTGCGCCGCACCGCATCGAGCAGCGTGGGAACGGTAATACCGGTTTGCAGAAGCTTGGCGGGATCGGGCTGGATTTCAAACTCAGGCTCCTGGCCGCCTTGCACCACGACCATCGCGACGCCGTTCAGGCGGTTCAGGCGCGGCTTGATATCATACGTAGCCAGTTCCCACAGCCGGGTTTGCGGAACGGTATCGGACGTGAGGCCGTAGCCGAGGATCGGAAATGCCGCGAAAGTCAGCCGATTGGAAGTTACGGCCGCAGTGGGCGGAAGTGAGGACTGCACGCGCGCCAGCGCCGCGTTGACGAGTTCCAGAGTCTGGAACATGTCGACCTTCCATGAAAAGAAGAGATCCACTTCCACCGAGCCGCGGCTGGTGGTGGATTGAACTCGATCCAGCCCGGGCACGCTGTTGAGCGCCTGCTCGATGGGCCGCGTGACGGTGACCAGCATTTGATCGATGGGCGCGACGCCGTTATCGACACCGACTACGATGCGGGGGAAATTCGTTTCAGGAAAAACGGCGATGGGAATGGTGAAAGCCAGATAAATTCCCGCCGCCACCATGACCAGGATGACAAAAATGATGGACTTCCCGAAGCGCGCTGTCCAGTGTTCGGCCTCGGCTGGTTTAACGGGTTCAGCAGATTCGATGACGGGAGGGTTCATTTGTCGTCTTTGTCGGCGGCAGGGGCCGCGGCGATGCGAACTTTGGCGCCGTCGTCCAAGCCGACGCCGCCACCGGTGATCACTTTTTCGCCGACATCCAGGCCCTTCACAACCTGGACTTTGTCAGGCTCGCGCGCTCCGAGATCGACTTTCTTCTGGTGCGCCGCCGAGTCCGCTCCCACCACCATTACTTGCACGCCGCCTTCATCGGAGGGCAGCAGCGCGACGGTGGGAATGACAATGGCGTTGGGAATCTTTTCGGCCAGGATGGAAACATGGACGGTGGCGCCGGGCTTCAGTTTTTCACCGGGGTTGTCGGCTTCCACCCAGACTTCCACGGTAGTGCTGTTCGGATCGACAGCCGGACTGACCACGGTGACTTTGCCGTTGAGTTCGATGCCGCCTTCGGTTTGTGCGATCGTTCCAGAGTCGCCGACCTTCAAGGACGCAGCCTGTGAGACGGGCACATTGGCGCGCGCGATCACGCGGGATACACTCACCACGGTGAGTAGCGGGCTTCCTGGAGAGGCCATCTCACCGGCGTACAGCGGACGATCCGCAATGACGCCCGCGATGGGACTGCGTATTTCCGAATACGAAAGCTGGGCCAGGCTGGCGTCGTAGCGCGCTTTCGCGGCGTCGGTCTGGGCTTGCGCACCCTTGGTCTGCTCAGGCTGGCTGACGCGGTCCAGCGCCTGCAGGTGCTGTGTCGCGATATCGTACTGGCTGCGCGCCTGCACATAAGCGACGTTCGATTCGTCGACCAGGCGCCGGGCTAGCGCCCCCTGCTCCAAAAGCTGCTTGCGGCTTTCGTAGACCTTTTGCGCGGCGTCGAGCGCTTCCTTGGAAGAGGTGACGTCTTGCCTCGCCTTGGTGGCGTCTTCGGGGAGCTGAGCTCCTGTGGTGTTTCGCTGGGCGGCGAGCGCCTGCTCATAATTTTGCCTGGCTTCCGCCACGGCGGCCTGCAGATCCCGATTTTCCAGAGTGGCCAGCAATTGGTCTTTCGCGACATGATCGCCGCGCTTGATTTTGAATTCTTTGACGGGCGCGCTGATTTTGGGCATTACGCTCGCTTGGTCCTGCGGATAAAGAATGCCGTCGGCGGATACGATGCGATTGATGGAACTGCGCTGGACCTCAGAGACCTGAACCGGGGCCACTGGTTCTGTCTCGGCCTCTTTCGGTTTGGAACATGCGGCCAACGCGGCCAGGGCGATCAATGTAAGGAGGGTCCGCATAAGTGGTTGTTCAGTTTCCAGAGTTCAGAAGTTTCCCGTCAAAGTTTGAAGATTGGCGACCGCAATGCGATAGCGCGAGAGTCCGTCGTCGACGGCATTGCGCGCGGCCGCCAGCGTGCTCTGTGCGTCCACTACTTCGAGCGCCGAGGCTTCGCCCGACTGGTAGCGCAGGTTGGTGAGTCGCAGGCTTTCCACTGAAAGCGCCAAAGAACCGCGCAATGAATCGATCTGCGATTGAGCGAGCTGCGCCTCACCATAGAACGAATTCAGATTCGCCAATAGTTGGCGCTGCGCGAGACTCAGTTCCAGGTTGGCTTGCCGCTGGCGAAGTTGGGCCTGACGCACTTTGCTTTGCGCTGCGCCCCACGTCCAGAGCGGGATATTCACGCCCACTTGTACGACGGACCCGAGGTTGTCGTGATGCTCGGCATCGTAGTGGGCCAGTTGGTCGGCCTGGAGGCCGTAGAAGTAATCGAAGAATGGCGCGGGCAAATAGCCGGCGCGCGCCGCCGAGACATCGGCCGCCTCCTGCTTGACACTGGCCTGCGCGATATGCAGTTCGGGACTTTTCGCCTGGGCTTGCTGTTGCAGCTCTTCAAAGGAGCCCAGCGGAGGGGTTTGCTCCAGATCGTCGACGACTCTGAAGTTCTGCTGGAAGTCGGGGAACAGAAGCACAGCCACTGTGAGCCGCGCTTTTTCGATGCTGAGCTGAGCGTCTGCCACGTCGCGTTCGCGCTGCTGGGTCTGCAATTGCGCCTTGACGACGTCGGCGTGCGCGGCTTCCCCGCCTTGCTCCTGCTTTTGCGTGAGGTCTTGGAACGCGCGAGCGTCGGCCAGGCTCTGCAGCGCGTTGCCGAGCCTGCGTTGCGCGATCGCCACGCCGTAGTAGTCCTGCACGAGCGTGGCGAACAGACCCCGCGAGGCCAGGTCGGCTCTGGCTTGCGCGAGAGCCTCGGCGGCCTGCGCGCGATGGAACTCGGCCCGGCGCGCGAACGACAGATCCTCGTGCGCTTGAGCGTACGCGTAATAAACGTGCGGGCCGTCGTTGGGAACGAAGACGCCGGAGGGAGTTCCGTTGGGCTGAGTGTAAATGAATTCGTCCACCTGTTGGGCCTGCGGCAGCATCGCGGCCTTGGCCTGGATGCGGTCCTCACGCGCCAGGAGCGCGGCGATGTTGGCGGTCTGCAAATCCAAACCGTACTGGCGGGCGCGCTGCAACGCTTCGGCGAAGCTGAGGGTGAGTGGGCCTGAAGGCGCAGGTTCGGCGGGCGGCGACTGCTGCTGTGCGGACAAGCTGAAAGCCACGAACAAAGTGAATGCCAACGATCGCATCTCGCCCAGCATACCGCGGTTCATCTGAAAATCCGCTGAATGCCGGGGACGGGATTGGGGTTCGGGCACTAGGGGCCTGTCGCAGCCGGAACATTAGTACCGCTTCCTATGGTCGCGGCTCGGCAATACGCGTTCGATACAGAGCCGCGACCGAAGGAAGTGCTTTGCCGCACGCTAACGAACTTGTTGCGACAGGCCACTAGTCTAGGTGCCATGCTCGGCTTACAGCAAAACTTCAGGTGCAGGCGTTAGCATGAAAGCAAGATCATGCAAGTCCTGGTAGTGGAGGATGAGCGTCGCATGGCGGAACTGCTGAGGCAGGGCCTGGAAGAAGAGGGCCACTCCGTTGTGCTGGCGGGCAATGGGCGCGATGGGCTGGCGATGGCCGAGTCGCATCCCTTCGACGCCATCGTGCTGGACGTGATGCTGCCGGGGCTGGACGGTTTTTCCGTGGCCAGGAAGCTGCGCGCGGCGCGGAACCAGACGCCAATCCTGATGCTGACCGCCCGGGACGCAACGCACGATATGGTGGCGGGCTTGAACCTGGGCGCCGACGACTACTTGGTGAAGCCATTCTCGTTCGAAGTATTGCTGGCGCGACTGCGCGCGGTGTCGCGGCGTGGTGCGATTGCGCAGCCGCCGGTCTTACAGGTGGCCGACCTTTCGGTAAACCCATCGGCGCGCGAGGTGACGCGCGGCGGACGGCGCATCGCGCTGACACGCACCGAATACGGGCTGCTCGAATTGCTGATGAAACGGGCGGGGCGCGTGGTGACGCGGGAGAATCTGATCGAATCGGTGTGGGGGTTTGACTCCGAAGTGCGCAGCAACACGCTGGACGCGTTCATCCGGCTGCTGCGCGACAAAGTGGACACGGAAGGCGAAACGAAGCTGATCCAGACGGTGCGGGGCGTGGGCTACTGCCTGCGGGCGGAGGAAGCGTGACGCGGCCGTGGTCCATGGGTGCGCGGCTCACGCTGTGGTATTCGCTCGTATTGTTGGCGGGGCTGGCGCTATTCGGCGCCGGCATTTTGTTGGTAGTAAAGCACAGCCTGATTGCCACCATCGATGACACGCTGGCCGCGCAGGCCAGAGGCGTGGCCACCGTTATTCAGACGGAATATAAGCCGTTCAAGCCCGAACATTTGCAGGAGGAATTGTCGGAATACGCCGAGGCGACGCCGGAAGGGCATTTGATTGAAGTGCGCGATCCGCGGGGCGAAGCACTGCTCGAAAGCCGTGTGGTTGCCAATGCACGGGGGGCAAGGTGGCGATACCGCACGCTGACAACCCAGGCGACGGTACAAGGCCGAACCTATCGAATTGTTGTCGCGGCGCCCATGGATGGAACCGTCGCCGCGCTGCGCCAGGTCCGCAAGCTGCTGTTGCTGGCAACGCCCGGCGTCTTGTTGATCGCCTCACTGTGCGGGTATTGGATCAGCCGTAGGGCGCTCAAACCGGTGGATGAGATCACGCGCGCGGCGCGGACTATCGGCATCGAGAATCTCTCGCAGCGCTTGGAGGTACCCGCATCGGCGGATGAGCTGGCGCGGCTGTCGGAGACCTGGAACGGCATGCTGGAGCGCCTGGAAGGGGCGGTGAAGCGCTTGTCGCAGTTCACCGCCGACGCGTCGCACGAGTTGCGCACGCCGATCGCATTGATCCGCGCGACGGCCGAGCTGACGCTGCGGCGCGAGCGGTCCGCGCAGACTTATCGCGAGGCCCTGAAGCACATCATGGACGAGACGGATCGAACCGCGCGGCTGATCGAGGATCTGCTTTTGCTGGCGCGCGCCGACGCCGGGCTGCCGGCGCTAGCGCTGGATCGAGTGGAGCTGACGCCGCTGGTGCGCGATGTCTGCGAGCAGGGGCAGATTCTGGCTCACGAGCGGCAGCTCGAAATTTCGAGCGAGGCTCCCGAGCAACCGGTGTATGTAGACGCCAACGACCCGGCGCTGCGGCGGCTGTTGCTGCTGCTAGTGGACAACGCGATGAAGTATACGCCGGCGGGCGGCCACATTACGGTTTCCGTCGCGCTGGATTCGTCCGGTCCCACGGTGACGGTGAGCGATACCGGCATCGGAATTCCCGACACGGCGTTGCCGCACGTGTTCGAGCGCTTCTATCGCGTGGATGAGTCGCGCAACCGGGACGCGGGGGGCGCGGGGCTGGGGCTTTCCATCGCGCAATGGATCGCCGAGCGGCACCATGCGCGGCTGGAGGCGGAGAGCGTGGTGGGGCGCGGGTCGGCGTTCCGGGTGCGGTTTCCGCGAACATAAGGTAAGTACACCACTCAAGCTAAGGGCCGGAAGCGTCGATAGGTCCTTAGGTGCGTCTTTCAGCAGTCCTGGTCTTTTCGACCGTTCTCTTTGTTCCCGCAGTCTCGGCTCTTACGCTGCATGAAGGCCGGACGGCCTCCTCGGTTAGCGAACAGACCTGCGCGGAGCCGCAGGCGGTTTCGGTTTTTCAACCGGTGGACCGGCAGGTGTTTGTCTGGTTCATCGCGTTGCAGGTGCGGCCGGGCGATCAATTGCGGGTGGAATGGGTGGATCCCACCGGCGCGGTTTCAACCACAGCGGATTATGGAGAGCTCCCCACTGCGGGCGAGCTGTGCTTCACGGCGCAACTTCCGATCGCGGGATTCGCCCCGGCGTCGCAGCCCGGCAACTGGACGGTGCGCGCGGTGTCGAATGGCGCGGTGGCGTTTTCAAGGACCTTTACGATAGCGCCGGGCGCCGACAACGGCGGTCCGGTGGTGACCAGCGTGACATGGCCGGGCAACGGTTCCGGCGAGCAGGGGCAAGAGATCGACTTCACGGTGCGCGGTAAGAATTTTCAGCCGAACTCGCTGGTTTTGATCGCGCAGTACAAGCAGGCGGGCGGCTGGACGTATCTGGCCAGCTTGCAGCCGCGCGATGCGACTGCGAATCAACTGACGGCACATTATGCGGGACTGCCGGCGAACGAATATCTGGTCATTGTAGAGAACCCGGATCAGCGTATGAGCCGGCCGATGCCGTTCCTGATCTCCACCGGCGGCTACAAGCTGCCCACGGCGGCGGGCGTGCCGTGGATCATTACTCAGGGGCCGTACGGCGCATTCTCGCATTGGGGCAACAGCCTGCACGCCTTCGATATTGCGCCGCGCCAGGGAAGCTGCGTCGTGGCGATGAAGGCCGGGATCGCCTACACGCACGATCTCGGACTGCAGCAGGATCACCGGCATCATTCTTTCGGAAACTACATCACCATCGACCACGGCAATGGCGAGTTCAGCCATTACGCGCATCTGGCGAGCGGCACGTTCGTGGTGAAGAACGGCGAGCGCGTGGAGCAGGGGCAGGCGCTCGCTACCGCCGGAAACAGCGGCTACACGCTGGGCGAAGGCGGCGGCTATCACGTACACGTCAGCGTGACCCGGGCGCTTCCGATTTCGTCGGCCAGCGTTCCGTTCCAGTTCGAGGATTTTCCGGATTGGTCGCGCGGCAGCGGCTATCGTACCGTGGTTTCGAGCAATACCTCGCCGCTGTGCGATTGCCGTTCGCGCCGGGCCATCGCAGCGGGAGGCGCGGGGGAAGGCGCCGGGGGCAGGAATTCCGCCGAAGGCCAGTTCTCGGGCACAGTTTCGGTGGAGCAATGGTGGAGCGATATCGTAGTGGTAGGACGAGGATCGAAAGTCTTTGAGGTTACACTTTCGTGGGCTGGCTCGCCGGGCGATCTGGACCTGCATTTGATGAGCCCCAGCGGCCGCCATTATGCGGCGTATGCCGACACCACCGGATATTCGGGCGATACCAATCCGAAGACTTTTCGCGTGCCGGATCCGGAAGCCGGACTCTGGCGGATCTCAGTGCAAGGCATGCGGGGACCCGCGCCGATCAATTTTGGCGTCGAGACATCGGGATCGAAAGGTCGCCTGCGCGCGTCGCGGTAACTTTTCAGCAAATCTTCAGACAACGGGCATAGGATGCCAGCATGCACAAAAGCGCCTTGTTGTTGCTTGTTTTAGCCGTTGCTCTCGCGCAAAGCGGATACCATCAAATCAAAAAGATCGCCATTCCCGGCGACGGGTTCTGGGATTATCTAACCACCGATCCGGCAACGGGCCGCGTCTTCGTTTCACACGGTACGGAAGTGGACGTGGTAGACGGCAAGAAGGGCGAGGTCATCGGCACGATCACGGGCCTGAAGCTGGTGCATGGCATCGCGCTGGCGCCCGAATTCAACCACGGCTTCATCAGCGATGGCGCGGCGAATGAGGTGGTGGTCTTCGATATGACAACGCTGGCGAAAGTGGGCGCGGTTCCGGCGGGAATGAATCCGGACGGGATCATTTACGATCCTGCCAGCAAACGAGTTTTTGCCTTCAATGGCCGCAGCGCCAACGCCACTGCCGTGGATGCCGAAAAGGGAACGCTGGCCGGCACGGTGACGTTGGAAGGTAAGCCGGAGTTCCCCGCGCCGGATGGCAAAGGTCACGTGTACGTCAATATCGAAGATAAGAGCGAGGTGATGGACATCGACGCCAAGGCGCTGACGGTGGTTCACAAATGGCCGCTCGCGCCCTGCGAAGAGCCGTCCGGCATGGCCATGGACACCAAGACC
>Ga0182024_10005215_pt1 | contig 29275 bp, 33 predicted proteins | sample P32metaG_FD_120480 | JGI IMG/M metagenome (GOLD analysis project Ga0182024, IMG submission 120480) | Permafrost microbial communities from Stordalen Mire, Sweden - P3-2 metaG (Illumina Assembly) | ecosystem: Environmental > Terrestrial > Soil > Wetlands > Permafrost | place: Sweden: Stordalen...
CATTTGTGACGCTCGTTGACGTGGCTCAGTCCCGTGAACGCAGGAGTCGCGGTCATGCCGGCCCCGCCCGCCCGGCCCGTGGGTTCTCTGCTGTGTCGGATGCCGCCTCCTGGTGACGTTGCGGCGTGCCCGCCTGCGCTTCCGGAATACTGCCTTCCGCTTATGTTAGCCTAACCGGAACACGGCATTCCGTCTCGGGCGATCGGATCTGCATGGCGAAACGACCCACTAACTACGCGCTCACGTTTGCCGTACTCGGCACGGCCGCACTTGCCTTTGCCCTCCTGCAGTCGCTGATCATCCCCGCCATCCCCCAGCTCGAGCAGACGTTGCACACGTCGGAGAGCGGGGCGAGCTGGCTGCTCACTGCGTACTTGCTGAGTGCCGCCATCGCCACACCGATCCTCGGGCGCGTGGGCGACATGCTCGGCAAGGAGAAGATCATCGTCGCCGTCCTGCTCGCCCTCACGGCGGGGTCGTTGCTCAGCGCGCTGGCGACCAGCCTGCCCGTGATGCTGGTCGGCCGGGTGATTCAAGGGACGGGTGGGGCAGTGTTCCCACTCGCCTTCGGGATCATCCGCGACGAGTTCCCTGCCGAACGCGTGGCGGGCGCCATCGGAGTCATGTCGGCGATCCTGGGTGCGGGGGCCGGAGCCGGCATCGTGCTGGCGGGCCCGATCCTCGTGCATCTGAATTACCACTGGCTCTTCTGGATACCGATGATCATGTCGGCCATCGCGACGGTCGCCACCTTCCTTTTCGTGTCCGAATCGCCCGTGAGGGCTCCGGGCCGCATCAACTGGCTCGGGGCGGGTTTGATGTCGGCCTGGCTGGTCACCGGTTTGCTCGCCATCTCGTACGCGCCGATGTGGGGCTGGGGCAACTTGTCGGTCATCGGCCTGCTCGGGGCCACCGCGATCCTGCTCGTGGTCTGGGTGGTCGTGGAGAACCGCTCCGCTTCGCCGCTGGTGGACATGAAGATGATGCGCATTCCCGCGGTGTGGAGCACCAACCTGGCGGCGTTGCTCTTCGGGTTCGGGATGTTCGCCATGTTCGTCACGCTGCCCCAATTCACCGAGACGCCGACCCATGCCGGCTACGGTTTCGGTGCGTCGGTCACCCAGTCGGGTCTCTACCTCGCGCCGTTTGCTGTTGCCATGGTGATCGTCGCGCCGATGACGGGGCGACTGTCGAAGGCGGTCGGCTCCAGGATGGTGCTGGTCGTGGGGTCGCTCATCACCGGCTCGAGCTATCTCCTTTTACTGCTGGACCACACCCAACAGTGGTCCATCTACATCGCGACGGGACTCCTCGGCATCGGAATCGCTTTGGGCTTCGCCAGCATGGCGAATCTCATCATTGAGGCCGTGCCCGTAGAGCAGACCGGCGTGGCCACGGGGATGAATACCAACATCCGCAACATCGGTGCCGCCCTCGGGAGTGGGATCGCCACCAGCCTCGTCGTGAGCGGTTTGTCGCCCGGCGGATTTCCCAAGGAGCACGGTTACCTGCTGGCGTTCGCGGTCAGCGGCCTCGCGCTGGTCGTCGCCGCGCTCGCCGCGCTCGCCATCCCGAAGCGGACCATGTCCTCCATCGTCGAGCGTGAGTCGCACCCCGCTCTCACGGCGGAGGCGGAGGTCGTCGTCGGCGCCATCGCTTTTGGCCCCGAGGACCTCGCATGACACGGAGCTCCGCGCCTCATTCTGGTGTCGCGACGATGGAGCAGCGGCCGCTGCGCCGAGACGCCGAGGTCAACCTGAGCCGCATTCTGGTCGCTGCCCGCGACGTCTTCGCCGAGGAGGGCTACGACGCCTCCATGGAGGGCATCGCCGCGCGGGCCGACGTCGGCGTCGGCACGCTCTACCGCCGGTTCCCGAACAAGGCCGACCTGCTCAACGCCGTGGTGGAGGCGGCGCATGTGCGCAAGCGGCAGATCGCCGAGGCGGTCCTTACCGACGTGGCCCCCGAGGACGGGGTCTTCGAATTCGTGCGCCGTTGCATCGCGGTCCCCAGCTGCTGGCGGGCCACCATTTCGGCCCCGCCCTGGCGGACCACCGGGACGGGACTCGGCCAGACGGCGCCTCTGCTCGAAGAGATCCTCCGGCGGAGCCAGCGTGCGGGGTCGGTCCGTCCCGACATCGAGGTGGCTGACATCGTCGTGGTCCTCATGGCGGTGCGCTCGATCACCGACGTGTGCGACACGAAATCCTCCAAGCCGTCACTGCGCTTCCTCGAGCTCTTGCTCGACGGCCTTCGGCCTGGGCACGAGTCGCCGGCGCACGACCCGCTCACCGTCGCCCAACTCGACCGCATTCTGCGCCGGCGCTGAGGGTGTGACGCGGCACTGGGCTCTCGTGCCGCGCTCAGCCGAACGAATCGAGGGCGAGAAACACCTCGTTCAGCTCATGGCGGAGTCGCTCGGGCGGCGCGGACTGGTAGAGCGGTCCCGTCCCGTCGGCCAGGAGCGCGCGGAGCCTGGCCACCCCGTGCACGTCGACGGGTCCTGACGCGGTCAGGCGACCGGCCAGCGTCGCCAGCTCGGCCCGGGCCTGCTGCACGGAGGGACGGCAGACCGGCGTCTTGAGGCGACGCCCGACCGGCGCATCCGACACCGCCACGATCCTCGTCAGGCTGCGGGCCAGCACGCGCCGTTCTGCCGGTCCGCACAGGCGTCCCGCGTGGATGGCCAGGGGGACGCTCGATTCGGGGGACGCCCCGGCGGCCAACTCGTGGTCCAGGGCGGACGCCCTGGCTCGGACCACCAGCCGATCCCACCAGCGCACGCGCCGCAGGCCGAGACCGGCGCCCTCTTCGAGGATCACGATCATCGACGGAACTCCGGGACTCTGCACGTGACCATCAAACTCATTATGCTCGTCACGGCAAGACCAGTCAAGCGGGTTTACGGGTCACTCATTGGCTAGGATCGAGGGGTGGTCGCGCCGAGCTGGGTCCCCGAGGACGAGACAAAACCTGCCCCCATGCCGCTCCTGGTCGTGCAGTCCTTCGTGAACACCTGGGAGGCCGACTCTGGGGTGGACCTGCTCGCCGACCCGGACGCAGGGCAGCGTTGGCTACAGGAGGCTGGGTTGCTCCGCGCGCCCGGCGTCGACCTGGCCCAGGTGCGCGACATGAGGGAGAGCATCCGTGCCCTGCTGGTCGCCAACAGTGGCGCAGGGGATCTGGACCCCGCGCACCTGCGCCTGCTCCGTGCGCTCGCCCACCGCGCCCGCCTGCGGCTGGCCTTGCGTGACGACGGCCAGCTGGACCTGCAGCCCGACGAAAACGACGGGTTGTCCTGGTTGGCGGCCACGCTCCTGCTCATCATTCGCGACGCGCAGCGTGACGGTTCCTGGGCGCGGTTGAAGGCGTGCCGGAATCCGGACTGCCACTGGGCGTACTACGACCGCTCGCATGCGGGCCGCGGGGCGTGGTGTGACATGGCGGCGTGTGGCAATCGGATCAAGAACCGCAATCTGCGTACGCGGCGGTCGGCTGTCGGCGGCGCGGCATCGAGCACGGTGAGCTGAGGAGCGTGCCTTTTCGGGAGAGGCGGCCGCCCAACTTCGCCTAGGCGGCCGGCGCCATGACACAATTAGCGGACGAGCGCGGCCGCACCGAGACCGAGCGGAGCAAGGATCCAGCCCCAGCGGGCCGCGGCGATGACCACGTCGGAGCGATAGCCGTAGAGAACCGAGAGCTGAATGGGCTGGAATGACGGCGCGCTCAGCGCGGTGAGGACGGCAACCACGGCGAGCGCAGTCGACCCGGCGAGCGAGGCCGCGGTGGCGACGAGCGCGTAGTAGGCGATCCGCACCATGGTCAGCCAGCCCCACCGGCGCACGGCGTGATCGGTGCGCGGCACGGCCAGGTTGTGCGGATGGATGACCGATCCCGTGAACAGGGCTGCGCCCGAGAAGGCGAGCAGCGGCCCGGCCAGCGTGAGGACGTCGGAGGTCCAGGCCGGCGCCGTGCCGAAGAGATGGCTCAGGAGCCCGATGACGGAGGCCAGGAGAGGAGACTGGTCGACCCAGGAGGTGGACCGGCGCTGGAGGAACGGGGCGTCTCGTCGCATCAGGTGGACCGCCACGGCGTTCCAGGCCGTGGAGATCACGTTGGCGAGGACGGCGATCATCGTCCCAGCCGGTCCGGCGAGGGCGGCCGCCGTCGGGACCACCCAGTAACTGGTGTTGGGCGTCACGGCCCACGCCTCCAGCGAGCTCTGGCCCGCGCTCCGTTGGCCCCGCGAGATCAGGGTCGCCCCGAGGAGGAGCCACAACCCGCCGGCCAGCGCGAGGGGCCCGAGCAACTGGCCGACCGAGGTCAGCCGCCAGGCCGCCACCAGCGACAGCGTGGCCGACGTGGCCAGGATCTGGATGCGCAGGAAGACGGGCCACGCCCGCTGCTCCACTGGGCCCATGTGGGCCGAACCCCAGCCGACGAGCCCACCCACCATGAACAACACGAGGGTGAGCACACCCCGATTGTGACCGCTGCCGGACCCTCGCCGACCCAGTTGACGCGAGGCGGGGAACGGATAAGGTGCGTCGATGCACACGCAACCGATGCACGAAGTGCTGGCGGAGGCGATTGTCGGGCGTCACTTGCTTACGCACCCTTTTTACCGTCGCTGGGAAGCCGGCACCCTCGCTGAGGGCGAGTTGGCCGCCTACGCGGAGCAGTACCGTCACATTGAGCGGGAACTCCCGGTCACATTGGCGGCCATCGCCGACGCTCTGCCGGCCGGGCGTGCCCGCGAGCTCGTGGAGGCGAACCTGGCCGACGAGCTCAGCTCGCCCGAACCCCACGCACAGCTGTTCGAGACTTTCGCGCAGGCAACCGGCGCGGCACCGGACGCGCCCGCCACGCCCACGACGGCAGCGTTGCTGGCCGTCGTGCGCACCACGGCCGCCAACGACCCCGTGGCCGCGTTGGCCATGATCGCCGCCTACGAGGTCCAGGCCGCCGACATCGCGGCGTCCAAGGGCGACGGGCTGCGTCGTCACTACGGCTTCGAGGAGGAGGGCACCCGCTTCTGGGACGTGCACCGCACCCAGGAGGTGGATCACGCCGGGTGGTCGATGGAGGCCCTGACGGCGCTGGAGGCTGACCTCGACGTGGTGCAGGCGGCCGCGACGGTTTCGGCCGACTCGTGGTGGCTGTTCCTCAGCGAGCGTGAAGAGCTGGCGCCTGTCGGCGCACCCTGTTGACGCTGTTCAGCTGAGGATCCCGCAGCGGGCCGCCGCCTCGGCAAAGGCCGCCGAGCGCTCCCGATAGTCGCCGAAGCGCCCGAAGCTCGGTGCGGCCGGCGAGAGGAGCACGACGCCACCGGGCGGAGCCCATCCGAACGCGGCATCGACCGCGGCATCCAGGTCGGCTGCGTCGCGCACCGCGACCTGCCCATCGGTGGCGTCGCGGACCGCCTGCCCAATGCGCCGCCCGTTGTCCGGCATGGTGACGACGAGCGTGGGCGCGGTGCGCGCGGCAATCGTCCGCCCGAGCGGCGCGTAGTCGAGCCCGCGATCGTGCCCACCGACGAGCAGTGCAACAGGGCGCTCGGCGAAGGCCTGGAGCGCGGCCTGGGCCGGCAGCACGTTGGTCGACAGGCCGTCGTCCACGAACTCGACCGCTCCGACCGAGCCGAGGGAACGACAGCGACTGGGCAGTCCGTCGAAGCCGACGGCGGCGGCGGCCAGCCGCTCCTCGTCTGACGCAGCGGGGATGCCGAGGCCCTGGAGCACGGCGCGCGCCATGGAGGCGTTCCGCGCGTTGTGCGGCCCGGTCAGGCCGAGTGACGCGGACCAGCGGAGGTCCCGCGCCACTTCGGCGTCACCCACCCAGCGGACGTGCGGGCCGAGCAGCCCGGCGTTTCTGCGCAGCTGCTCGTCGGCCCCGTCGGCCAGGGCCAGCGCGACCCCGGGCTTGGTGCACAGCGACAACTTGTCGGCGTAGTAGCGCTCGACCGTCCCGTGCCAGTCGAGGTGGTCCGGCGACAACGAGGTGACGGCGATCACAGACGGGCCGCACTCCAGGTCGGGCACCTGGAAGCTCGACGTCTCGATGATCCAGTAGTCCGGCGCCGGATCGTCCGAGGGATCCCAGGGCGGAAGCCCGATGTTCCCGCCCGCCCGGGCGCCGACGCCGAGCCCGCTGAGCAGGTGCACGGCCAACGCGGTCGTCGTGCTCTTCCCCTTCGTTCCCGTGATGCAGGCGACGCGGGTCGGATCGGCCTCGGCCATGAACAAGCCGAGCCCGCCGCAGATCGCCACACCCGCCTCCTCGAGTTGGGCCACGTCGGGCCGGTACCGGCTGATGCCCGGGCTCTTCACGACGACGTCGCAGCGACCGAGCGCGTCGAGGCCCCCGGTGTCCGTCACCAGGACCTCGAGCCCGTCGACCGCGGTCGCGGTGGGCGCATCGTCGACCAGCACCGGGTCGCGGCCCATGGACCGGAGCCGTCGGATGCTGGCCTGTCCCTCGACGCCGAGCCCCCAGACGCCGACGGACGCGTCAGCGAGCGCGGACCAGGAGATCGGGTGGCGCATAGCGATCAGGGATGCGGTGGGTGCCGCGTGGCCGGAGGAGGGCAGAGGGGTCGGTGGGCGCCGCGTCGCCCAGCTCGGCGCGCAGGCGCGCCAAGAGCGTGGAGCCGGCGCGGTCCTCCCGCTGCGTCGTCAGCACCAGAGCGGCTCGGCATTCGCCGATGTCCCCGACACATTCGAACGGCTTGACGCCGTGGCCCAGACCGAGCAGCGTTCGGAGCGGCTCCTCGTTGGCGGGATTCTGCAGGGGCTCGTCGCCGGCGAACACGGCTTCGAGGTCGCGGCGCTCCATGAACGGAGCGAGGATGAGGTCGACGAAGCAGCATTTGTCGCAGCGACCGCACCAGTGGTCGAGCCGCTGCGCGGGGTCCTGGTGGAAGGCGCGATTGCAGCTCCGAAAGGTGCGGTGGTACTGCGTCAGTCCCGCGAACTGTTCTGCGACCCACAGCTCGGTGCGCGGGCGGAGGTAGGAGAACACCGACAGGCGCGGCCCGAATGTCGACAGGACGAGGTCGCCGAACGCCCGCTCGAACGTCTCGCTCTTCGACCACTGGTGGTTCACGGCGACCCCGTCCGTCACCAGGGTGGGGACCGAGGCCGACCACTCATTGGACAGCACGACGGCGTCGCGGCGTTCGAGGACGGCCGCCACGAGGGCAGCTGCGCTGATGACGGCGGTGACGGGCACGTGCCCGTTGAGGAATCCGAGCTCGGCCGAGCGCCGCACCGAGGGGTCGATGGTGCGTGCGATGCGCGTCACGGGCAGCCCGGTCACGGCCGCGGCGTCCTCGATGGCGGCGAAGCGCTGTCCGGGCGGCTCCACGACGCACAGCGCGGCGCCAGGGTGGTCCGCCACGAGCGACGCCACCGTCACGATGGAATCGATGCCGCCGCCGAACGGGATGAGAGGCAGGCCGGGCTCAGGCTCGAAGGCGACGGGCGCCACGGTGCCGGCGTCCGGACCATCCACCCGCAGGCCCCGCAGATCGAGCTCGTTGCGGTAAGCGAACTCACCCAGGCCGTTGACGTAGAAGCTGTGGAGAAAATCCCGCTCCGTCGCCGTCGTCGGCAGCTGGCCCAGATCGATCAGGGGTGCGGCCGACGTCTTGTAGTACGAGACGCCCGCCAGCAGGTAGAGGATGCGCACGGCAGCCAGGACCGCCGGGTGGTCCCAGTCGCCGCCGTGCTCGAAGGCGAAGCGCTCGGTGAAGGCGTTGGCTCCCGTGACGTAGCGGCACACGACGGTGGAGCCCACCGGGTCGATGGCGAATCCGTCATATCGGAAGCGGTCGGATGGTGGCATACGAGAGGGGGCGGCCCGGCGATCCGGACCAGCCCATGCTACGGCGAAGCCGCCCCCGGGCCGGCCTCAGCCTGCGAGCCGGGCCAGCAGGGCAAACCGCCCGCACGGCCGCTGCGCGCGGTCGCTGAAGAACGCGTCGTCCGACGTGGTGGCAGCGCTGTCGACGATGTGGTCTTTCCGGATGCCGCATTCGAGGAGCTGTTGGCGGTTGGCGGCGATCAGGTCGACGAGCCAGTGGCCGGGGCCGTCGGCTCGCGCCGCGGCGGGCAGGAGGGCGGCGGGTCGCACCGCGTCGGACAATGCCTGGTGCACTTCGTCGGAGACCTGATAGCGATCCCGATGCACGGCTGGGCCCAGGAACGCGTGAATCCGACCGACGTCTGCGCCGCAGTTCCTCATGGTGCGGACGGCCTTTCCGACGGCACCGGCTGCCGTGCCGCGCCAGCCGGCGTGGACGGCGGCGAGGACACCGGCGTCGGGATCGACCAACGCCAGCGGGACACAGTCGGCCACCAGGATGGCGAGCGTGACCTCAGGTGACACGGTGACGAGGATGTCGGTAGCAGGGACGGCGTCGGCTTCCGAGAGGGTGCCGCGGCCCCGATCATCAGCCCCGATGAGCGCGGCGGATGCGCCGTGGACCTGGCGGGCGAAGACCACCCGGTCGAGTGCAACGCCGAAGGCCGTCGTCGCGCGCTCCCGGTTACGCACGACGGTTTCGGGGTCGTCGCCCACATGAAGGCCGAGGTTGAGCGTGTCGTAGGGTGCCGCGGACCCGCCGCCGTGCCGGGTCGTCACGGCCACTGCGGCGCCCAGTTCCGGCGCCCCCTCCCAGCGCAGCAACGGGACGGGGGGAGGAGTCGTCACGCTGCGCGACCCTACCGAGGGCACCGTGCCGGACGACCCTGCCACGGGGAGGCTCGGGCTAGGAGGCCTCGCTTTCGTCCCACAGGGTGGTCGGGACCACCGAGAGGAGCGGCCGATTTCTCGCGGTCACGAGGTTGGCGGGTTGGAGCTCGGCGAACCCGTAGAGCTCGGCCGTGTCGGTCTCGCTCTGGGTGCTCGTGGCCGCCGGTGCGGGCTCGGGGAGCCCGAGCACGGCGCCGAGCGATCGCCCCGCCGCCAGGGCGTCGAGCAGCAGGCCGAGTGACTCGAGCGAGAAACCCTGCTCCTGCAAGCGCAGGATGGCCACCAGGCGGTCCCGATGCCCGATGTCGTAGAGGCCGGTGCGGCCCTGCAAGGTCGGGTGGGGGAGCAGCCCGAGGGTCTGCAGCGAGCGGATGCGCCGGGTGGTGGTGCCTGCCGCTGCCGCCAGGCCGTCGATGGTCAGCGTGTCCGCGGCGGATGGTTCCACTTGACAAAGTTAACATATAATGATGTAACATCAAACCTCGTCAGTAATGACCCGACGAACGAATCAGAAGGGGTGTGACGATGGGACTGAACCTCAATGCGGTGGGGGCCATCTCGGAGGGTTTCGAGCGGTCGTGGGATTCGAAGGATGCCCTGCTCTACGCCCTTGGTGTCGGAGCCGGAGCGCTCGACCCGACCGGCTTCGAGCTCGAGTTCACGACGGAGAACTCTGACGGGGTGACCCAACGCGTCCTGCCCTCGTTCAGTGCCATCGTCGGGCAGGGCGGGGGCCGGGCGGAGATCGGTGACTACGACCCCGCCATGCTGGTCCACGGGGAGCAGTCCATTCGTCTCTACGGCGAGATCCCTGTGGCGGGGTCCGTGTCGATCACCACGAAGGTCGCGGGCATGTACGACAAGGGCTCAGCCGCTCTGGTCGTCCTCGAGAGCGAATCGCGACACACCGGCAGCGGCGCACTGGCCTTCACCACTCGCACCGCGCTCTTCATTCGCGGGGCCGGCGGTTTCGGCGGCCCGCGCAATCCGGAGGGCGATGCCGAGAGCGCGCTGGTCGCCGAGCCGATGCCGACGCGTGAGCCGGACGATGTGGTTTCTTACGCGACGCGCACCGATCAGGCGCTCCTCTACCGGTTGAGCGGGGACCGCAACCCGCTGCATTCGGACCCCACCTTTGCCAAGCGGGCCGGCTTCGACCGCCCGATCCTCCACGGGCTCTGCACCTACGGCTTCACCGGGCGCGCCTTGCTGCACGCCGTGTGCGGCTCGGACCCGGCACGCTTCGGCGCCATGCGCGCCCGTTTTTCCAAGCCGACGTTGCCCGGCGACTCGCTGACCGTCTCCCTCTGGGACGTTTCGGATCGCATACCGGGGGCGTATCGGTTCCGCACCGAGACGCAGCGTGCCGAGACGGTCATCGACGCCGGGCTGTTGTCGACCGCGGGCTGAACGGCTCGGGACGCCTCAGCCCCGACAGTCGGCGCAGAGGCCGAAGATCTCGAGAGTGTGCGTCACCTCGCTGTAGCCGAGGTCAGACGCTGTTGTTTCGGCCCACTGTTCGAGGTCCGGGAGTTCCACCTCGGTGCCACGTCCACACTGCCGGCACACGACGTGGTGGTGATGGCTGGCGCTGTGGCAGCGGCGGTAGACGAGCTCTCCGTCGGCCGTCTGCAGGGCATCGAGCTGGCCCTCGTCCGTGAGCAGGGCCAGGTGCCGGTAGACCGTGGTCAATCCGACGGTGTCTCCCGAGGCCCGCAGCGCGGCGTGGATGTCCTGGGCGCTGCGGAAGTTGTCCGCGCTCAGCACCACGTTGAGCACGGCGTCCCCCTGTCGGGTCCGTCGCGAGGTGCGCGCTGGGTGCTCTGCGTGCTCAACCATGGGTCAACTCTGCCAGGTCCGGTGCTGCGAACCGGTCCCTCCGCCGGGAGGCGATGGCCGGACCGGTGAGCCGGGCCACGACGTAGAACGCAAAGCTGATTGCCACAATCAGCACGCTCGGCTTGACCGTCGGGAACTGAAAGCTGAGCAGGAGTCCGCCGTCGGCCGCCAGCACGGCCATGACGACGGAGAGCACTGTGACCACGAACGGGTTCGCACTCAAGCGTTGCGCCGCCGCGGCCGGGGTGATGGCCAGGCTGAGCACGAGCAACGTCCCCACGATTTGCGCCGCCTCGGTCACCGTGATGGCGAGGATGAAGAGAAACACGATCCCCAACACGCCGGTGGGCACGCCGCTGGCCCGGGCGACATCGGGGTCGACCGAAGCGAACAGCAGGGGCCGCCGAATGACGGTGAGGGCGACGGCCACCACCACGGCGATGACGCCGAGGAGGAGGACCTGACCCGAGCTGATGCCGAAGATGTTGCCGAAGAGGATGTTCAGCGCCTCGCTGGCGTAGCCGTGGTAGTAGCCCAGCAGGAACACGCCGAGGCCGAGTCCCGCCGCCAGGATGACGCCGATGGTGGAGTCGCGCTCAGCGGCTCGCTGCCCCAGCAGGCCGATGAGCGCGGCCACGACGAGCGCGCCGACGAGCGCGCCGGCGAGCGGGTTGTCGGCGACGAGCAACCCGCCGACCGCCCCGGTGAAGGCGAGCTCGCTGGTGCCGTGGACGGCGAAGGACATGGTGCGGGTGATGACGAACGGACCGATGAGCCCGCAGCTGACAGCGACCAGGAAGGCCGCCTCGAGCGCGTGTTGGGCGAAGCCGAACTGAAGGTAGAACCCGATGCCCATCAGCGCCCGTGCCCATGATCGTGGTGCGCGTGGGCGCCCGGTTCGGTGGGCAGTTCGTCCTCGGCGCTGACGACGAGGTAGCGGTCGCGCACCCGGATGACGTCGACCTCAATCCCGTAGAGGTCGCTGAGCTTCTCGCCGGTGAGGATCTCGGCGGGCGCGCCGATGGCCCATTTGCCGCGCACGAGGTAGAGGATGCGGTCGACATAGGGCAGGACGGGGTTGACCTCGTGCGTGACGAAGATGACCGGCGTCCCGGCCTGGCGGCGGCGCTCGTCGATGAGTCGGGTCACCGCGCGCTGGCTGGCCAGGTCGAGGGCGAGCAGCGGCTCGTCGCACAGCAGGACCTTGGGATCGCCCAGGAGCGCCTGGGCGATGCGCAGGCGTTGCTGCTCGCCGCCCGAGAGCAGCCCGACGGGAGCATCGGCGTAGGCGCCGGCGCCGACCGCCTCGAGGGCCTCCTCGACTCTTTCCCTGATGGCCCGGGCGCGGCGCGGCAGTCCCCAGTGGTGGCCGTCGATGCCGAAGCGGACGAGGTCGCGCCCGCGGATGGGTAGGGAGCGGTCGAAGGCCTGCTGCTGGGGCACGTACCCGAGCTCGTGGTTGCCCAGCCGCGGCGCCGCGCCGTTCACGCGCACCGTGCCGGCCGACAGCGGGACGAGGCCGAGCAGAACCTTGAGGAGCGTGGTCTTGCCGACACCGTTGGGGCCCAGCACCGCCAGGAACTCGCCCTCGGCGACACTGAGCTCGAGCTGCGACCACAGTTCGCGCGACCCCATGCGGACGGCGGCGTCCCGCAGCTCGACGAGCGGCTCGGTCACGGGTTGCGGCTCGACTCGAGCGCGTGGAGCAGCTTGGTCAGCTGGGACTGCTGCCACTGCTGGTAGGTGGCGGCGCCTGCGGGCATCGTCTCGGACACGCCGACAATGGGAATGCCGTGTTGGCGGGCCAGGGCACGGATCTGCGCGGTGACCGGTGTGACGGTTTGCACGTTGTAGAGCAGCACGTTGATGTCGTGGTTGTCGAGCAGTCGCTGCATGGCCAGCGTGTCCGCCGGGCTCGGGTCGACGCCGTCCTCGACGGCCCGGGCGAAGCCGGGTGGCGTCACGACGTCGAGACCGGCCACCGCCAGCGCGTAGCCGGGAACCCGCTCGGTGTAGGCGACCGGCACGTTGTGGAAGTGCTCCTTGATGGTGGCCAGCGTCGCGTTGAGCGGGGCCAACGATGCGTCGAACGTCACGAGGTTGGTCCTGAAGGTCGCGGTGTCCCGAGGTGCCGCCTTTTCGAGTGCGGCAGTGATGGCGGCGGCCACCGCCGGCAGGCGGGGGATGTCGTACCAGAGGTGGGGGTTGGGGTCGCTCCCGGTGATGTGCAGCACGGTGGCTGCGTTGACGACCCGCGGGCTCCCGCCGTCCGCCCCGAGGAGCGAGCTCATCCAGGTGTCGTACCCGGCGCCGTTTTCGATCACGACCTGCGCCTCGGCCAGCGTGGCGGCGTCGGCCGCGTCGGTCTCGAAGAGGTGGGGGTCGGCGTTGGGGTTCGTGATGAGCGACGTCACCTTGACGTCCCGCCCGCCCAGCTGGCTGGTGATGTTGCCCCAGAAGTTCTCGGCCGCCACGACGTGCACGACGCCGGGAGTACCGCTGCCGGTCGAGGCGGCTGCGCCCGCCTCGGCTCCGACCACGAGGCCGAGGGCGGTCGCAGTGACGGCGATCAGCGAAACGGGGCGGGCATAGTGCGATCTCATAACGGTAACGGTAATCATTTCAGATAACCCTCGCAAGAGGGCTGCCGTCCGGAGGGTGGTTTCCGCCGCCGCCTGCCTTTCAGAACTCTCAACGGATTCGTTTACAGTCTAAAAGAGACCCACCCGCCGGGAGACCTGCGACCCGGCACAGCAGTTCCCAAGGAACACCGGCAAGGGACGAAGCCGTGCTAGCCGCCGAAGAGCAGGGAGTAGTCGGCGCCCCGTCGTAGGTGGTGGCCGCCGTCGACGCTGAGTGTCTCCCCGGTGACGAACGACGATTCGGGGCCTATGAGATAGCGCACGGCCGCCGCGACGTCCTCCACGGTGCCGACCCGCCCGAGAGGCATCTGTTCGAGGTAGTCGTCGAGGAGCGGCCCGCCGGCGGTGATGAAGGCCATCAGCTCGTCGGCGATGATCCCGGGCGCCACGGCGTTGACGCGGATGCCGAGCGGGCCGAGCTCCTCGGCCGCGGTCTCGGCCAGGAAGCAGATGCCGGCCTTGGACACCCCGTAGGCCCACAGGTGCGGATGGGGGAAGCGGCCGGCGCCCGACGACATCAACACGATGGAGCCGGGTCCGCCCTGCGCCTGCATGGCGACACCCGCCTGCTTCACGCAGATCACCGAGCCCGTCAGGTTGAGGTCGATGGTGGCGCGCACCGCGTCGACGTCAGCGGTCAGCACGGAGCCCAGGTGGAGCGAGCCGCCGGCGCAGGCGAACAGGGCGTCGATGCGACCGGTGAGAGCGGCGGTGGCGGCCACGGCGGCGCCGACCTGCTCCTCGACGGTCACGTCCGCCACCATGCAGCGGACGGTGGCGCCGGCGGTCGCCGCCGCCGCGATGCGCTCGCGCGCATCCAAGAGCTTCTGCTCGGTACGCCCGCAGATCGTGACGTGGGCGCCGTCGGCGGCGAACCGCTCCGCCGTGGCGAGCCCGATGCCGCTCCCGCCGCCGGTGACGAGGACCGACCAGCCGGCGATCCCGGTGGAAGAGCTCGGGGCCGCCATCACACGGGCCCGACGCCGACGGGCGCGCTGGGCGTGAAGGCCACGGGCATCTGTTCGATCCCCGAGATGAAGTTGGCCTCCCGCCGGGCCAGGGCGCCGCGCTCGGTCGCCAGGTGCAGATCGGGGAGACGGGCCAGCACGCGCTCGACCATGACCCGGAGCTCCAGGCGTGCCAGCTGATTGCCCAGGCAGAAGTGCGCGCCGAAGCCGAACGCCAGGTGCGGGTTCGGGCTGCGCGTGATGGCGAAGGTGTCCGCATTCTCGAAGACGGCCTCGTCGCGATTGGCCGACGGGTACAGGAGGAGCAGCTCCTGCCCGGCCTTGATCTGGGCCCCGGTCAGCTCGACGTCACGGGTCGCCACGCGGGCCATGTTCTTGATCGGGCTGACCCAGCGCAGCATCTCCTCGACCGCGCCCGGCAGCAACCCGGGATCGGCCGTCAGCAGCGCCACCTGGTCCGGGTGGTCGAGGAGCTCCTCGACGCCGCCGCTGATGACGTGCCGGGTCGTCTCGTCGCCGCCGATCAGGATGAGGAGCGTCTCGTGGACGAGCGAGGCGTCGTCGAGGGAGTCCCCGTCGATCTCGGCGTGGCACAGCACGCCGACCAAGTCCTCGCTGTTGCCGGTGGCGCGGCGGTCCTCGAAGACGGGGTGGATGTACTCGGAGTACTCGATGAACGCGTGCGTCGCGTTGGTCATGGCATCGGGGTCGGGGGAGCCCTGGCCCTTGAGCATGTCGTCGGACCAGCGCAGCAGGTCGTCGCGGTCGTCGGGGGCCACGCCGAGCATGTCGCCGATCATGATGATGGGCAGCGGCGCCGCGATGTCCCGCACGAAGTCGCAACTGCCTTCCTCGCAGACGGCGTCGATGATGGCGTCGCACACCAGGCGCAGCCGGTCCTCCATGGCCCGCACCCGCCTGGGCGTGAAGCCCTCCGAGACGAGGCGGCGTCGGCGCACGTGCTCGGGCGCGTCGAAGTCGATCATCATGGGCAGGGGCGGGAACTTGGGCCGGATGCCCCCGGCACTGGAGAACGACTCGGTCTCGACGGATGCCTGCTTCACGGCGGCGTAGCTGGCCACGGCCCACAGGTCATTGGGCTCGTCGTAGTAGACGGGGGCATTGGCCCGCATCCAGGCGTACGCGTCGTGGGGCTCCCGGCCGAAGAACGCGCCGCTTATGAGGTCGATCCCGAGCTCATCGGGTGCTGTGGTCACGGCGGAGACGATATCCCCGGGTGGGTAGGGTTGGTCCATGGCAGATCAGGCGACCTTCACCGACGTCGCCATGGAATTCATGCCGGGGCTCTACTCGGCCGCACTGCGGATGACCCGCAACCGGGCGGACGCCGAGGACCTGGTGCAGGAGACCTACCTCAAGGCGTACCGCGCCTACGGCTCCTTCACCGAGGGCACCAACCTGCGGGCCTGGCTCTACCGCATTCTCACCAACACCTACATCAACAACTACCGGGCGGCCCAGCGGCGCCCCGAAGTGGCCGACGTCGAGGACGTCGAGGACCTCTACCTCTACAAGCGCCTGGCCGGCTCGGGCGGCAGCGATCCGGGCCGCTCGGCCGAGGACGAGGCGCTCGAGCGGTTCACCGACGAGGACGTGAAGGCGGCACTCGAGGCCTTACCCGAGGCTTTTCGGATGGCCGTGCTCCTGGCCGACGTCGAGGGTTTCAGCTACAAGGAGATCTCCGAAATCACGGACGTTCCCATCGGAACGGTCATGAGCAGGATCCACCGCGGAAGAAAGGCACTCCAGAAGGCGTTGGCCAATGTGGCTGAAGCGCGCGGACTTGTCGGTAGCCTGCCAGGGAGGTCGATGGAATGAGCGAGAACGTGGGCGACGAGGACAGCGGCACGGTGAACGCAAGCGGCCTCTTCGGCGTGTCGGTCGATTGCCAGGAGGCTGTCCACGAGCTGTACCACTATCTCGACGGCGAGCTCACAGAGGAGCGGCGCACGGAAATCCGGGTCCATCTCGACTGGTGCGGGCCCTGTAGCGGCGCAGCCGACTTCGAAGCCGAGTTGCGCAAGGTCATCGCCAACCGGTGCAAGGACCGTGTGCCCGACAGCCTCATCGCGCGTGTGGCCGCCGCCATCGACGAAGAAAGCAAGCAGCACCACGGCGAGCACTGAGCTCTCGCCGGCCGTCCCGGAAGCCGTCGATGACGGTCCGGCCATGGTGGACTGGGCCCTGGCCCAGCGGGTGGCGGCGGGCGCCCTCATCCTGAAGCCCGCGCCGGCCTCCTACCGCTCGCGCGACCTGCAGGGGCAGTTCGACGAGCTGACGGCACGGGCCGAGACGTTGGTCAGCGAGGCCACCGGACTGCATTCCGCCCACGGGACGGCTCGGGCCAAGGTGACCGATCGCGCCGGCTGGGCCGCCGCCAACGTGCGGTCGGTCGAGCGCCTGGTGGGACCCGCCATGCTGGAGCTGCAGCGCAAGCGCGGCGCCAAGCTCCGGGGACCGTCCCTCGTGGTGGGCCGTGCCGTCGCCGGGACGCAGCTCGGCCTCATGCTCGCCTACATGGCGACACGTGTGCTCGGCCAGTACGACCTGTTGATCAACGACGAGGCGCCCGAGGACCAGGACCTGGTCTCCTACGTCGGCCCCAACATCGTCGCGGTCGAGACGCAGTACGGGTTCGAGCCGAGTGAGTTCCGGCTGTGGCTGGCGTTGCACGAGGTGACCCATCGCCTGCAATTCACGGCGGTGCCGTGGCTGCGCGATCACTTCGTCGGACTGGTCAGCGAGCTGCTCGGGCCGCTCTCGGGCGACCCGGCGGGGCTGGCGGAGCTGGTGCGCCGCGCCACGGATGAGCTGCGGGCCGGGCGCAACCCCACCCGCGACGGCGGCGTGGTCGCCATGCTGGCCACGCCCGACCAGCGGCTCGCCCTGTCGAAGATCTCCGGGATGATGAGCCTGCTCGAGGGCCACGGTGACGTGACCATGGACCGGGCGGGCGCCGCCGAGGTCCCCGGCGCCGCCCACTTTTCCCGGGTCCTGCACGAGCGCCGGACCCAGGCGCGGGGGTTGACCAAGCTGATGTCGAAGCTGCTGGGCCTCGACGCCAAGATGCGCCAGTACGCCGAGGGCGAGCGTTTCGTCGAGTCGGTGGAGGCGGACGGCGGGCCGGTCCTGCTGGCCCGGGTGTGGGAAGGCCCCGAATGGCTGCCGACCCTGGAGGAGATCCGCGACCCGGCGGCCTGGGTGGCCCGCGCCGGTGGCTGAGGAAGGTCCCGCTCTTCCCTCCTCCCTCGTCCGCGAACTTCTGAACCGGTGCGCCTTCCCGGCGGCGGGTGCGCCGTTGGCGTGTGCGATCTCCGGGGGCGCTGACTCGCTTGCCCTTCTCGTCCTGGCCGCCGCCGGCGGCTGCGACGTCACCGCGATCCACGTCGAACACGGCTTGCGCGCCGGCTCCGAAGCCGAGGCCGAGGTGGTGCGGGCGGCGGCGGCGCGGTTCGGCGCGCGGTTCGAGCGCCAGCGGGTGTCCGTCGCACCCGGGGCCAACCTCGAGGCCCGGGCCCGGGCGGCCCGCTTCGCCGTGCTGCCGGTGGACGTCGCCACCGGGCACACCATGGATGACCAGGCCGAGACGATCCTCGTGAACCTCCTGCGCGGCGCGGGGGCCGACGGCCTGGCGGGCATGGCGCCCGGCACCCGGCACCCCATCCTCGGACTGCGCCGGCGAGAGACCCACGCGCTGTGCGCCGCGACCGGCCTGGTGCCGGTGTGCGACGAGAGCAACGACGACCCGGCGTTCGTCCGCAACCGGATCCGCCACGAGCTCCTCCCGCTCTGCGCGCAGGTGGCCGGTCGCGACCCTGTTCCCGTCCTGGCCCGGCAGGCCGGCGTGCTGCGTGACGAGGTCGCCTGGCTGGACGCGCTGACGACCGAGCTGCTGCCCGACCCCGCCGACGCCCGGGCCGTGGCCGCCGCCGCGCGGCCGCTGGCGCGTCGCGCCCTGCGGCACTGGTTGCGCCAGGCCGGTGATGGCGAGCACCCGCCGTCGTTGGCCGAAGTCGATCGCACGCTGGCCGTTGCCGCGGGCTCGGCGGTGGGGACGGAGTTGGCCGGAGGCCGGCGGGTGCGCCGGACCGGTGGCCGCCTCCGGGTCGAGCCGGGGCGACGCTCCGGTAGTGTCACGCCGGTGACCCTGGACGAGTCCGGAGCGGGCGTCCCGTCGTGGGCTGCAGCCGACGTGGGCCCCGTGCTCGTCGATGCGGAGCGCCTGGAGGCCCGGGTGGCCGAGCTCGGTGCGGAGATCACCAAGGACTACGCCGCTGAGCCACCGTTGTTGGTCGCGGTCCTCAAGGGCGCCATGCTCTTCATGAGCGACCTGTGTCGGGCCATCGCGCTGCCGGTCGACGTCGACTTCATGGCCGTGTCCTCCTACGGCAGTGCCACCAAGACGTCCGGCGTGGTGCGCATCGTCAAGGACCTCGACTCCGAGCTCGAAGGGCGTCACGTGCTGGTCGTGGAGGACATCATCGACAGCGGCCTGACGTTGAACTACCTCAGGCGCTACCTCACGGCGCGCCAGCCCAAGAGCGTGGAGATCTGCGCCCTCTTGGTGAAGGAGGGCGAGCAACGGGTCGATCTCGACCTGCGCTACATCGGCTTCACCATCCCGCCCGAGTTCGTGGTGGGCTACGGCCTCGACGTGGCCGAGCGCTACCGGAACCTGCGGGGGGTCCACCTCTACAAGGGAGCAGAGACGTGAGCGTCGACGTCGAACGGGTCCGGGCCGCGGTGTCCGAGATCCTCATCGCCATCGGGGAGGACCCGGAGCGGGACGGCTTGGTGGCGACGCCCGAGCGCGTGGCCGCCATGTACGAGGAGCTCTTCTCCGGGTTGCACGACGACCCTGCCCGCCATCTGGAGGTCACCTTCGCGGCGGAGCACGACGAGATGGTGATGGTGCGCGACATCCCGTTCGCGTCGCTCTGCGAGCACCACCTGGTTCCCTTCCTCGGCAAGGCGCACGTCGCCTACATCCCGGCCGAGGACGGCCGCATCACGGGCCTGTCGAAGCTGGCGCGCCTCGTCGACGGCTTTGCGCGGCGGCTGCAGGTGCAAGAGCGCATGACCACGCAGATCGCCGACGCCATCGCCTCGGTCCTCTCGCCCCGCGGCGTGCTCGTCGTCATTGAGGCGGAGCACCTCTGCATGTCGATGCGCGGTGTCAAGAAGCCCGGCACGGTCACCGTCACCTCGTCGGTGCGCGGGCTCTTCCGTTCCGACGTCGCCACCCGGGCCGAGGCCATGCAGTTCATCCGGGGCCACTGAGCCGGTGCCACAGGGCGCACGCCGGCCCCTGGTGATGGGCGTGCTCAACGTCACGCCCGACTCCTTCTCCGACGGTGGCCTCTACGCCACCGCCGACGCCGCCGTGGCCCGAGGGCTCGACATGGTGGCCGCCGGGGCCGATCTGATCGACGTGGGTGGGGAGTCGTCCCGGCCCGGCGCCGACCCGGTGCCGGTCGAGGTCGAACTGGAGCGGGTGGTCTCGGTCGTCGAGGCTCTGGCCGCCGCGGCGACCCGCGACCGACGCGGGGTCCGGGTGTCGGTCGACACGGTCAAGCCGGAAGTGGCCGTGGCCGCGCTGGCGGCGGGTGCGAGCCTCGTGAACGACATCTCCGCCTCCCTGTTCGAGGTGGCCGCCGCCGCCGGCGCCGGGTGGGTGGCCATGCACATGCGGGGGCAGCCGCGCACCATGCAGGAGAACCCGCACTATGCGGACGTCGCCCATGAGGTCTGCTCGTTCCTGCTGGAGCGGGTCGGCCGGGCCCGACGAGCCGGCGTGCGCGAGATCTGGGTCGATCCGGGCATCGGGTTCGGGAAGACGACGGCCCACAACCTGTCGCTGTTGCGCCACCTCGGGGACCTGGTCGAGGCCGCCGCCGGCGCCGGGTGCGCCGGGGTCCTGGTCGGGACCAGCCGCAAGCGTTTCCTCGGGGTCCTGGCGGCGGCACCCGGATCGGAGGAGCCGGCACCCATGGCCGCCCGGGTCGAGGGATCGCTGGCCACGGAGGCCGCAGCCCTGGTGGCGGGCGTGGGCATGGTGCGGGTCCACGACGTGACGGCGACGGTGCAGATGACGCGGCTGTATGGTCCTGCCGCATGAAGGGCAAGTGGGCCGCCGGCATTCCGCCGCGCAACTTCACCTGGGTGATCACCGATCACCTGGCCGTCAGCGAGCGGCCGGGCGGGTTCTCCAACAACCACCGCCGGGTGCGCCGCCAGGAGGAGATCATCTGGTTGCGCGTCCAGGGGTTCGGCCGGGTCGTCTCGCTCCTGGCGTCCCCCCACAACCTGGCGGCGTACGACGACGAGGGGCTGGCCTGGGCCCACTACCCACTCGAGCGCACGGGGGACCCACGGCCCGTGCTGGGCCCGTGCTACCGGGACATCGACGATTCCCTGGCGGCCGGCCTGCGCATCCTGGTGCACCAGGACGAGCTGGGTGACCGGGTCATGGGCGTGCTGGCCGGGTACCTGGTCTGGTCGGAGCGGATCGGCAACCAACCGCAGGCGGTGGCGCTGGTCGAGCAGGTCGTGGGGCACGCCATGGGCGAGCCCGGCCGCGAGCTGCTGTCGGAGCTGGAGGGCATGCCGTCGCGCGGTCGACTGCAGTGAGCGACCGGATCGAGATCCGTGACCTCCGGGTGACGGGGACCCACGGCGTCCTGCCCGAGGAGCGCGACCGGGCCCAGCCTTTCTCGGTCGACATCGTGGCCTGGGTCGACATGGAGACGGCGCAGCAGAGCGACGACCTGGCGGACACGGTGGACTACGGGGCGCTGGCCCAGACCGCGGCCGATGTGGTGGGAGGCCGCTCCTATCGCCTGCTCGAGGCCCTCAGTGGGCGCCTGGCCAGCGCGCTGCTGATCGTCGACCCGCGCCTCGAGGCGGTCGAGGTGACGGTGCGCAAGCTCCGGCCGCCGCTGGCCCTCGATGTGGGATCGACCGGGGTCAGGGTGCGGCGCGCCCGCTGATGGCGGCGTCGGCACCGCCCCCGTGGCGTGCCTTCATCGGGCTGGGATCCAACCTGGGGAACCGGCGCGCGCTCCTGCGCCAGGCGGTGGAGAGGCTCCAGGGGAGGGGCGACGTCGTGGGCGTCTCACCGCTCTACGAGACCGAGCCCGTGGGTGGTCCCGACGGGCAGGGCCCCTATCTCAACCTCGTGGTTGAGCTGTCGACGTTCGACACGCCCCGTGCGCTGCTCGAGCGCTGCCGCGCCCTGGAGACGGCGGCCGGGCGGGTGCGCACCACCCGCTGGGGCCCGCGGACCCTCGACGCCGACGTCCTCTGGGTCGAGGGGTGGCAGCTGGAGGAGGAGGACCTGACCGTCCCGCACCCCCGTCTGTGGGAGCGGCGCTTCGTGGTGCAGCCCCTGGCGGACCTGGCGCCCGACCTCGTGACGTCAGACCAGCTCAGAGCCGCTGGTGGGATGGTCTCCCCTGTGGGTAGTCTGTAGCCGTCGTTATCTTCGATCGTCTGTAGGCGAACGGCACCCGCGAGGGGCCGGAACGCCGAAGGAGGTCAGATGCACTCCATCCGGATCATCGGTCCCGGTCGGGCCGGCACCTCCTTGGCCGCTGCATTGTCGGCGCGCGGCTGGGAGTTCGCCGGTTTCCTGGGCCGCCACGACGAGTTGGCGCGCGCCGCTGACGGCGTCGACCTGCTGGTCATCGCCACCCCCGACGATGCCGTGGCTGAGGTCGCGGCCGAGGTCGTGCCCACGCCCGGCACCACCGTGGCCCACCTGTCCGGGTCGCTCGGGCTCGACGCCCTGGCGCCGCACCCGCTCCGGGCCGCCGTGCACCCGCTGGTGCCGTTGCCCAACGGCGAGGTCGGCGCCGCCCGGCTCGGCTCGGGTGTCACCTTCGCCGTGGCGGGGGCGCCGCTGGCCCGGGAAGTGGTGATCAGCCTCGGCGGCCGCATGGTCGAGGTCGCCGACGGTGACCGGGCGGCGTATCACGCCGCCGCCTGCATCGCGGCCAACCACGTGGTGGCGCTCCTGGGACAGGTCGAGCGGGTCGCCGCATCGGTCGGGCTGGACCTCGAGTCCTTCCTCCCGCTGACCCGGGCCGCCGTGGACGACGTGGCGGCCCTGGGGGCCGGCCCCGCACTGACCGGCCCCGCCCGCCGCGGGGACTGGGCCACGCTCAGCCGCCACCTCGATGCCCTGCCCGAGTCCGAGCGCCCCGGCTATCAGGCCGGCGCGGCCCTGGCCACCCGGCTGGCTCACCAGGACGCCACGGTGTCCGGCCAGACGGCGCCGGCCGAGCCGGCAGCGGTGTAGGGGCGCCACGGTGGAGGTCGTGAGGTCCGTCGCCGCCTGCCGCGCCGTCCTGGACCGGGCGCGAGCCGCCGGCCGGGTGGTCGGGCTGGTGCCCACCATGGGCGCGCTGCACGATGGGCACACGTCGCTCATGAACCGGGCCCACGCCGAATGCGACGTGGTGGCCGTCAGCATCTTCGTGAACCCGCTCCAGTTCGGTGACCCCGAGGACATTGCGCGCTACCCACGGACCCTCGAGCGCGACCTGGTGGTGTGCGACGCGTCGGGCGCCGACGTCGTCTTCGTCCCGAGCGTGGACGAGATGTACCCGTCGTGGCCCGCCCCCCCGTCGACGACGGTCTCGGTGCGCGGCGTGAGCGACGCCTGGGAAGGCGCGTCCCGGCCCGGACATTTCGACGGCGTGGCCACGGTGGTGGCGAAGCTGTTCACCATGGCGGGACCCTGCCGGGCCTACTTCGGCCTGAAGGACTTCCAGCAGCTGGCCGTCGTGCGGCGCATGGCGCGCGAGCTCTCGCTGCCGGTCGAGGTGGTCGGCTGCCCCATCGTGCGCGAGGCCGACGGCCTGGCCCTGTCCAGCCGGAACGTCCGGCTCTCGCCGGCCGAGCGTCGGGCCGCGATCGTGCTGTCGCGTGCGCTGGCTGCCGGCCGCGCCGCGCTGGCCGGTGGCGCGCGCTCGGGCGCCGCCGTCACCCGGGCCATGCGCGCCGTGGCCGCCGCCGAGCCACTGGTCGCGCTCGACTATGCCGTGCTGGTCGATGCCGAGACCCTCCAAGAGGTCGCCACGGTCGCCGACCACGACCACGGATCGCTCCGCCTGCTGATCGCCGCCCAGGTGGGCCCCGTCCGGCTGATCGACAACAGCGACGTGCTCGCAGGAGCACGCGATGTCCGCGCCGTACCCGGCGCCACCGAGAAGGTGCGCCAACTCGAAAGGATCGGGTGAGCCGATGCGCCGCCGCATGATGAAGTCCAAGATCCACCGTGCCACCGTCACGGGGGCCAACCTGCACTACGTCGGCTCGGTGTCCATCGACACCGAGCTGCTGACGCTGGCGGACATCCTCCCCTATGAGCAGGTGACCGTTCTCGATATCGACAACGGCGCGCGCTTCGAGACCTACGCCATCGAAGGGGAGCGCGGCCAGATCTGCCTCAACGGGGCGGCGGCGCGCCTGGTGGCGCCCGGCGACAAGGTCATCATCATCACCTACGCCGACTACGAGCGGGCCGAGCTCGAGCGCTACGCGCCCCGCGTCGTGCACGTTGACGGGCGCAACCGGGTGATGGACGAGGCGTCCGCCCGTCTCGATGCCGAGCTCGCGCTGACCGAACCGGCGTGACCACCGGGGCCCGGCCCGGACCCTTCGACGTCCTGGTCCTGGGGAGTGGCGTGGCCGGCTTGTCGGCCGCGGTGCGGCTGGCCGGCCCGGGAGGGCCCTCGCCGTCGCTCGCCCTCGGCGTGCTGACCAAGGGCGTGCTGTCCCAGTCGGCGACGCGCTGGGCGCAGGGCGGTGTGGCAGCGGTGCTCGGCGCCGACGAGGACTCGACCGACCTGCACCTCGCCGACACGCTGGCGGCCGGGGCCGGGCTGTGCGACGAGGAGGCGGTGCGCATCCTCGTCGACGAGGGCCCGGGCCGCGTGCACGAGTTGATCGCCCTCGGGGTCGAGTTCGACCGCGAGGCCACCGGCTTGCTGGCGCTGGCCCGCGAAGGCGGCCACTCCCGGCCCCGCGTGGTGCACGCCGGCGGTGCGGCCACCGGCGCCGAGGTGGAGCGGGCGCTCGTCGATGCCACCTATCGCTCGGCCAGCGCCGTGCTCGAGGGTTGGTTCGCCCTCGATCTCCTGGTGGAGGGTGGCCGCTGCACCGGTGTGCTGGCCCTGCCCCCCGGTGCCGGCGCCGGACCGGTCGCGGTGCGGGCCGACCACGTGGTGCTGGCCACCGGCGGTGCCGGGCAGCTCTTCTCGGTCACCACCAACCCGGCCGAATCCACCGGCGACGGCGTGGCCATGGCGCTGCGCGCCGGCGTCCCGACGGCCGACGTGGAGTTCGTGCAGTTCCACCCCACCGCGCTGCACCACCCGGCCATGCCCCGCCCCCTGCTCTCCGAGGCGCTGCGCGGTCACGGCGCGCTCCTGCGCGACCGGGACGGCGAGCGCTTCGTCGATGAGCTGGCGCCCCGCGACGTGGTGAGCCGGGCCATGGCCGCCCGCATGACCGAGCAGGGCGTCGATCACCTCTGGCTGGACGCCACGGGGCTCGAGCGCTTCTCGTCGCGCTTTCCCACCATTGCGGCATCGCTCTCGTCCATCGGTCTCGATCCCCAGCGCGACTGGTTGCCGATCGCGCCGGCGGCACACCACCTGTCGGGCGGTGTGGTGACCGACCTGTGGGGCGCCACGGCGCTGCCGGGGCTCTGGGCGGTGGGGGAGGTGGCGTGCACCGGGGTGCACGGGGCCAATCGGCTGGCCTCCAATTCGCTGCTCGAGGGCATGGTGTTCGGTGCCCGCCTGGCCGAGCGCATCCCGTCGGGCGCGCCCAGCCCGGAGCCGAGCGGCGCGCTGCGCGCCGTGCTGGGCGATGAGCCGATTGACGGCATCGGGTGCACCTTTGTGGAGCAGGCCGCCACGCCGGTGCCGCCGGACACTGACCGGTGGCCCGGCGTTGACGTGACGAAGCTGCGCGACACCGTGCAGCGGGCCATGACGCGCGGTGCCGGCGTCGTGCGCAGCGCCGAGTCGCTGGCCGGCGCCCGCGCCGTGGTGGAGGAGGCGAGCTCCGTGCTCGGGGACGCCTCGGCCTCGGTGGCCGCCGGAGAGCTGGTGAACCTGCTCCGCCTGGCGGACGCGCTGTTGACATCCGCGCTGGCCCGCACCGAGAGCCGGGGCGCCCATGCGCGCAGCGAGTACCCCGACGCCGTGGCGTCCTGGCGGCGGCGCCTGGTGCACCGCGGCGATGTCGGACGCGACGGGGGGAACCACTGTGGGTGAGCACGATGCGGACGCCTACGCACAGGCCGTGCGCGATGCCGTCGGCCGCGCCCTCGCCGAAGATCTGGGCCCCGAGGGGGACCTCACGTCGGCGCTGGTGCCCGAGGACGTGCGCGCCCAGTTCGCGCTGCGCGCCCGGCGGCCCGGTGTCCTGGCGGGCGTCGCCTGTGCCACCGAGACGTTCCGGCGCGTCGACCCCGAGATCGACCTGCGGTGGCGGGCGGCCGACGGGGACGAGGTGGCGGCCGGCGACACCCTGCTGGAGCTGGCCGGTCCTTTGCGACCGATCCTCACCGCCGAGCGCACCGCGCTGAACTTCGTCGGGCGGCTGTCCGGTGTGGCCACCCTGACCGCGCAGTTCGTCGCAGCGGCGCATGAGAGCAACCCGTCGGTCGCCGTCCTCGACACCCGCAAGACGACGCCGGGCCTGCGCGTGCTCGAGAAGGCGGCCGTGCGGGCCGGCGGTGGGACCAACCATCGCGCCGGCCTGTCCGACGCCATCCTGGTCAAGGACAACCACCTGGCCGGGACGAGCATCGCCGACGCGGTACACCGGGCCCGCGCCCTGTGGCCGGGGCGGATGGTCGAGATCGAGTGCGACGCCCTCGAGCACGTGGCGCAGGCCGCCCGGGCGGGCGCGGACGCCGTACTGCTCGACAACATGGATCCGGGCACGGTCGTCGAGGCGATCGCGGTTGCGCACATGGACGCGCCCGGGGCCATCCTGACCGAGGTGTCCGGGAACGTGACGCTGGCCACCATCGGCGCCTACGCCGCCGCCGGGCCGGACCGGATTTCGGTCGGCGCGCTGACCCACTCGGCCCCGGTGCTGGATCTCGGCCTCGACCTGCTCTGGACCACGGCCGGGTCCGACCTGCACACCGGAGGGCGTTGAATCGTGCTCCTGGTCATTGACGTCGGGAACACGGAGACGGTGATCGGCCTCTACGCGCCGGACGCCGACGGCGCCACCCCGACGCCCGAGGAGAGCATCGGGGTCGGCATCGGGACCGAACACGACCCGACGGCGCCGCGCGGGCTCACCCACCACTGGCGCCTGTCCACCAGTTCCAGCCGCACGCCGGACGAGCACGCGGTCCTCCTCACTCAGCTGTTGGACCTCGAGGGCCTCGACATCTCCACGTCGGTCTCGGGTATCGCCGTCTGCTCCTCGGTGCCCCACGTGACGACGGAGCTGCGCCAAATGGCGTCCCGCTGGTTCTCCGACCTGCCCAGCGTCGTGCTCGGCCCCGGGACCAAGAGCGGGATGCCCATCCTGTACGACAACCCGAAGGAGGTCGGCGCCGACCGCATCGCCGATGCCGTCGGGGCCTACGACCTCTACGGCGGTCCGTGCGTGGTGATCGACATGGGCACCGCCACGACGGTGGAGGCCATCAGCGCCAACGGCGAGTACATGGGTGGTGCGATCACGCCCGGGGTCGGTGTGAGCCTCGACGCGCTCTACCAGTCGGCCGCCGCCCTGCGTCGGGTGGAGCTGGTCGAGCCGCGCAGCGTGATCGGCCGCTCCACCGTGGAGTCGATCGAGTCGGGGACGCTCTACGGCTTCGCCGGCCTGGTCGACTCGCTGGCCCGGCGCTTCATGGAGGAGCTCGGCCCGGCGACGGTGGTGGCCACCGGAGGCTTCAGTTCGCTCATCGCGCCGTATTCGGACACCATTGAACACGTGGAGCCCTGGTTGACCCTGCACGGCCTGCGCATCGTGTACGAGCGCAACGTCCCTTCATGAGCGTGCCGTCCGCAGACGGTCCGGCGATGGGCGGGCCGGCGGTTGGCGAGCCGGCGCCGCCGGAGATCCCCTACCGCTTCGACCGCACGCACCGGACGGCGGACGTCGTCGAGGCCTGGTCGTCGCTCGCCCCCGGCGAGGAGTCCGGCGTCACCGTCGGGGTGGCCGGCCGCGTCATGCTGCTGCGCAATCAGGGGAAGGCGGCCTTCGGCGAGCTGCGTGACGCGTCGGGCGCGCTCCAATTGTTCGCCCGCGCCGCGGTGACGGAGCGCTTCGACGCGTTCGCGAGGTTGAATCTCGGTGACTGGATCGGCGCGACGGGTGAGGTCGTGCGGACCCGACGCGGTGAACTGTCGGTACTGGTCAAGGAGTGGACGCTCCTGGCCCAGGCGCGGCGCAACTTCGGCGACAAGTGGCACGGCGTCAGCGATGTCGAGACGCGCTACCGCCAGCGCGAGGTCGACCTCTGGGCCAACGAGCGCTCGCGCCAGCTGTTGCAGATGCGCAGCGACGTCGTGCGCCACATGCGCCGGCGCTTGTGGGAGCAGGGCTTCGTCGAGGTCGAGACGCCGCTGCTGCACCCCATCGCTGGGGGCGCCACGGCGCGACCATTCGTCACGCACCACAACACGTTCGACACCGACTTCTACCTGCGCGTCGCGCCCGAGCTCTACCTCAAGCGGCTCGTGGTCGGCGGCTTCGACAAGGTGTTCGAGATCGGCCGCAGCTTCCGCAACGAGGGCATCTCGCCGCGCCACAATCCCGAGTTCACCACGCTCGAGCTCTACCAGGCCTACGCCGACTACAACGACACCATGGTCGTCTTCGAGGAGCTGGTGGCCGGGCTGGGGCTCGATGTGCTGGGGACCACGAAGCTCACTTACGGCGGCCGCGACCTCGACCTGACGACGCCGTGGCGGCGGGCCACGATGAGCGAGCTCATTGCGGAGGCCACCGGTTTCACCCTTGACGTGCGCTCGCCCCGCGAGGAATTGGCCAAGGTGGCGGCCGAGGTCGGCATCGAGGTCGACGCCGGGTGGGGACCGGGCAAGATCCTTCTCGAGATCTACGAGAAGACGACCGAGACCGAGCTGTGGGGCCCGGTCTTCGTGACCGATTACCCCGCCGAGGTGTCCCCGTTGGCGCGGCGCCACCGCGACGGGCCCGAGCTCGTCGAGCGCTACGAGCCCGTGGTGGCGGGCCGCGAGCTGGGCAACGGGTTCACCGAGCTCATCGACCCCGACGATCAACGGGCGCGCTTCGAGGAGCAGGCGGCGAAGGCCCGGGCCGGTGACGACGAGGAGTCCGCGGTGGTGGACGAGGACTATCTCCGCGCGCTCGAGTACGGGTTGCCCCCGACGTCGGGGTTCGGGCTCGGCGTGGACCGCCTGCTGATGTTGCTCGGCGACGTGGCCAACATCCGCGAGGTCATCGCTTTCCCGACGCTGCGCCCCGATCGGGGCTGAACGCGCCGCACCGGTCGATGGGGGCCGGTGTCGGCCGGTTTCTTCCTCTCTCCTTATGTTGCGGGTTCTTCTTTCAAACCTTGCTCACGGTTCCCTCACATCTCGCACTCAGTGTGGGGTGTGCCGCCGGATGGCGGCGGAGAGCGCAGAGCGCACTTGACGTCCAAGGAGGACACCATGTTTCGCACGATCATCGCAGGAGCGGCAGTGGCCGGTGCCCTGACCTTCGGCGCGGCCGGCATCGCCGGTGCGTCCACGCCGTCCACCCCGAGCACCGCCTCGACGGGCGCCAACCTGTCCGCCCGGTGCGCCAAGCTCCCGGCCGTCCAGGCCAGGGTCCAGAAGGTCGAGGCCAAGGTCTCGACGTGGGTGCCCAAGGCGGAAGCCAGGGAGGCCAAGGCCAAGGCAGCGGACAAGACGAAGCGCGCAGACGCCATCGCCAAGCGGATCACCAGGGTCCAGAACCGTGAGACCAAGGTGAACGCGCGGCTCGCCAAGGCCCAGGCCGCCTGCAGCACCAGCGGGACGGGCGCGAGCACCAGCACCA
>Ga0182024_10005216_pt1 | contig 29272 bp, 22 predicted proteins | sample P32metaG_FD_120480 | JGI IMG/M metagenome (GOLD analysis project Ga0182024, IMG submission 120480) | Permafrost microbial communities from Stordalen Mire, Sweden - P3-2 metaG (Illumina Assembly) | ecosystem: Environmental > Terrestrial > Soil > Wetlands > Permafrost | place: Sweden: Stordalen...
ATCACCGCATCGTATCCGGTACGCTTTGCGGTCGCGCAACAGAAGTCGGTTCTGTATTACTGGCGTAAGCATCACGGCTTCTGGGGCGAGCTGGGAATGCGGAGCATCATGTTTTTCCGCCATTTGACCCGTTACATGCTCAGCGCGGTTGCGGGCATGGCTCGCGGCAAAGGGACGGGCGAAGACGATGTGCGGAAACAAGTCAGCGGCGCCTGCCTCCGTGAACTATTCTCCGGCGCGTCTCCAGCAACCACACTGAAGGGACAGACGGCGGCGTAAATGGCGATTCCCGCATCCATCTCCCGGCTGGCGGCTTACTACAAACGGCACGGCTTCGGGGCGACGCTCCGCCGTTTCAGCTTGCAGGCGAAGAGGACGTTCTTCGCGAACCGCATGGTCCTGTTTTATTGTGACTTGGCGACGCTGGCTCCGGCGACCACGGAGATGCCGAGCCGTCTGAAGGTGGAGCGGCACAGAACTCAAGCCGATATCGACCCGCACGACTTGCAAGCAATCACCAGCTTCTGGAACCCTGACTTGGCCAGCCACAACATCAATCATCGCTTCGCGCTCGGAGCTTCGCTGTGGCTCATCCGGTTCGAAGACAAGCTGGCTGGCTATGGATGGACTCTGCAGGGCCGCACCGTCGAGCCGCATTATTTTCACTTAGGACCGGATGACGTACACCTCTTCGATTTCCAAGTGTTTCCTGAGTATCGGGGCCGGGGGCTGAATCCTCTGCTCGTCAAGTACATCCTGGGCAGTCTCAATGCGGAATCTACAGGCCGTGCGTTCATCGAGGCGGCGGAATGGAATCTGCCTCAGCGCGCTTCTCTTCGGAACACCGCATTCCGTTACCTGGGATTAGCGAGCAAATTCAAGCTTCTGCGACGCACTGTCGTTTGCTGGTCTGAGAACGACACCCTCAATCAATTGCAGAAAGGCGACACGAAAAACACACCTATGGCTTTGCCTCATGGCAACGAGCCCAAATCCAGACTGGCGAGTTTGAAGCATTAAAACCATCGGGGCTGTCCGTCATTCCAAACTTGCACAGGCTAAGAATTTGCCAACAATTGCACCAACTTACGGGTCGACTGTACTTTGGAACATGTCCGACATCGGCCCTTTCGGCACCTATTCGTTCTCCATTACCGCTGGCTACACTGACACCAGTAGCCTCCCCCTCGGTCTCGAGAAGGCTGCAAATCTTTTGCAACCCGAATCGGAGAATGAAACATGGTGTCGTCGAAAGCCAGAACGCGGATTGGATTTCATTCAGCGCTTAAGGGAATTGTTCTTCTGTTTGTGATTACTTTTAGTTTATTGTTCGCCGCCAAGCCGGCATTAGCCGCCACTTCCGCCGGCGGAGCTTGTCCGACGGGAAATAATACGATTGACCCCCAAGGCAATCCGATCAGCATTGCCAACGTTGGCGTCAACGGAACTATCAGCGGGGCAATTACCAGTTGCTATTACATTTCGAAAGCAACCGGCTCCGATTCGAATTCCGGGACAACGGAGGCTTCTCCCTGGGCACATATGCCGGGAATGCCAAGCTGCACAAATACGTGCGCATCCACTTCGCCAGCACCGGGTACAGGGTTAATTCTGCGCGGCGGCGACACCTGGACATCGAGCGACCTCAACATAACCTGGCTTTGGAACGGCACGAGTAGCCATCCAATTTACATTGGGGTGGATCAGGGCTGGTACAACTCGAGTTGCGGGGGGTCCTGGTGCCGACCGATCTTCAACGCAACGTCCTCGAATGGCGATATCTTTAATTTTGCAAATGCGACTTGGGTAATTGCCGACAACATCGAAATCAAGGGGATGACGAACCAGCAGAATGGTTTTCAGGAAGTCGGCGGCTCAAACGTCCGCGCCACGGAAAACTACTTCCATGGATGGAGTCACGCGGGGAGTTCTAATAATGTTGGGTTCGCTGCCATGTGCGGAGCGGGATCGATGTTTGATCACAATGTCATGGACGGCTCCGACAGCACGCAAAACACGATGAATGGCGTATTTGGTTCCTGCGCCGGAACAATTCAATATAACTATTTCAACTATATGGTCTCCGGCATCCTGGGTTCTGTCGACAACGTGAATAACAATATTGTCCAGAACTCTGTTACCTCGGCGGACGGCGATCACTGCAACGGAATCTTCACCTTTGGTCCACAGTCAGGTAAAACCTTATACGTTTACAACAACATCACCCGCGGCATGCAATGCTCGGGAGGCGTGAATTTCTGGCTGGTTGGAAATAGTGGCGGCTGCGCGGGCTGTACGAGTTTTGCCTACAACAACATCATAGATGCCAGCGCGGTGTCGGGGAACGTATTCAATATCGGCGGCCATCCTTCCGACGGCAATACCGGTACTTATACGGTAGAGAACAATACGATTATTGCGAATAACGGCGGAACCTGCATGGGAAACGGGGAATCTTCACCGCGATCGATAACAAACTTTGCCAATAACCATTGCATTAACGGATCGATCATTTGCGATGGCACCGGTACGACCTGCAACAATCTTGGCGGGAATCTTCTGCAATCCATGTCTACAGCAAACAAACAGGGCTATACCGCCTCTGAACTCGAGGAGTATTCTCCGGTCGCAGGTTGCACCTCTAGCACTTGTTCAACTGTGGGGGCGGGCGTCGATTTGGCGTCCTCCTGTTCTGCAAGCATGACGGGGCTATGCAACAGCATTACCTATCCGTCGTACGATTCCACGACTCATACGATAAGCGTTATGGCCGCAAGTGCACGATCGGCGGCATGGGATATCGGGGCTTACCAATTTGCCAGCGGTTCTTCCCCGAATCCACCCACCGGTCTTTCGGCAACCGTCCAATAGCAGAGAGGAATCTCGCATTAGGCGCGAAATTTCTTAATCCTTTAGCTTCCTTCCAATTATCATGATATCGGCCCTAGACCAATCAAAACGGTCTAGGGTCGATGCCTGAACGTTATGCAACCCAAGAATCTTCGATTTGGAGGCGGCCTCACCGAAACCATGGTGCACCCGCTCGTCGCGGTGGCGATGCTGATCGCCATCGGGATGATTCTGGCCCTTCCGCGCAAGAAGGCGGTCATTCCATTTCTACTGGCATTTTTTACGATCCCGGTCGGGCAGGTGCTCGTGCTCGGGGGCGTGCATTTCACGATGCTCCAGATCCTGGTTCTCACCGTATTGGGCCGGACGGCGGCCTTTCGAGGGACGGCTTCGGATAAGAGATTTGGCGGTGGATTCAACGCCCTGGACAAGGTGGTGGTGGTGTGGTCGCTTGTGGCCTTGATCGTCTTCGCGCTCCAGTTTCGTGACATGCAGGCGGTCATCAAGGGCTTGGGAGATTTGGTGGTAACTTTGGGCAGCTATCTGGCCATCAGATTTCTCATTCCTGACCGGGAGACGGTCGTGCGCGCGGTCAAGGTGCTCGCTGTAGTTTGCGTGATCCAGGGTGTTTTCATGGTCAGCGAACAGTTCACCCATGAAAATTTCTTTCATTCCTTCGGTGCGAATCAACCGGATCTTAGGGAGGGGCACGTTCGCTCTGAGGGATCGATGGGTACTCTCTACGCTGGCGCGTTCGCCGGCGTTTCGATCCCATTTTTTCTTTGGCTGTGGACGGAAAAGAAAGCGCGGATGGCGGCTTACGTGGGACTTGCCGGAGCTACGGCGATGGTGTTTGCCTCGCATGCCAGCACGTCGTGGATGGCTTTTGGCGCAAGCCTTGGCGGGCTTGCCTTTTGGCCGTTGCGCAAGCAGATGCGGCTGGTCCGCTGGGGACTTGTAGCTCTATTGATTGCGTTGCACCTGGTCATGCATGGGCCGGTTTGGTCCCTCATCGAAAAGGTCGATGTGACCGGCGGCTCCTCCAGCTATCACCGTTACATGCTGGTGGATAACTGCATTCGCCATTTCGGCGACTGGTGGCTTCTCGGATGCAGGAACTACGGTGACTGGGGATTCGATATGTGGGATCTCTGCAACCAGTTTGTGGTCAATGCCTTGACGGGTGGACTGATCACGTTAGTTCTCTACCTGGTGATTTTTAAGCGCAGCTTTCGCGCGATTGGCTTGGCGAGGAAGCGTGTTCAAGGTGATCGCCGGCAGGAATGGCTCTTCTGGTGCCTGGGTTCAGCGCTGTTCGCCAATGTCGTGGCACATTTTGGCATTAACTACATGACTCATCTCATCATGTGTCTATTCTTCTTGCTGGTCTGCATTTCCGCTGCGACCTATGAAGCTAACCAAGACACCAGACAAGCGAAAGTTCGAGTTAAAGAGGCTAGACCCAACCTAGAGTTTGTACCCGCACTTGCCGGGGAATCGGCTTGTCTCCCGGATAGCGCGCCGATAGGAAAAACAACCCACAGCTTATTCGAAGTGTGATGGGCCGGTATTAATAATGATTACTAAAAAAGAGCGCGTCCGTGTTTTGTATAGCTTCCCTCTCAGGCTAGGAGCGGGCCGAATCTGCACGACCGCGTGGTACCAGATCAATGGCTTGCAGGAGGCAGGAGCCGAAGTCCTTGCCTTTCCGGCCTCTATTTGCAGATCGTTCGCTGGGGACGTGAAATTATCTCCCACGCTGGAGAAAGGGAAGTTGCGCCTCCCCTTCAGCATCGTGGGTGCGATGCGCGCCGGGGCCCTGCACGATCATATTGTGGCGCGCCGGCTGGAGAAAATGGCTGGAACGATCGACCTCATCCATACCTGGCCAATGGGGGCGCTTGAAACCCTTAAAACTGCCAAAAGGCTGGGCATTCCGACCGTGCTCGAGCGCTGCAACGCGCATACTGGGTTCGCCATGGAAGTAGTCCAGAAAGAATGCGATCGTTTGGGAATAACGCTTCCGCCGGATCACGAGCACGCTTATAACGCGGAGAAGCTACATAAAGAAGAGGAGGAATACAGGCTGGCCACGCGCCTGTTATGTCCATCGGAGTTTGTGGTGAAGACCTTCGTGGATAAAGGATATCCGCTGGAACAATTGGCGCGACACATCTACGGATACGATGAGAAAGTATACTTTCCGAGCAAGGAACCGCGAGATCCGAGGCACGGACTGACCATGATCTCTGTGGGCGTGTGCGCTGTGCGGAAAGGCTTGCACTATGCGTTGGAGGCGTGGCTCCGGTCTCCGGCATCGAAGGACGGAACTTTTTTGATCGCCGGCGAATTCCTGCCCGCCTATCAGGAAAAATTGGCCGCGATGCTCGCGCATCCCAGCGTGAAAGTCCTCGGTCATCGGAACGACGTGCCAGAACTGGTGCGGAAGAGCGACATCCTCGTGCTCCCGAGCATTGAGGAAGGTTTTGGCCTGGTGATCACGGAGGCCATGGGTAGCGGCTGCGTTCCGCTAGCCTCAGAAGCCTGCACCGAAATCTGCGACCATATGAAGACGGGGTTGATGCATCGCGTCGGAGATGTCGACGCTTTGACGCAGCACATTACGATGCTGCATGAAGATCGCGCCCTGCTGGAGAAGCTCCGTGCTGCGGGTCTGGCGGCCGCTCCCGGAGTTACCTGGACCGCGGCTGGACGCATCCTCCTCGATGTGTACCGCGAAACGATTGCGGCCCATAGAGTCGGAGCGATGCAGGAGACCAGTCGAAATCCAGCAGCGGACTGCGTTCGAGCATGAAGAATCCCAAAGTATCTGTGGTGATCCCGACCTATAACCGGGCAGGCACGGTTCCGCGCGCGATTGAAAGCGTGCTGGGCCAGACGTTCACCGATCTCGAAGTCGTCGTGGTGGATGATGGATCGTCGGATGATACCGGAAAGGTTCTGGCAGAAATTTTTGGGGATCGCATCCGTTACTTCGCGCAGGTGAATCAGGGCGCCAGCATCGCACGCAACCGCGGAATCGAAGAGGCGCGTGGCGAATGGATTGCGTTTCTGGACTCCGATGATCTCTGGGAAAAAGACAAGCTCGAATGGCAGCTCAAGGCCTTGGAGCAATTTGCTCCACAGTGCTGTGGCTGTTATACGGACACGCGATTTTTCAACCATCCCGAAACCCGGACAATGTTTCAACTGGTCGAGCACGAATTCCGGCATGAAGGGATGATGGGCGCTAAGCCTGATGTGCTGGAACGGTTGGTCAGGCCGGGCGGCGCGGGCATGGTAGTTTGCCTGTCATCGTTTATGGCGCGGGCCGACGTGATCCGAAAAACCACCGGATTCGATCCCAAGCTGCTCTATAGCCAGGATAGTGAATTCCTATTCCGGCTGGCGCTGTTGACCGGCTTCTGTTACGTCAACCTGCCGCTGGTGCGCTTTGACCGCTCGCCGGCGGAAGTCCGGCACGTGGGAGTGCAATCGGAATGGAACAAGTTTGAATTCTGGCTGCGCGACAGCCAGTTGCGGCTTGAGGGCCTCTTGCGCTTAAGCGAGGACCTGCCCAAGGAAATTCGCGGCGTCATCTTGGAGCGATTGAGCACGATCCATCGCGGATGGACGAATTTATATTTGGAGACCGGGCAGTACGGAAAAGCGCGCGAGGCTGCGACCCGGGCGGCACAGCTGGATTTAACTTTCAACGTCGCGGCGAAATGGCTGCTGACCTGGGTGAGCCCCCGATTAGCGCTTCGCACGGTCCAGCGGCGGAAGGAAAGAGAGAACTCAGTGGCGTGAAGTCGACTACTTTTCCGGAGCCGAACTTAGTTGCCGAGCGCGAGGACGAAGCCATAGCGACGAATCACAATGCCGAAGCGTGCCCGGTTTGCGGAAAGGCGGAAGCGCGGGAATTTTTGCGTGGACCCGACCGATTCCACGGTAGAAAAGACCGGTACACACTAGTGCGTTGCCCCGTATGCTCACTTGTTTGGCTGAGCCATCCACCCGAGCCGTCAGAGATGCATCTGCACTACACAGCGGCTTATGACAGACTGATTTCGGCCAGCGGCCAAAATGCGCCTCACCGCTGGCGCGAGCGGAAGGCGGCGATGACGCCGCACAAACAGTCCGGTGCTCTGCTTGACCTGGGCTGCAGTTCGGGGTCGTTTCTGGAGTCGTTGAAGGGCGACGGGTGGAAGCTGTACGGTATCGAGATGTCCACCGAGGGCGCGAAAGTCGCAGAGGCAAAAACCGGCGCGCAAGTGTTCGTCGGACAAATTTTGGACGCCACCTTTCCCCGCGAATCGTTCGACGCCATCACCTGTTTTGACGTGCTTGAACATCTCTACGAGCCGCGGCGCGTGATGACTCGAGTTGGCGAATGGCTGAAGCCGGGCGGAATTTTCTACGTCCTCGTGCCGAACATAGACTCCGCCGAGGCCCGCACTTTTGGAAGCTACTGGCATGGACTGGAGTTGCCGCGTCACCTGTTTCACTACTCGCCAGCAGCCCTCAAATTTCTCGGCGAGTCGGCGGGCCTAAGCGTGGTTTCGCTGGAAACGCGGCGCAATCCGGCGGTAGGGACCAGCCTACGCTACGTTTGGGATGATGTTTGTGGGGCAGCCGGCATACGTCGAACGCCGGTGGCGTACCGTAGGGAGCCAGGGTTCGCCTGGAAGGCGGGGCGAAAGCTGGTGCGCATGACGGCGTTGCGCGCGGCGCTGGCGCTGGCTCCCCTAGCGGGCGGGGGCGAATCCATCCATGCGATTTTCCGCAAAGCACAAGGCAAAGAAGGTACTCTTTGATGAGCGTCACCTTGCTCGAATTAGCTAGGAACAAGAATATGCGGTACTCGAACGATCACCGGCCATTTGAAGATCCATTAGGAATTTTTCCCAAGGCACTGACCAAGCTGTATAGCACCTGGGTCAGCCGGACATACCCCTTTGCCAGAATTGGACGCGATGTCTCGTTTCATGTCACTAGCAAGCTGAGCCGCCAGCGGGCGACCAGAATCAGCCTGGGCAATTCGGTGCGCCTGCTGGAAAGTGCATGGCTGAGCGTTGCCACCGACGATCCCACGGGCGAGCCTACGATTATCATCGAGGACAATTGCAGCATAGGCTACGGTAGTATTCTGTCCGGCAAAAATCGCGTCCATTTGGAGCGAGATATCCTGGTCGGTCAGCACGTTGTAATTCAAGATCACAATCACGCGTACGAAGATATTGACGTGCCTGTCATCAGCCAGGGGATTACCAAAGGCGGCAGAATCCGGATTGGTGAAGGATCGTGGATCGGCCGGGGCGCGGCCATTCTGTGCTCGCGAGGCGAGTTGACCATCGGCCGCCACTGCGTGGTTTCCGCCAATTCCGTGGTGATGCGAAGCATTCCCGATTATTCCGTGGTCTTTGGAACGCCTGCCACCATCATCCGGCAATACGATCCGGAAAAACGAGCGTGGCGCATGGGGCAGCGGAGGAACACAAGCGCTGCCGTCCGTGAAAGTATCGCGAAGCCCGGCTGCAAAGGTCGTGAAGCGGAGCTGGTGGAAAAACCATAAGGTACGACTTGAAATTCTCTTCTAATCACTTGAGTGTAGCTCTCCCACATAGATTATGAAGACGGAATCACCGGTCGTTAGCATAGGATTGCCAGTCTATAACGGAGAGCGATTCGTCTCTGAGGCGATCCAATGTGTACTGGAGCAGACGTTTTCAGACTGGGAGTTGATCATTTGTGACAATGCCTCTACCGATCGAACGGTAGAGATCTGCCGCCAATTTGCGGAGCGCGACAGCCGGATTCGCATACATCAAAATGCCCGTAATATGGGGGTCTGCTTCAACTACAGCGAGGTGTTTCGCCTATCGCGGGGCCGATATTTTAAATGGATGGCGCACGATGACCTGTTCGCCCCTCGATTTATCGAAACTTGCGTTAATGAACTCGAAAAAGACCGGGGTGTGGTGCTGGCATTTTCAAAAATGTGTTATGTCGATGCCAATGGCCAGATGCTGCGACGGCAAACTTCCGAACTCTCCGTTTCTGGGTTAACAGTCGAATCCAGGGCGAAGCAATTCCTGGCGTCGGCAGCCCAGAGTACCGATTTCCTTTGGCTCGCGTACGGAGTGGTTCGCCACGATGTTCTGCTGGAGAGTGGCTCGATGGGTCTGTACGCAGGATCGGATCACGTAATGCTTTTCCGAATCGCTCTCCGTGGACGTGTAAAGGAAATCGAAGAGGAGATGTTCTTCCGGCGGGAGCATAGCGAGGCCTCAACTTGCAAGCGGGGGTCAACCGTCAGGGAAAGAGCAAAATTCGCTTATGCGGACGATAATCGCAGACTGGTTTTGCCATGGTGCCGGATGTTGAAGGAGCACATCGGCGCTGCTCTGAAGGCTCCGGTTCCATTCCAGAGTAAGTTGACCTGCGCGTCTGCTGTCTTGAGGAGATTTCTGACAGCATGGAAGTTCTTCGTCGAGGAAGCCATACACTCTCCGCTGGATGCTTTGCGATCCAAGTAGCTGAATGACAAAATGAATACTTTGGAGATAGAAGAGCGGAGCGTCGAAAGAGAGTCATTGTCCGAATTGTCAATTACCAATCGGTCATGTGCGCCAGCGGGCAGAAAAAGCAAGAGAATAGCTCTCTTCGGACATTTCGGTTGGGGTAACTTTGGCAACGAGAGTACCTTCCAGGCGATGCTTGTTTATCTGCGTCATCTTGAGCCGGGCGCCGAATTTAATTGCATCTGCACTGGCCCCGAGAAGGTTGCTCTGATGTATGGAATCAAGGCGGAGCCGAGCAGGTCCGCCATAGTTAAGCCCTGGACGTCGAAGAATGCTGCGGTCAAATGGGGACGACGATTTGTCATTGGTGTACCAAGTGAAATTTATCGTTGGCTGGAAAGCGTTGCGAGGTTGTGGGGCACCGAGGCGCTGATCGTGCCAGGTACCGGGGTGCTGACCGACGCCTATACGCTATTAAATTGGGGCCCTTACGACATGTTCCGGTGGTCGGTCGCGGCCAAGGTTTGCCGCAGCAAGCTCCTGTTTGTAAGCATAGGCGCTGGCCCCATCTACAGTCGCGCCGGAAAATTCTTTGCCAAGGCAGCGCTTTCACTCGCGGACTTCCGATCTTACAGGGATGAATCCACGCTGAAATATCTTCAAAACATTGGCTTCCGAACCGGTGATGATCCGGTCTATCCGGATCTGGCCTTCAGCTTGCCGGAAGATTTAGCGCCACGTGGTGATAAAAAAGAAGGACGCAGATTAGTCGTTGGTCTCGGCCTGATGGAGTACGCGGGGAAGTACAGCGTCGAGAGGCCGTCCGATACCACTTATTCTGCGTATCTTAAGACTCTCGCGGAATTTGTGAAGTGGCTTTTGGCCCGCGATTACGACGTTCGACTATTAATCGGTGACTTGGTCGACGTCCCCGTTAAGCAAGAGTTCCGAGCGTTGTTGGAGCAGCGTTCCGGCACCTACGATGACGGCCGCATTGTCGACGAACCAGTAGCATCGGTGGATGATTTGTTGAAACAGATTGCGGCTACAGATTTCGTGGTCGCGACCCGGTTTCATAATGTCCTCTTATCGCTGCTGCTTAGTAAGCCATCGATTGCAATTTCTTTCCATCATAAGTGCTCCTCTCTGATGAGCCAGATGGGATTGTCCGAATACTGCCAGGACATTAACAGGCTCAACGCAGAACGCCTGATCGAGCAATTCTGCGATCTGGAAAAAAATGCGGAGACGCTCAAGCCGCTGATCAAGGACAAAGCAGAGGAGTTTCGCAAAGCGCTGGATGAACAGTACGAGCGCATCTTCAGAGTGCTCCGGCCAGATTGCCAGAATGATGGGGATTCCCTTAAGCCTATGACCACGCAATGAAGGATCTGAAGGAAAAGACGATTCGAGGCGGCTTAGCCCGACTTTGCGCCCAGGGTGCAGATTTCACCATGCGCCTGGTTTCCCTAATGGTATTGGCCCGGCTGCTGGATCCAAAAGATTTTGGTTTGGTGGGAATGGTCACAGCCTTCACCGGAGTCTTGATTCTGTTCCGGGACTTCGGGCTTTCGGCGGCCGCAATCCAACGTCCGGTGGTCACCGAGGAGCAGCTTTCGACACTATTCTGGATCAACGTAGCCGTGGGCGCGGGGTTGGTGCTTCTGATCCTTGCGATGGCGCCGTTTATTGCCATTTTTTACCATGAGCCCCGGCTGCTGAAAGTGACGGCGGCTCTGTCCGGCAGCTTTCTGTTTAACGCGGCAGGAATACAACACGGCGCGCTTCTACAACGGCAGATGCGGTTTACCGCCTTGGCGGTGATAAGCACCATCAGCTTGGTAGTGAGTACAGTGCTTGCAATCGGCGCCGCCCGGGCCGGCTGGGGATACTGGGCGCTCGTAGTCATGACGCTCGCCACTCCAATTATCAATACTCTGGGCTTCTGGCTGACGACGAAGTGGATTCCAGGACCGCCGCGCAAGCGGACTGGAATACGCTCGATGATGCATTTCGGCGGCACGGTTACTTTGTGCGGACTTGTTAACTATATTTCCAGTAACTTTGAGAAAGTGCTGCTCGGGCGTTTCTGGGGAGCCGACGCCTTGGGAATTTATGGCAGGGCCTACCAGCTCATCAATATTCCGACCGCTAACCTAAATTCAGCTGCCGGAGAAGTGGCATTTTCCGCATTGTCCCGCCTGCAGGACGATCCCGTTCGACTCAAGAATTATTTCCTGAAAGGCTATTCTCTGGTTCTGGCAATGACCATGCCAATGACGGTAGCTTGCGCTCTTTTTGCGGATGATATGATTTTCGTTTTTCTGGGGCCAAAGTGGAAAGCAGCCGCGACTATTTTCCGGCTTCTGGCGCCGACGATACTGGCTTTTGCGATCGCCAATCCCCTGGGATGGCTGATCATGTCCCTTGGGCTGGTGCGGCGCGGCTTGAAAATGGCTTTGGTCATTGCACCTCTCTTGATCTTGTCTTATCTGGTCGGCTTGCGCTGGGGACCGAAGGGTGTGGCCATCGCTTATTCGACGACCATGATGCTTTGGGTCTTCCCGTTGATTGCTTGGGCCGTGCACGGCACCGTGATTTCATTCCGAGATGTAATGCGCGCCGCGAGCAAACCGGCGATATCGAGCGTCGTGGCTGCAGGGCTCGCCTTTACAGTGCGCTTTTTCTACGGGCAGTCTTTGAGTCCGATTCCGCGCTTTGCGCTGGAAATTTGCGTGCTCATGATCGCGTTTACAGGGATGCTATTGTTCGCAACCGGTCAAAAGGCACTCTATATGGATCTCATTCGCGGATTGATACGCCCGTCAGCGAATAAAGAAGAAGAGGAGAGCCTGGCTTCGGTTTAGCGAACCAAGTTTTTCAGGAGTTGTCATCCGATGTGTAATGGCCGAAAAAATCCATAACAGTGGCCCACTGACTGGCCGTCTGGCAGTAGTTACCGGGGCGAGCAGTGGAGTGGGACGCGCTATCGCGCTAGCGCTAGCGCGCCTGGGCGCTGAAATATGTGTTCTAGGAAGAAATTCTAGTGGCCTGGTGCGCACGGTTGCAGAAGCTGAAAAGTTTTCACCGGCGACCGCGTTTTCGATCGATCTCACCAAAGAAGAGAAATTCGAGACTCTGCTTCGGTCCGTGGAAGAAAAAGCGGGTAAGCTCGACATACTCATACACAGCGCGGGCGTGATTCAGCAAGACTTGATGGAACGTGCTCGCATCGAGGATCTCGATTCGCAATATGCAACCAACGTCCGTGCACCATACCTGTTGAGTCAACGCTTGCTGCCTGCTTTGACGAAGGCAGGAGGGCAGATCGTATTTATTAACTCCAGTGTTGGGATCGCAGTGAAACGGCCGGAAGTTGGACAGTATGCGGCCACAAAACATGCGTTGAAGGCAATTGCCGACAGCTTGAGAGAAGAAGTGAATCCGAAGGGAATACGCGTTCTCACTTTGTATCTGGGCCGCACTGCAACTCCGATGCAGCAGGCACTTTTTCAGCGAGAAGGATGCGAGTATCATCCGGCGAGTCTATTGCAGCCGGAAGATGTGGCTTCCGTTGTGGTTCATACGTTGATGCTTCCCCGCACGGCCGAAGTGACAGACATCTCCATTCGCCCTATGACCAAGGGTTTGTCCTGATTTTTCCGCATGCAACTTAAAGATCGGTTTTTTGATTCAACCTTCGCCCGTCCACCAGGATGGGCGCAAATACTTTCCAGACGTCCTCCCCACAGCACCGACTCATGAATTAATTGGGCCAAGCATAGCGGACTCTGAGGGCAAGGATTGATGGCCGCAGGAGGATCCCGTGAGAGCATATCCGTCTTCAGTGAAGTTCGTGCTCCGTCCGGTGGGCATCCTAGCGCTAGCGCTAACAGCGGCGCTTCCGACTTTAGCCCAGACCTTACTACCAGTTATAGTTAGCACCGTTGGCTACCTCAACGGCACGCCGCTGACCACGCACACGTCAGCCGCATTCAACACCACCGGCGCTTCCGCCCTCGTGGCTTTTGTCTCTACCAATACGCCATGGAACGGCCTGCCGGTAACTATCAGTGGCCTGAGCGACAACTTGGGCAACACGTGGAACCTATTAACCGGTCCCACTGTCTTTTCCGGAAGCTCCTTTACGCTGGTGTCTGCTGTTTACTACGTGAACAACCCAATTACCAGCAGTAGCCAGACGGTTACCGCACAGTTGACCAATCCTGCACCTCTCGTGTTGCACGTCTTCGCGGTATCGGGCTCGGATGTTACCGGGCCGCCCATTTTCTCGGCCATCACCGACCCGGGCTCGGGCGCGACTTCAGCTAACGTGACGACAGCACCCATAACAGTGCCGGCCAACAGCTTGTTATTAAGCTGGGTGAAGAATGAGACGGGCGCGACTGCAACCGCACTTGATGGATTTACGTTGGATGCACAATCGACCAGCTTCTTGTGGGCTGAGTTCGAATCCCCCATCAGCGCTGGTTCTTACACAGGCGACTTCCAGTACAGCTCCGCTATTGGGTGGCAGACGGCTATCGTTGCTTTCCAGCCGTCGCTGGGACCGACTGCTCTCAGCCAGGCTGTTACGACAAGCGAAGACACGTCGGTGGGAATTACACTAACGGCCACGTCGCCACAAGGTCTACCGCTCACATATACGGTTTTGAGCACGCCGACGCAGGGCACGCTGTCCGGTTCCGCGCCTAATCTGACTTATACTCCGAACACAGGCTACGTCGGTGCTGATTCGTTTACGTTTCGGGCTAACGACGGCACCACCAATAGCAATACGGCTACCGTCAGCATCACGGTTCGAGGCCAGGCACCTTTCATAGTTAGTACCATCGGTTACCTAAACTCCAATCCGCAAACAGCACACACGACGGCTGCATTCAACTCTACGAGCGCTTCCACTTTGGTGGCATTTGTCTCCAGCCATCCCTCGTGGAACAGCCTGCCGGTCAGCATCAGCGGCCTGACAGACAACTTGGGCAACACCTGGACTTCCCTAACCGGTCCCACCACATGGGCCGGCAGTTCCTTCACCTTGCTCTCTCAGATTTACTATGTAAATAGCCCTGCCACCAGCCTCACTCAGACGGTTACGGCACAGCTAACGAATCCTGCACCTCTGGTGTTGCACGTCTTCGCCGTGTCGAATTCGGAAGTTACTGGGCCGCCCATTTCTTCTGCCATTACCGACCCGGGACCGGGCGGAAACTCAGCTAACGTGACGACGGCGCCGATAAGCGTACCCACCAACAGCCTATTGCTAAGCTGGGTGAAAAATGAAACCGGCGCAACCGCGACCGCGATTAATGGATTTATCCTGGATTCGCAATCAACCACATTTTTGTGGGCTGAGTCTGAAACCCCGAGTAGCGCCGGATCCTATACGGGCGACTTCCTGTATGACTCGCCAATTGGGTGGCAAACGGCCATCGTAGGCGTCGAGCCTCAGAACCCGGCGCCGCCCATGCCAGTCATAACCTCGGGTCCTACCAACCCGACGAACCAAACCAGCGCGAGCTTCAGCTTTACCGATACTGAGGCGGGTGTGACCTTCCTCTGCCAGGTTGATGGAAGCGCGTCCAGCGTCTGCTCCAGCCCGACGTCTTACTCGGGGCTGACCCAGGGAAATCACACGTTCTCCGTCAAGGCACAGGACACCAGTGGCAACCAGAGCACTGCCGCTACGTTCTCGTGGACCATCAGTGTGGCGCCGACAGTCAGCGGTGTATCGCCGAGCAGTGGTCCGGTAGCTGGCGGCACGGCTGTCACAATCACGGGGACGAACTTTGCCGCCGGGGCGACCGTGACGTTCGGCACAGCAGCGGCCAGCAACGTGATGGTTGTTAGCGGGACACAGATCACCGCGACAACGCCTGCGGGCAGTGCCGGAGCGGTGACGGTCACTGTAACTGAACCTAGGGCTCTGAGCGGGAGCTTGACGAATGGGTTCACTTACATTGGTATACCCACAGTGAGCGGTGTGTCGCCGAACAACGGTCCGGTAGTCGGCGGGACAAAGGTGACGATCACGGGAACAAACTTTGCCGTGGGAGCGACGGTGGCGTTTGGCGCAGCAGCGGCGAGCGACGTCGCGGTCGTGAGCGGCATCCAGATCACGGCGGCGACGCCGGCGAATGCGGCAGGAGCGGTGACCGTGACGGTGACTGTAAGTGGACAGAGCGGAAGCTTGAGCAATGGGTTCACATACAATCCGGCGGTGGTGATCGGCTTTGAGCAGGTGGCGGCAGCCACGCCGCAGTCAGCGACGGCAACGGTTTCAGTGACGTATCCAGCGGCACAGACAGCGGGAGACCTGAACGTGGTGGTAGTAGGGTGGAACGACACAACCTCGACAGTGCAGTCGGTGCAGGATAGTGGAGGGAACAGCTACAGTTTGGCTATCGGGCCGACAACGGGAACGGCGTTGCGGCAATCGATCTACTATTTGAGCAACATTGCGGGCGGGAGCAATACCGTGACGGTGACGTTCAACCAGGCAGCGGCGTATCCCGATGTTCGCATTCTGGAGTACCGGGGAGTAACGACGTTGGATGTGACGGCGGGAGCGAGCGGGAGTGGGAAGAGCGCGAGCAGTGGAGCGGCGACGACGACCGCCGCGAACGAGTTGATTTTTGGGGCGAACATGGTGGCCACCACAACGGCAGCGGCAGGGACGGGATTCACGCGCCGGATCATCACCAGTCCGGATGGGGACCTGGCAGAAGACAAGGCGGTGACGGCGGCTGGCAGCAATAGTGCTCCGGCTACACTGAGTTCCCCCGGTCCCTGGGTCATGCAAATGGTCACGTTCTCGGCAGTCACTGGTCCGGTACCGACCGTGAACAGTGTGGCGCCAAACAACGGTCCGACAACAGGCGGGACGGCGGTGACGATCACGGGAGCTAACTTTGCCGCGGGAGCAAAAGTGTCGTTTGGTAGTATGGCCGCTACAAACGTGGTCGTGCTAAGGGGGACGCAGATCACAGCGACAACCCCGGCAAGTAGTGCGGGAACGACGGCTGTGACGGTAACCAATCCGGGTGGACAGAGTGGAAGCCTACCCAGCGCATTCACGTACATTGCATCGCCGACGGTAAGTAGTGTGGTGCCGAACAACGGTCCCCAGGCCGGCGGGACTGCGGTGACGATTACGGGGGCGAATTTTGTAGCAGGCACGACGGTGACATTTGGAGGGACGGTCGCGACGAACGTTGTGGTGGTAAGTGGCACGCAGATCACTGCGACAACTCCACCGGGCAGTGCAGGGGCGGTCACGGTGACCGTAGCTAACAGCAGCGGGCTGAGCGGAAGTTTGGCTGGCGGTTTCACCTACCTTGCTCCGCCGACAGTCGGCGGCGTATCGCCCAACACGGGGTCAACGACGGGCGGCACGGCAGTCACCATTACGGGAACGAATTTTGCCGCGGGAGCGACGGTGACGTTCGGAGGAACAGCAGCGACTAATATAGCCGTGGTTAACAGCACCACCATTACGGCCACAACTCCGGCGGGAAGCGTCGGTACAGCGACCGTGACTGTAACGCTCGGCGGCCAGAGCGGAAGTCTAACCAACGGATTCACCTATGCAGTGCTACCGACGGTGAGCGGTGTGGCACCGAACAACGGTCCAGTGGCGGGTGGGACGGCAGTGACGATCACGGGGACGAACTTTGCCGCGGGAGCGACTGTGACGTTTGGTACCGCAGCGGCGAGCAATGTTGTGGTCGTGAGCGGCACCCAGATCACGGCGACGACGCCGGCGAATGCGGCGGGAGCGGTGACCGTGACGGTAACGGTAAGCGGGCAGAGCGGAAGCTTGAGCAAAGGATTCACCTACAACCCGGCGGTGGTGATTGGCTTCGCGCAGGTAGCGGCAGCCACGCCGCAGACAGCGACGGCAACGGTTTCAGTAGCGTATCCGGCAGCACAGACCGCGGGAGACCTGAACGTGGTGGTAGTAGGGTGGAATGACACAACCTCGACGGTGCAGTCGGTGCAGGATAGCGGAGGGAACAGCTACAGTTTGGCGATTGGGCCGACGACGGGAACGGCGTTGCGGCAATCGATCTATTATTTGAGCAACATCGCAGGGGGCAGCAACACGGTGACGGTGACGTTCAACCAGGCGGCGGCGTATCCCGATGTTCGCATTCTGGAGTACCGGGGAGCAACGACGTTGGATGTGACGGCGGGAGCGAGCGGGAGTGGAACGAGTGCGAGCAGTGGAGCGGCGACCACGACTGCGGCGAACGAGTTGATCTTTGGGGCGAACATGGTGGCCACCACAACGGCGGCGGCAGGGACGGGGTTCACGCGGCGGATCATCACCAGTCCGGATGGGGACCTGGCAGAGGATAAGGCGGTGACGGCGGCTGGCAGCAATAGTGCTCCGGCTACACTGAGTTCCCTAGGTCCCTGGGTCATGCAAATGGTTACGTTCAAATAGGATGACCACGCACTGGCGAATCGCGTCGATAGATTTGAGTCAATGATGATTCGAAGTTGTGCCGGATGCGAGATTTAGAACACGAAGACGTCAAAGGGAGGTAGAAGAAAATTGTCAAGGGCTGGGGACGAGATCGGAGTGGGTTCCAAGAGAGCAGGCTGGCTGCACGCCACTGTGGACACAGTGTCTCAATCGAGGCGTCTTAGAAAATATTTGGGGCGGCCATATCTTCGCGGCAACATCTGGATTTGGAATTATCTTCCAGCTTTCTTGACTTCCTCGCATATTGGCTCGCTGTATGGCGTTCATCTGCACAGGTTGATTCAGTTGCGGTCTGCGCGAAGGCAATACACCGGCACGTTCTTTTTTCGCAATCGGCCGGAAATTGAATTGTTGATCCGACTGCTGGATCGTATCGGAAACCCAGCCGTCGATCTAACAATTCTCGGTTGCAGCAAAGGAGCGGAAGTTTACTCCTTCTCGTATTCCATCCGTTCCGCACGGCCGAAGCTGGGAGTTCGCATACGAGCCGTTGATATTGATGCCGATGTCGTGGAATTTGCCGAAGGCGGCGTCTACTATCTTGGGAATCGAGCTGGAGGACGAGATTCAGGCGTAGATCCTCTATCGCCGCTGGGAGACTTGGCTGCGAAAACCTCCGGAGACCAGAGCACCTCGGTTTTTGAGCGCATGTCCTCAGATGAGATAGCCGCCATGTTCGAATGCGAGGGTCAGCGAGCTTGGGTCAGGCCGTCGTTCCGCGAGAACATTGCTTGGAGCGTTGGCGATGCTGGCGATTCGAAGTTGATTGACGAGTTTGGCCTGCAGGATATTGTGGTTGCGAACCGGTTCCTCTGCCACATGCAACCGGCAGAAGCAGAAAGCTGCTTACGCCAACTGGCGCGTCTGGTGAAGCCTGGCGGTTACCTCTTCGTCTCCGGAGTCGATCTTGATGTGCGTACCAAAGTCGCCCGCGAACTCGGCTGGCGCCCAGTAACCGAATTGATCAACGAAATTCACGAAGGGGACCAATCTCTGCGAAGAGACTGGCCCTTGCAATACTGGGGCTTGGAACCTCTTGATCGACGGCGAAGCGACTCGGATCTACGATATGCCTCGGTGTTCCGAGTAGGCGAAGCATCTTCAGCAAACGCGCCTGGCAAAATTGTGGGGGAGAAGCCAGAACAGATGCTGGTGCATGACAATCGCTAGTCCTCTCTCAACGTGTTGTCCGTCGGCGACTCGCGCATGAATATCCACTTCACGAATCCGCTTACGGATGCTCGATGGGACGAGCTGGTCGCGCGACATGCTCTGGCATCGGTATTTCATCAACGCGGATGGCTCCAGGCATTGTCTCTGACCTACGGATATAAGCCATTGGTGTTGACGAGTGCGAGTGACGGAACGCCAATGTCCGATGGCGTCGTTTTCTGCCGTGTCTCCAGTTGGATTACCGGAACCCGCATGGTCTCGCTTCCATTTTCAGATCACTGCGAACCTTTGCTCGATGACCCACAAGATCTCTCTGAATTAGTGGAATGGTTACATACCGAACGCGACTCTCAAAGATGGAGGTACGTCGAGCTACGCCCCTTGGCGCAAATTTGCGACGGCCACAGCGTTCAGCCGAGTCAATCGTATTGTTTTCATGAGCTTGATTTATCCCCAGGGTTGGAGCAGCTTTTTCGAAACCTGCATAAGGATTCCATCCAGCGAAAAATCCAGCGAGCGGAGCGGGAACAACTTTCGTACGTAACGGGGCGATCGGAAGCACTCGCTGACGTTTTTTATCGGCTGATGCTGAGGACGCGGAGGCGGCATCATTTGCTTCCTCAACCTCGGGCGTGGTTCAAGAATCTAGTCGAATGCATGGGCGAGAGGGCGCAAATCCGTGTGGCTGCGAAGGACGGGATGCCGGTTGCCGCAATGCTGACTCTCAGCCATGGGAGCTCTGTCATCTACAAGTATGGCTGCTCCGACGAACGGCATCACAGCCTTGGTGCCATGCCTTTTTTATTCTGGAAACTTATCCAGGAAGCTAAGGCTTCGGGCGCCGAGAAGATCGATTTGGGCCGCTCTGACTTGGAGCAAGAGAGCCTGATCGCCTTCAAAGACAAGTTCGGTGCAACCAAGAAGTTACTGCACTACTACCGCTATCCGCAGAGATCTAAACATCGGCCTGCCGCTTGGGGCGAGCACGCGATTCGACAGTGTTTTTCGATGTTGCCAGACGCAGTTTCTTCCACCGCGGGCAGGCTTGTGTATCGACACATGGGCTAGCCAATAGGCTGCATTTCTATTGCGGGAGATTGCACTTTAGTACAGGAGACATTGGTTATTCCTGCCATCGAGTGTGATAAACAATGAGTACAAACTTAACAGTTACGGGGCATGCGGATTTGACGAAGTCGAAGTACGGATTGAGAGAACTCGCTTTCAAGGGAACCGCAGCTCCTTCCACTTCGCTCAGTCGGCGTGTTTTTGAGCATTTTCGCTGTCCCGATAATTTCTTGGATTTTGCAGCGAATGGAAGATTTTCTTTTGACGCCGGGTATTTCCACTTTGGTTCGAATACGCTTTGTTACGGGCGATCTTGCAGAAACACTCGCGGTTCCGGGGTGCAGCCTTCGGCACTCTACGATGTTCTCGATGACGTTGTAATCGGTGACGGCAAGGTCGGCCTAACCTTCAATCCCACGGAGGTGATTGACAATCTCCGGCTGGAGAGATATGCGACGAACCGCTCGAGCAGCGATTTGCTGCGCAGAATCTATTATTTATTTCGTCCTCTGACAAGCTTATTTCTCCGCAAGCAAATTCAGCGGTTTAACGCGCGCAACTGGCAAGATGCCAGTTTTCCGCATTGGCCCGTGGACACAACCGTCGAAAGCTTGTGCGAGGCTTTGATGGTGTTGTCCCTGCAAGCCAAGGACGTGACCAGTGTTCCATTTGTATGGTTCTGGCCGCGCGGCGCCCGCGGCTGCGTGGTAATGACACACGACGTTGAAACTGAAGCCGGCAGGGATTTTTGTACAGAACTGATGGACATCGATGATTCCTACGGAATCAAGGCATCATTCCAGATCGTGCCCGAGGAACGTTATACAACCTCTTTTAACCTGATCGACAATATTCGCGAACGTGGATTTGACGTCGCTGTTCAAGACCTAAATCATGATGGGCGTCTGTTTGATGATAAAGAAGAGTTCCTGCGACGGGCGGCGATCGTGAATCAGTATGCAAAGAAGTATCATGCCAAAGGATTTCGTGCGGGCGTGCTTTACCGAAGACCGGATTGGTACGAGAATTTGGATTTTTCTTTCGACATGTCGATGCCCAACGTAGCTCACCTCGATCCGCAGCGCGGCGGCTGCTGTACCGTAATGCCATATTTCATTGGGAAGATTCTGGAACTTCCTGTGACCACCATACAGGACTACTCGCTGTTCCACATCCTGAAGCAGCGCTCAATTGATTTATGGAAAGAACAAATTGAACTTATTCTCGAAAAGAACGGGATGGCTAGCTTTATTGTTCATCCAGATTACGTCATCGAGCCTGAAGCGAGAGCCATTTATGAGAATCTGCTGCGGCATTTGAAATTCTTAAGATCACAGAACAACGTTTGGTTTGCGCTTCCTCGGGAGGTTGACACGTGGTGGCGGAGCCGCAGTCAGATGTGCGTAGAGAAACATGGAGGCTTATGGCGGGTCGTCGGCGAAGGCGCCGAGCGTGCGACTCTGGCCTTCGCCAAGAACGTTAACGGCAAACTAGTTTACGAATTGGCACCCTCGACTGGGACTGTATAGATTAAGTGAGCGGTTTTCTGCGGTATGATCTTTCAAGAAACCAACCTGCCCGGAGTCTTCGAAATTCGCTTGGAACCCTTCCATGACACGCGGGGGTTCTTTGCCCGCAGCTGGTGCCAGAAGGAATTCGAGAATCACGGGTTGAACCCTAACGTGGTGCAGTGCAACGTTTCCTTCAACACGCGAAAGGGAACTTTACGTGGCATGCATTACCAGGAAGCACCCAAAGGTGAAGCAAAACTAGTTCGCTGCACTTCTGGGTCGATCTATGATGTGGTCATCGACTTGCGATCCGATTCGCCGACCTTCAAGCGCTGGATTGCAGTAAGGCTCACGGCGGAACAGCGCAACATGATCTATGTGCCGGAGGGATGCGCTCACGGGTTTCTTACTCTGGAGGACGAGACTGAAGTCTTTTATCAAATGTCGGAATTCTACAGTCCGGAATTAGCCCGAGGGATTCGCTGGGATGATCCGGCGTTTCAGATTGTTTGGCCGGAGAAGATTGAAGTAATATCCGAACGGGATCGTACCTACGCCGATTTCGAAGCCGCACAATGCGCCTATTAAATGAAATCGAAGGCAAGACTCCGGATGAAATCGGCCGGGAATTGCATCGCTTTGCCGCTGAGCTTTATCCGATTTGCCGAAGCATCACCGGCGAAGGACTGCGGCAAACGTTAGCCGCGATTCAAAACCGTATTCCACTGCAGATCTCTGAAGTGCCGACGGGAACCGAGGTTTTCGACTGGACCGTCCCCAAAGAATGGAGTATCCGGGACGCCTATATAAAGGATGCAACCGGTAAACGCATCGTGGATTTTCAGGCGTGCAACCTCCACGTCTTGAATTACAGCGCTCCCATTCGCAAAACGATGCCGTTGTCCGAGCTGCGGCCCCATCTTTTTACCATCCCCGACTACCCGGACTGGATTCCTTATCGGACTTCTTATTACCGGGAGAACTGGGGATTCTGTTTATCGCACCGCCAGATGCAGGCGCTCGAAGAAGGGAACTACGAAGTCTGTATTGACTCCACCTTGACGCACGGTTCCTTGACGTATGGCGAATGTTATATAGCCGGCCGCTCAAGCGATGAAGTGTTAATCTCTTGCCACGTCTGTCACCCGTCGCTGGCCAATGACAATCTTTCTGGAGTTACCGTAGCAACAGCTTTGGCAAAGCAGTTAGTGGGACAGGATCTCCGTTATTCGTATCGGTTCCTGTTCATCCCGGGTACGATTGGTGCGATCACCTGGCTCGCGCAAAATCGCGACAAGACAAACCGCATCCAGCACGGATTAGTGCTGACCGGCATTGGGAACGAGAGTGGCTTCCACTACAAGAAAAGCCGCCAGGGAGGTGCTGACATCGACCACGCCGTAGCGCACGTGCTGCGCCACAACGCCAAGTCGTACGATGTTCTGGAGTTCTCTCCTTACGGATATGACGAGCGGCAGTATTGTTCTCCGGGGTTCAACCTGCCGGTCGGATGTCTGACGAGGAGTGTCTGGGGAACGTTCCCCGAATATCACACTTCGGCTGATAATCTGGACTTCATCAAGCCGGAGCGGTTGGGCGAATCGCTTCGCGTTTGCGCCTCCGTCGTCGATGTGCTGGAAAATAACCGGCGATATCGCAACCTGAGTCCATATTGTGAGCCGCAACTCGGCAAACGAGGTCTTTATCGATCCACCGGCGGCGAGGCCATTGAAGTGGAGATCAACGCTCGCCTTTGGGTGTTGAATTTTTCCGATGGCGAGCACTCTTTGCTTGACATCGCGGAGCGCTCTGGACTGCCATTCGCCGTAATCCGCGATGCGGCGTCGCTATTGCATGAAGGCGGCCTGTTAGCTCTGGTTTCTGAGTCGAAAAGCAACGAATCTGGAGAAGCGCCGGCGGGTAACATGGCAGAGGTTACCTTTCTTCGATAACCAGCGGGCCATTTCGCTCGTAGAGGTTACATGTAAGGATTGCACTGACAATAACGCTTAGGCGCGCAACCCAGGTCTGCCAGCTGAAGAATTTCCTGCAGTGTCTAAATCTCACGAGCAGGAACCATGTTTTGAGAGGAGCAGCATGAGAGTACTTTTAACTGGTCATAAAGGATATATAGGCGCTGTGGCAGGGCCCCTGCTGCGTTCTGCCGGGCATGAAGTGGTTGGTCTGGATACCGACCTTTTTGCCGGCTGTGATTTCGGCAGTACGTCCGATGACATTAAAGATGTGCGGAAGGACCTTCGGAATCTGACGAAGAGCGATCTCGATGGATTTGACGCCGTCGTGCATCTCGCTGCCTTATCCAATGATCCGTTAGGCAATCTGAACTCGGGCCTGACTTACGACATCAACCACAAAGCCTCCGTCCGTCTGGCTGAACTTGCGAAAGCGGCAGGCGTAAAGCGGTTTGTCTTCTCGTCTTCTTGCAGTACATATGGCGCAGGCGGCGACGCATTCCGCGATGAGAGTGCGGCTCTCAATCCCGTCACACCTTATGGTGAGTCTAAAGTTTTGGTGGAGCGCGATGTCGCCCCATTGGCAGACGACAATTTCAGTCCAACTTACATGCGGAACGCTACTGCATACGGAGTGTCTCCGCGCTTGCGGCTCGACATCGTTTTGAACGATCTGGTGGCATCGGCATTTACAACCGGGCGCGTACTGATAAAAAGCGATGGCACACCATGGCGGCCCATCGTGCACATTCGCGATATTATCGCGGCAATGGTCGCGGCGCTCGAGGCGCCACGCGAGATCGTTCATAACCAGACGTTTAATGTTGGCCGCACAGAAGAAAACTATCGCATCAGCGAACTCGCGGCTATGGTTGCCGAGATCGTTCCCGAATGCAAAGTGGAGTACGCTCCCGACGGCGCTCCCGACAAACGTTGCTACCGCGTGAATTGCGACAAAATCCACCGTGTGCTGCCCGGGTTCCGACCGCAATGGACAGCTCGCAAAGGCGCGCAGGAACTTTATGATGCTTATCGTTCCGCAGGATTGACGGCGGAAGACTTGCAGCGCGGTCGCTACCTGCGCATCAGCCAGATTCAACGCCTGCAAAAAGCAGGGCGGCTCGATGCTTCTCTGCGCTGGATGCAGCAACCCGCAGAAGCGGTGGTTGCCTGAACTCGATTCCCCAAAAAGACTGAGAAATTTTATGGCTACGATGACCCAACCGTCAGATATTCAAGTAGACAGCCGAACCCGCCAATGCCGCTTCTGCGGGTCTGGCCTGCAGCGCACGTTTGTGGACCTCGGATTGTCTCCATTTTGCGAGACCTATCCGGCAGCTTCCGACTTCCAGCGCGGCGAGCATTATTACCCTCTTCACGTTTATGTCTGCGAGAATTGCTTCCTCGTGCAACTGGAAGAATATGAGAGCGCAGAGAATATTTTCAGCGATTATGCGTACTTCTCTTCTTTTTCCGACTCGTGGCTGAAGCACTCGGAGACTTACTGCAATAAGATGAAGAGCCGCTTTGGTTTGAACGAGCACAGTTTTGTGGTTGAAGTGGCGAGCAACGATGGCTACCTGCTGCAGTATTTTGTGCGGCAGGGAGTGCCCGTGCTGGGCATCGAACCGGCCGCAAACGTGGCCAAGGTCGCCGTAGAAAAAGGTGTTCCCAGCTTAGTGCGGTTCTTCGGGACAAAACTGGCAAAAGAACTCGCTGCGGAAGGCCGTTTTGCCGATTTGGTGTTGGGCAACAACGTGTTGGCACAGGTTCCTGATTTAAATGATTTCGTCGAAGGACTGAAGATCCTGCTCAAGCCTGATGGGGTTATCACTTTAGAATTCCCTCACTTGCTGAAGCTGATTGAGCTCAATGAGTTTGACACTATCTATCACGAACACTTTTCTTACTTCTCGATGCTGACGACGATCCGCATCATGGAAGCGCATGGATTGAAAGTGATCGACGTCGAAGAATTGAAGTCGCACGGCGGTTCGCTCCGTGTCTATGCCTGCCGAGCGGAATCGAGCGCTCACAAGGTACAACCGAGCGTAGCGAAGGTGCTTGCCGACGAAGAAAAAGCTGGCCTCTTTTCGCCTGCAGGGTACGAAAGTTTTGCCCGCCAAGTGAGAGAGACCAAAATGGCGCTGGTCGAGTTTCTTTTAGAGGCGGCAAAGCAAGGCAAGTCGGTAGCCGGATACGGAGCTCCTGGCAAGAGCGCAACGCTGTTGCACTACTGTGGAATCGGCAAGGACCTGATTGCATACACCGTGGATCGAAGTCCCTATAAGCAAGGCCGATTCCTGCCCGGCAATCACATTCCAATTTTTAATCCAGACCGGATTCGCGAGACCAAGCCGGATTACGTTGTGATCCTGCCATGGAACCTGAAAGACGAAATTATGGAGCAGTTGCGCTTCATCCGGGAGTGGGGCGGGCGCTTCGTTGTGCCGATTCCGAAAGTCACGATTTACTGAGTGGGAGGTATGCCATGAAGGTGGTTCTTTTCTGCGGAGGAGCGGGGATGCGGCTTCGGGGCTACGCGGACGATGTGCCCAAGCCCATGGTGCAAATTGGGACGAGGCCGATTCTGTGGCATCTGATGAAGTACTACGCCCACTTCGGTCACAAAGAGTTTATTCTCTGCCTGGGCTATAAGGGCAACAGCATCAAAGATTACTTCCTGCACTACGACGAGTCCGTTTCCAATAATTTTGTCTGGTCGCAGGGAGGAAAGAACATTCAGTTTCTCAATCGCGACATCGATGACTGGACGATCACTTTCGTGGAGACCGGGGCAAATTCCAATATCGGGCAGCGGTTGAAGGCTGTTGAACCTTATGTGAAAGGCGAGGAAATGTTTCTCGCAAACTACGGTGACGGCCTGAGCGACGTTCCGTTGCCTGCGATGCTCGAGACGTTCCGCCAGAGCAAAGCTGCGGCTTCCTTGCTGCTGGTACAGCCGACGGCCAGCTTCGACATTGTCCACTCCGGAAATGAAGGTATGGTGCGGGAAATTCAGCCACTGTGCCGCACGGATATCTGGATCAACGGTGGCTTTTTCGTTATGCGAAATGACGTATTCAGCTTTATCAAACCCGGCGAAGAACTGGTCCGCGAACCGTTCCAGCGGCTGATTGAAAAACAAGCCCTTTTGGCGTACAAGTACAGCGGCTTCTGGCAATGTATGGATACCTTCAAAGACAAACAACACCTGGAAGAATTGAACCATGACACGGCACCATGGAAGGTGTGGAACCATGGCAGCAAAGAGAGATCAAACCAACTGGAAGTGATTTCGGCTGGCGCATGATCCGGTTGAAACTCGATTTAGGCAAGAGGAGTGCGCCGCAAATTGTGTGTCTGGGCTGTCATTCGGATGACATCGAAATCGGCTGCGGTGGATCGATCCTCCGGTTGGCGGAACAATATCCAGAATGCGATATTTACTGGACGGTTTTCAGTGCCATCGGTGTACGGGAAGCGGAAGCGCGACGAGGAGCTGAACTGTTCGCTGGATCGCGCGTGAAGACTCCGCTGCTTAAGACGTTCCCGGATGGCTTTATGCCGTATTCGGGCGCAGAGGTGAAGACGGTCTTTGAAAAAGAGTTGAAACAGCTGACTCCGGATGTGGTTTTTACTCATAACGGCCGCGATGCCCATCAGGATCACCGGCTGATCTCAGAGTTGACCTGGAATACATTTCGAGATCATTTGATCCTGGAATATGAAATTCCGAAATACGATGGTGACCTCGGACGGCCCTGCATATTTGTTCCGCTGGGGGCGGAGGTCTACCAGAAAAAGGTTGGTTACATCATGGATGCATTTCAATCTCAGCGTAGCAAGCGATGGTTTCAGCCAGAGACGTTTCTGTCGCTCATGCGCTTGCGAGGGATGGAATGCAACGCACCCAGCGGTTATGCGGAAGCTTTTTACTGCCGTAAGATGGTGATTTGAACGTGGTGATGTGAACGAAAACAGGACGGCGCACTTTCGCCCTCCGGAAAGGCGTTTATAGATTGTCTAAGACTTAGTAGCTAAAAAATCTGGAGCCACTGGAGAACCTTTGTGAGATTGGGTCGCCTGTCTAGGTTGAAGTGTGCACTCTTTTTCGCTATCGTGCTCCCCCCCGCGATATTAACCACTCTTCCTACCTTCGCCGAAACGTCAATGCCAGCCGTGGTGAGTAGCCTTGGCTATATCAATCGCAAACCGCTGGCGTCTCATTCAACAACTTCATTCAACTCCGCCGGCGCTTCGACAATTGTAGTGTACCTATCGAGTCATCCCTCGTGGGACGGGCGTCCAGTTACTATCGACGGCGTTACCGACAACGCTGGGAACTCATGGAAGGTTCTAGAAGGCCCAACTCCATGGGCGGGTAGCTCGTTTACGCTGCTTTCTGCCATCTATTACGTAAACGGTCCTATCACCAGCGCCGAACACCAACTCACAGTCAATTTAAGCAATCCCGCGCCGTTGGTGCTGCATGTAATCGCAGTATCCGGATCCGATATCACCGGGCCTCCTCTACATTCTGCAATTAATGGCTTGTGGCCTGGCACGAAATCAGTTGAGGTGAGCGCGAGGCCAATCACGGTGCCGCCTCATACGTTGCTGCTGGCATGGGCGAAAAACGAGTCGATTGCGACGGCCAATGCGCTTGACGATTACATTTTGGATCGGCAATCCCAACCGTTCCTGTGGGGTGAATCGAAGTACGCTTTTGCCGGTGGTTCCTATGCCAGTCACTTTCGCTACGATACGGCGATCGGATACCAGACCGCCATCGTTGGCATAAGGACGGCCACATTGCCGCTCGCAATCAGCCAGTCGATTAAGACCAGTCGCTCGACTCCGGTGGGAATTTCCGTTTCAACGTCGTCGCCCAAAGGGGCGCCGCTGAGATACGCGGTGTTGAGCGCACCAAAGCATGGCAGGTTGTCTGGTAGGTTCCCGAATCTGACGTATACGCCCGATGCCGATTACGTCGGAACTGACAGGTTCACGTTCCAGGCAAACGATGGCTCTGCTGACACTAACACTGCCAGTGTTGGCATCACGGTGGAGAAGAAAAATCTCATCTCGGGTCTGGATGGACGAGCAACAAGAATTGGCGCATTCTCCATTCTATGGATTGCAATTTTCGGCATGAAGCAGCTGCTGTACAGACCAGGTAACTTTGCTCGCTGCTAGCTTCGTACCAGTATCAAATATTTACCGAGCGCGTTTCGGGCCTCAAGATACAAAGGCCCACCCCCCAGGACACGCTGACAATTTGGCTCAACCTCTTGCCCGAATTCCGGCAAGAATATTCGTCGCATTTCCGGTTCGGTAGTGTCCGTGGTAGGCCGCTGTTTGCGGCTATGTCTCGAAGCCGCAAATCTACGACAAGAAAAATATCTGGAGATTCCTATGAACGACTCCCTATCCCAGCAGAATCGCTCCAAAGCCAAGTCTTTCCGTCTTGCACAACTGTTGGTTGTGACCCTTGCTTGCCTGCTGTATCCCGCGGGCTTGTTTGCCGCACCCACGTTTGTGCAGCAGAATTCCGCGACACCGCAATCGCCGACGGCGACGGTGCCGGTGGCGTATACGACGGCGCAGACGGCCGGGGATTTGAACGTAGTGGTGGTGGGATGGAATGACACGACGGCGACG
>Ga0182024_10005217_pt1 | contig 29271 bp, 24 predicted proteins | sample P32metaG_FD_120480 | JGI IMG/M metagenome (GOLD analysis project Ga0182024, IMG submission 120480) | Permafrost microbial communities from Stordalen Mire, Sweden - P3-2 metaG (Illumina Assembly) | ecosystem: Environmental > Terrestrial > Soil > Wetlands > Permafrost | place: Sweden: Stordalen...
CAGATTATTTTCGGCGCTTCGATTGATCCGAGCATGCAGTCCAAAGTGCGCATCACCGTCTTGGCCGCAGGGTTCGGCAACAGGCATGCCCATGCTTCGTCGTCAATCGCGACGACGGCGGGGGGGTTGCGCGCGGCCTCGGTTCTTACCGGAACCGAGTTCGAAAAGTTCGACAAGGTGGCGCCGTTGAATATAGACGACATCGAAGTGCCGGCGTTCCTACGCTATCGCTCAAGCTAAATGACTCTAGGCATATCCGACGAGGTCGTCGAGCGGGTCGTCGCGTTGCGGCGCGAAATCCACCGTCATCCGGAGTTGGGATTCGAGGAAGAGCGCACGTCGTCGTTGATCGAGCGCGAGCTGGATGCGCTTGGGATCACGCATCGGCGCGTCGCCAAGACCGGCGTCGTGGGCGTGATTGTCGGCGCGTTGCCGGGAAAGGTCGCGGGGCTGCGCGCCGATATGGACGCGTTGCCCATGACCGAACGTTCCGGGGAGCCGTTCTCTTCGGAGGTTCCGGGGAAGATGCACGCATGCGGACACGATGCGCATACGGCGATGTTGTTGGGCGCCGCTCGCGTTTTGCGTCGGGAGTGCGAGAACTTGCGAGGCAGCGTCGTGTTGCTCTTTCAACCGGCGGAAGAAGGTCCGGGCGGCGCGTTGCCGATGATCCAAGCCGGCGCGATGGACGATCCGAAGATCGACGCCGTCATGATGCTGCATGTGGATTCGCGTATTCCCACGGGATCGATCGGGTTGCTCGCCGGGCCCGTAAATGCGGCGGCGGACGAATTTCACGTCGTGATCCAAGGCGTGGGCGGGCACGCCGCTTATCCCCACATGGCGACGGATACGATTCCGTGCGCGGCCGCGACGGTGCTTGCGTTGCAGAACATCGCGGCGCGGGAGACGGATCCGCTGAAGAGCATTGTCGTGACGATCGGCACGATTGAAGGCGGGTATCGTAACAACGTGATCGCGGATCGGGTGAAGATGACCGGCACGTTTCGCACGCAAGAGCCCGCCGTGCGCGATGGATTGGAAGCCAAGGCGCGGCGCATCGTCGACGGCGTCGCGGCGGCGTACGGCGCCAAGGCGACGTTAGAGGTCTTCTACGGCTATCCGGTCGTCGTCAATGATCGCGCGTTGACGCAGGCCTTTCGCGAGAAGATTCTTGCGCGCGCGGATATCGCGGTTGAGAATCCCCCTCCCACGATGGGCGGGGAGGATTTCGCGTATTTCGCCCAGCGCGCGCCGGGATTGTTGGTTCGCTTGGGGATTCGCAATGAGGCAGCCGGAATAACCGTCGCGGGGCACAGCTCGGAGTTTCGGGTGGATGAAAGGGCCCTGCCCGTTGGGGTGGAGACCCTGGTCGCGTTTGCTCGCGGGGTGGGGGCCGGCGAGCTGCTTTAGGGGGATGGTATAATAAAAATATGCCCTTATACGACTATTCTTGCACCTCGTGTCACAAGGCGCTCGAGATTCGCCATGGCTTTAACGAGCAAGCAAGCCCATGTCCGTCCTGCGGAGGCGTTTTGAAGCGTCAGTTCCATGCGGCCCCGATTATTTTCAACGGCTCCGGGTTCTACGTGACGGATTCGCGCCCGCGCGCCTCCTCCGAAAAACCCTCAGAGAAACCCTCAGAGGGCAAACCCGCGGAGGCAAAACCTGCGCCCGCGACTCCCTCCGTGAAGAGCGACACGGCGGCCTGATGGCGGGGCTTGCCCTTATGACGATCGGCGGCGGGGCTCTCGCTGCCGCGCTGATGATCGGCATCGGCGCCGCGTGCCTGGCGCGAAATGGATTGCGAGCGTATGCGAAGGCGCGGACTGTGGCTGCGCATCCGGTTCTTGTGCATGTCCGGGATATGTCGGCGATTGCGGCGTCGCTTCAGGGGCACGGCGAGGAGATTGCCGGATTAGTCGCGCGCGCGTTCGCCGCTTTGGAGCGGATCTCGCAGGCGCTTGCGATGCTGCGGGACCTCTTTACACGGTCCTCGTCGCGCTCTGATTCTGAAGCGCAAGCCAGTCGCGTTCGAACTGCGGGTAACTGATTGCCGCGCACGCCGCGTCGTCTGCGACGTGGGGTCCGGTAGGCGCGGCCAGTGCCGCTATCGCCATGGCGATGCGGTGATCATCGAAGGTTTGGAGCTCGCCGTGCGGCGTGTGCGCCGTGCCGCCGACGATATCGAGACCGTCGGGAAGTTCGGAGACTTCAAGACCGCACGCGCGCAGCGTCGTCGTCGTCGCGGCGAGGCGGTCGGATTCCTTAGCCCGTAGATCCGCTGCGTCGCGGATGCGCGTGACGCCGCGCGCGTGGGCGGCGGCTACGGCGAGGATCGGGATTTCGTCGATCGCGCGTACCACGGCTTCGCCTTCGATGACGGTTGCGGCGAGCGGGCGATACCGTACGCGCAGATCGGCGACCGGCTCGCCGTCGAGATCCCGCTCGTGAAGCTTCGTAATATCGGCGCCCATGCCGCGTAGAATATCCAGGACGCCGCTACGGGTGGGATTTATTCCCACGTCGCGCAGCAGGACGTCGCTTCGCGGCGTGATCGTCGCCGCGACGATGAAAAAAGCGGCGGCGGAAAGATCGGCCGGCACGCGTATGCGTTGCGCGACGAGCTCGCCGGGTTCCAATAAAACCTCGTGACCGTCGAAGGCGATCGCGCGGCCCAATCGGCGCAGCATACGTTCGGTGTGATCGCGGGAGAAGGCGTCGCCGGTGAGGAGCACGGGGCCGCGGGCGCGTAGATTGGCGAGCAGAATCGCGGATTTTAGTTGAGCAGACGGAAGTTCCAAAGCGAATTGGCCGCCGGGCGGCGGCGCAATGCCGCGCACCGTTACAGGCAATTTGCCTTCGCTCGTTTCCGCCTGCGCGCCCATGGCGCGCAGCGGGCGCGCGATGCGTTCCATCGGGCGGCGGCGCAACGAGGCATCGCCGTCGAACGTTGCGTTGAGGCCTTGCCCCACGCATAGGCCCATCATGAGGCGGGCCGTGGTGCCGGAGTTGCGCGCGTCGATGACGGCGACGGGGTCGCGGAGTTTCGTGCCGACGACGATGACGGCATCGCCGCGATCGTCTACGGTTGCGCCCAGGGCCGCAATAGCATCGCGCGTGGTTAGGACGTCGGCCCCGCGATTGGGGTATTCAATGCGGGTCGTTCCGCGCGAAACCGCCGCGAGCATGAGCGCGCGGTGGGAGATGGATTTATCCCCCGCGACGCGCAGCTCGCCGCGCAACGGACCGGCTACGAAGGTCGTCGTCACGTATGTACTATGGTGGGGAAGGAGGGACTTGAACCCACACGAGCGTTCACCCGGTCGCTTTTGAGGCGACTGCGTCTACCATTCCGCCACTTCCCCATGAGGGGAGGGATGTTCGCGTCGCGCGGGATACGCCCTTGTCGATGGATACGAGCGCGCCGGTGCGCGTCTGCGACGTTCGCAAAATGTACGGCACGGGGTCGGCTCAAGTCGCAGCGTTGAACGGCGTTTCGCTCACGGTGGGGCGGGGCGAGATGGTCGCGTTGGTAGGCCCCAGCGGATGCGGGAAAAGCACCTTGCTGAATCTGATCGGATGCATCGACGTTCCCACCTCCGGCGAGGTCTATCTCGACGGAAAAGCCGTGGGAACGCTCAATGACGACGCCTTAACGCGCATACGGCGCGATCGTATCGGAACGATCTTTCAGTTTTTCAATTTGTTGCCTGCGATGACCGTTGCGGAAAACGCGGCTCTGCCGTTGCTGTTGCAGGGCGTAGCGCGATCGATCATCGACGAGCGAGTTGCTCGCGCGTTGAAGCAGGTTGACATAGCGGCGCTCGCGCACGCGTACCCCGCGCAAATCTCCGGCGGCCAAATGCAGCGCGCCGCGATCGCGCGCGCGGTGATTCACGCGCCTAGCATCGTGCTCGCCGACGAACCCACGGGCAGCTTGGATTCGCGAAACGGAGAAGCGGTGTTGCGCCTTCTGCGCGGCCTCGCAGACGACGGGCAATCGCTTCTTGTCGCCACGCATGCGAACGAAGTCGTGTCCGCGTGCGATCGTATCATCGTCTTACAAGACGGCCGCATCGTCGCGTGATCGCGCTCTTTCGCGCGATTGTTCTCGGCGAATTCCGCAAAGACGGCTTGCGCGCGGCGATCACGCTCATCGCCGTTGCGATCGGAACGGCCGTGTCGCTTGCTATCGATCTGGCGAACGCATCGGCGATTGCTTCGTTTTCTTCGGGCGCCGATATCGTCTCCAATCGCGTCACTCTGCAAATCCTCGGCATCGACAAGGGCTTTGACGAAAGAGTACTGCCGCGCATTGCCGCCCTTCCCGACGTCCAAGACGCGGCTCCCGTCGTACAAGGTTCCGTCGTAATCGGCGCGAGTCGGCAAGATCCGTCCTCGGGGGATATCCTGCGGCTGCAAGGCATTGACGCGCTGCATCCTGCCCCCGGCCAAGCGCTCTCTTCGACGCATGCAGATCCGTATGCGCTCATGGCGCAGCGAGGCGTACTCTTGCCTGCCGGCACGGCTAGGCGCTACAGCCTGCGCCAGGGCGATCGTTTCGACGTCCTAGTCGGAGCGCGCATCGTGCGGCTGCTCGTCGTCGGCGTCCTTCCCGCGCGGCAAGCATTGATCGATTCCGGGGTTGTTTTCGCCGATATCGTCTCCGCGCAAGAACTCTTCGGGAAGATCGGTCTCTTGGATCGCATTGATTGTATCGTCGACCCCTCGAGAGCGTCCGAAACGAAAAAAGCTATCGAGGCGCTCCTTCCGCTCGGCGCGCGCGTCGTCGAACCGCGCGTTCGCGTCGGAGAGATACGCCGGATGCTGCGCAGCTTTCAATCCAATCTCGCGATGTTATCGTACTTCGCGCTGCTCATCGGTATGTATTTGATCTATAACGCCGTGGCGGTATCCGTCGTTGCGCGCACGCGCGACATCGGCACGCTTCGCTTGCTGGGCGTCTCGCGCCGGCAAATATTCACGCTGTTTCTCGGCGAGGGCGCTCTGTACGGCGTCTGCGGCTCGCTAGCCGGCTTGGCGCTAGGCGCCTTCTTAGCACGCTTCTCCTTGGCGGCCGTCGCGCGTACGGTTGCCGATCTTTACGTCGGCACGCAAGCTAACGCGGTCGTCTATACGCCGTTTGCTCTGCTCAAAGCAGTCCTCTCGGGGACTGCGCTTGCGATCGGCGCGGCGATCGCACCCGCGCTGGAAGCCGCTTGCGCCCCGCCGGCGGTCGCCATGCGCGGTCCGCGCGCGGATGACGTCGTCGGAGCGCCCGCTCTGCGCATAAGCCTGCTCGGCGGCACGATGATTTTGCTCGCCGCGCTCGCCGCATTGTTTCCGGCGATTGACGGCGTTCCCGCGTTCGGATACGCCTCGGCGTTGTTGGGCGTGGTCGGCGGATCGCTGCTCATGCCCTGGCTTGTCGACCTTCTCGGCAAGGCGCTTAGAGCCGCGGCTGCGCGCGTTTCTCCAGCGTTTTATCTGGGCGTTTGTCACCTGGCCGCTTCGCGCCGCCGAAATGCCGTCGCGGCGGCTTCCTTGGCCGTGGCCGTCAGCATGACGGTCAGCGTCGTCGTCCTGGTCGGCTCTTTTCGCGCAAGCGTGGTTTCCTGGGCAAACGAGGCATTGCGCGCGGATCTTTTCATCAGGTCCGCCGGGGTGAAAGACGCCTCCTCGGAGAGCCTCTTTCCCTCGCGACTCTTGGAAAAAATTCGCACGATTCCAGGAGTCGCCGCCGCAGACGGCTTTCGAACCGTTTCCGTGCCTTTTCGGGGAGCGTTCCTCGATATCGGCGCATCTGATTTCCGCGTACTCGCGCAACGAAACAAACTGCGTTTCTTGGGAGCCGTCGATCTCAAGAAATTGTCGCGCGATCTCCCGTCGAGCAACGGCGTTCTAGCGAGCGAGCCGTTCGTCGTTCGCTACGGCGCTCGCGTCGGCGACGAAGTTTCCGTGCAGACGCCCTCCGGCCTTACGGCATTGCGCGTCGCCGGCGTCTATAACGATTATTCGAGCGACTCCGGCTTTTTGATCATGGACGCGAGAACATTTAAACGGATCTTCCAAGACGACTCGCTAGACTCCATCGCGATATACGCACAATCCGGCGTCTCCGTCGCGGCGCTGCGCACGCGCGTCATCCGCGCCCTCGAGCCCTGGCGACTCGACGTGCAAACCACGCGAGAATTGCGCGAATTGGTCATCGCGATTTTCAACGCTACGTTTTCCGTGGTCGATGCGCTCTACGTAATATCAATCATCATCGCGGTGCTGGGAGTGACGAGCACCCTGTTCGCGGTCGTCTTAGAGCGCAAACGCGATATTGCGTTATTGCGACGCCTTGGATTATCGATCGGCGGCGTGCGCTCCATGATTCTCTCAGAAGCGGCGCTCATCGGTTTGCTCGGAGGGGCCGGCGGCACGGTCATGGGCATCGCATTGGGTCTACTGTTGATTTTCGTCGTAGATCGCCAATCGTTCGGATGGCTCATTGAACTGCATATGCCGTTGGGTTTCTGCGCGATCGCGATAGCGGCGACGATAGCGATCTCCGTCGCCGCCGGTCTTTACCCGGCGCAAGCGGCGGCACGTATCCGTGCGGCGGAGATTCTGCGCACGGAATGATACGCTCGGCATTGCTGCTAGCTGCCGTCGCGTTTGCGATCGCCCGCGCTCCGTATCAGTTCGTCTTTCCGCGCGATCACGCCTCGCATCCGGAGTATCGCACGGAGTGGTGGTACTATACCGGGCACTTGCGTGCCGACGACGGAAGAACGTTCGGATACGAACTCACGTTTTTCCGCGTCGGTATGCGGCCCGGAGATCCTCCGCCGCGCGCCGGGCAAAGTCGTTGGCGCGGCAACGAACTCTTCGCGGCGCACTTCGCGATAAGCAGCCGAGCCGACAAGCGTTTTGTTTATACGGAGCGTTTTTCCCGAGAAGCCCTCAACCAAGGAGGAGCATCGCAAACGCGCTTGGCCGTACGCGTCGGCGATTGGAGCCTACGCGGCCGGCCTTTTGCACGGAATGCGGCCTTGGAACGTATGATGCTTCACGCCGTCTCGGGCAAGAATGCCATTGATTTAGCGCAAACGCCGGAGAAGCCGCCGGCGATTCACGGGCAAGGCGGCGTCTCTGTGAAAGCGGCGTGTCGGTCATGCGCATCGCATTACTATTCGTACACGCGTCTGCGCACCGAAGGGAGGCTGACGTATGAGGGCAAGCGTCTGCGCGTTGTCGGGACGTCTTGGATGGATCATGAATTCGGCTCCTCAGAGCTTGCTCCCGATCAAGTCGGTTGGGATTGGTTTTCAATACAGCTGGACGATCGTAGAGAAATCATGTTGTATGTGCTGCGTCAAAAAGACGGAAGCCTTACGCCCCAATCAAGCGGAAGCGTCGTCGAACGCAACGGATCAGTACGCCGCTTATCGCTTGGCGATTTTCGCGCGCAGTCATCGGCCGAATGGAAAAGCCCGCACACGAACGCGAGGTATCCCAGTGCCTGGAGCATCGCCGTTCCCCGTGAAAACATTCGCTTGCTCGTACGGCCGGAATTGGACGATCAGGAGCTAGTCGGCTCCTCGGGCGCATCGTCGTATTGGGAGGGAAGCGTCGACGTCCGCGACCAAACGCATCCGCAAAAGAGCATCGGCGAAGGATACGTCGAGCTAACCGGGTACGCACAGCCGCTCAATCTGTGAGCCCGGATCGCCGCGGCTTGACTACGGCGAAGCGAATCCATAGGTAAATCGTGCGGTTCGGTTTGGCGCGAGGGTCATGCGCACGACGACGGAGTGCTCGCGTTCGAGAACGTGCGCGTCCTCCGTATCGCCCGCATGCCAAGCGATCGTCGCTACTTCGCGCGAGTCCGGATCGTAGAAACTTAGCGCGGCGCTCGGCGCGGCAAGCGTGCGATACGCGGCGAGCGAGGTTACGGATACCGCGCGTTGGCCGAACGTTTCGTTATCGGGGAATCGCACGGTTTCGTCCACGGTGAAGGAGCGCGCGTCAGGCGCCAACGTTATGGTGCGCTCGAAATGCGCGCCGTGAGGCAAGACGTCCGGGGCGTCGTAGGAGAAGCGCGCCGATGCGCTTTTGCCGCCGGCGAGAATCTCGGCGCGATACGGACGATTGAACATGCCGGCGGGAAATTGATGCGTGTACTGGGCGATCTTATCCGTCGTCGAAAGCGGCGGTTCGATCTTCACGTCGTCGCGCAACGCGCCGACCGTCGTGAACATATTCACGCCCCGGGCTATGTCCTCGAAAACGAATGCGCGCGCGCCCGCGTTGGGCGCGACGATCACGCGCACCAAGGCGTTTTGCAATACGATCGCTTGATTGCCGTCGCGATAAACGTCCATGGCGAACGCTTGCGCTCGGCCCGCAGGCGCGGGATCAAAGGCGGGCAACAGGAGGCGCGTCTTCGGCGTCGGGTCGGAGGGATCGCTAGCCGCCGACGCAGCCGGCGTCGGCAATGGAAGCCCGGAAAGAGCGATCGGCGCGACGACCAGATCGCGCGCCGCAACGTTGAGATTGCGCAACGTGACGCGATGCTTGCCGTCGGGAACGATCGTGAGCGCCCCGTACGTGCGCGCTTTTCCGTCGTAGTTCGGAAGAATGAGAAATCCCGTGTTCGCGCTTGGATTTGAGAGCAATGAGGCGCCGGGAGCGTCCGCGATCACGCGCTCGCGTTTGTCCTCGCGCAGCGCGCGATCGACGACTTGCTCGTTGAGAGCGTCGACGACGGTCATGGCGGGCAATGGCCGCCCGGGCGTCCTCCCCAGCGCGAGGATGACGCCGCCGCCGCGCCCATATCGCGCGAGCGCGTCGAGGACGTTCGCATTCAAGCTCTGGAGGTGCGGCGCGCGCAGGGGCATCGGTATGATCAAGAGCGGATAGCGCCGCAACGCCGCGTCCGAGGCGAAGCGAAGATCGACTAAACCGCAGGAGAGGGAATACGCGCGGCACGCGCGCTGCGCTTGGCGCGTGCGCGCGGCGATTCCCGCGACGTCGTTGTCGTCAATGCTCTTTTCATCGAAAGCGCTTGTGAGATAGGCGACGCCGGCGTCGAAAAGAACGTGCGCGCCCGCAAGCCGCGTCCCGTATGCGCGGATCAGGTCGCCGATGCGACGCGTCGGCGCGTAGCGAGCGCTGCGCGAGCCGTCCAGCGTGAGCGCCGCATCCCATGCATAGGACGCATTGGCGAACGGCGCTTCCATGCCGGCGGGATTGAGCGTGTCTTGCGCGGGAAAGTTCACGATGCCGTGCGCGCCCATGCCGAGCAGCGTACCCATCGCCAGCACGGTGTTCGAGGGGTCGGCCGAGCGCGGGCGGGTATCGCCGGGCTGCTGCAGCCAGCCTGCTTGGAATTCGCTGTACATCAGCGGCATGTCGGCTTGCGTTTGCAGCAGCCCCGTGGCGAATTCCAACTCGGTACGATCGTGGTCGCCGATCGCGTACGCATCGCTTTGATACCAGTTGCCCATCGCCCAGGCGGGCGAAGAGGCGGTTACCTTCATATCGTAAGTGTTGATGAAGACGGGCTGCGCGAGGCCGGTCGCGCCGTGAACGACGCTAGGCAGCCATTGAAGATAGGCTTGAAGATGCGGCGCCGGCCAGGTTTGATTATCGATGTACGCGCCTTGGTCGTCGTCGAGTTGCACGGCGATCACCAGATCCGCGACGGGCCTGAATTCACGCAGCACGCGGGTCAGCCAGCGTCGCGCGTATCGCATGTGCGTCGCGTTGTTCATCCATTGCGCTGCCGCGTCGTCGGACTGGGCGTTTTGGAGCGTTGCCGTGGGCGGATAGCGACCTTCGAGCAGATCGTGAAGCGGCATGCCGTACTCGGGTCGGCGCAGCAGCCAATCGGGGTAGCTTCCGTTGCGCCATTCGTTGCGGATAACCGGACCCGGCCGCAGGATGATTTTGAAACCGAGCTCGCGCGCTAACCGCATGAGGCGGTCAAGGTCGCGTCGCGGGTTCGTGCGTCCGTTGAAATCGAAATCGCCGTCGCGCAGTTCGTGCCAATTCCAGGGCACGTAAAGATCAAGCGTGTTGATGCCTAGTTCCCGCAGGCGCACCATGGAGTCGCGCCACATATCTCGAGGAAGGCGCTCGTAGAAGAAGGCCGCTCCGTACGGGAAGAACGGCTTGCCGTCAACCGTGAAGACGGGGTAACCGTCGCGTTGCACGATCGCGCTGTGACCGTAATGCGCTGCTCGCGCCGACGCAGGCGTTGCGCAAACGGCTAGCGCTAGCGCAATCGCGATAAGTCGCGCAGTCATGCGGTCAGGATTTTTTTTTCGCCCATCGCGTCCAATGTTGCTCGAATTCCCTCCTCGTACGGGGTTTTTCGCATGTCGGGTAGGAGTTTACGTAGGCGGGAATCGTCGAGCAGAACGGGGTTTGTCCAAAGATAATGCATCTCCAATACCTCGCGCACGATCGGATCGAAGAAACCGGCCAAACGCAGCATCGTTTTGCCGACGACGATGAGTTGCGCTCGTTTGCATCCGGCCGCGGCATAGATCATTTCGGCGAATCGGCGTACGGTAATCGGCTCGGGGCCCGCCATATTCCAGGCGCGGCCGAAGGCCCCGGGATGATCGGCGAGCAAGAGCACGGCGCGGGCGAGGTCGGGAACGTAGAGAAAGTCGTGCAACATATCGACGGGCCCGACGACGGTCGCTTTTTTACAAGCTAGCGCGGCGGTAAACATGGGATGAGCGAAACTGTTCGTCGCATTCGGGCCGTAGAAATCCGGCGCACGGATCACGGCGGTGCGCAAACCGTAATGATGATCGGCGGAAAGGACGATGTCTTCTTGCTTTTTACGCATGCGGCCCTTAAAGGTGTTCGGGTCGCGCGGATGCGTTTCGGGGACGGTTTCCGACTGCGGCGTTCCGTACGGGTAGACGTTGCTCACGAGGATGAAGCGTTTGATGCCTGCCGATTGAGCGGCCTCAATCGCGTTGCGCACAAGTTGCGGGTGTTGTTCGAAGCGATCGTAGGGGACGCCGACGGTATAAAAAATCGTATCGATGCCGTCCGCCGCGACGGAGGCGGCGCGTCCGTCGGCAAGGTTGGCTTCGGTCAATTCCGCAAGGGAACCGTAAGCGGCGAAATCGCGCTTGAGGCGCATCATGGAGCGACCGACCGCGCGGAACGGCTTTTGCGCGCCGGCTAGTTCCGCCGCGATTGCCATCCCGACCGATCCGCGGGCGCCGAATATTGCGTACATTCCCACAGTAACTCCGGCATTGCGCTCCCCGATCCTGTATTACTGCACTTTCTCGAAAGCCAGGACCACCCAAGCGTCGCCCCTCATGTACTAGTGTACACATCGGACCGACGCTTGAATGGTCCTGACTTCCGATAAAGCGCAGTAAAATGGGGTTAGGTTGCTTCCAGCGCGCGGCGTAAGTCCTCGATGAGATCCTCCGCATCTTCAAGGCCGACCGAGAGGCGAATAAGATTCTCGGTGATCCCTCGGCTTTCGCGTATCTCTTTGGGAATTGAAGCCTGCGTCATGCGCGCCGGCACGCATAGGAGCGATTCGACGCCGCCTAAGCTTTCCGCAAGGGTGAAGAGCTTCGTGCCCTTCACGATTTCTAAGGCGCGAGCCTCCGGCCCGCGCGGAATAAACGAAACCATGCCGCCGAAGCCGCGCATTTGCTTGCATGCGACGGCATGTTGCGGGTGGCTGCGTAAGCCCGGATAATGAACGGTCGCGATATCGTCGCGCGCCGCGAGGAACGCGGCGACGGCTTGCGCGTTGTGTTCGTGCTCGCGCATGCGTACGGCTAAGGTCTTGGCGCCGCGCATCGTCAGCCACGCGTCCATCGGGCCGGGTACCCCGCCCAGCGCGTTTTGATGAAATTGAATGGAATCGGCGAGTTCCTTCTTGTTGGTTACCGCGGCGCCGCCGATGAGATCGCTGTGCCCGCCGACGTATTTGGTGGTGGAATAGACGGCGATATCCGCGCCCAACGCTAACGGCGATTGCAAATACGGCGATGCGAAGGTGTTGTCGACGACGAGCGTTTGATCGGGGCGTTTGAGCCCGGCGATCGCCGCGATATCCACGATCTTTAGCAATGGATTGGTCGGCGTTTCCGTCCAGATCATCGTCGTGCTCGGCTCGATCGCCGCGCGCGTCGCTTGCAAATCCGTCATGTCGACGAAGGTGAAACGGATGTCGTAGCGCGGCAGCACGCGCGTGAAAAGCCGGTACGCTCCGCCGTATAGATCGTCGCAAACCAGGACATGATCGCCCGCAGAGGTCAGGTTCATGACGGCGGCGATCGCGGCCATCCCGCTGGCGAAGGCGCTGCAATACGCCGCGTCGTCGAGGGAGGCGAGTTGGCGTTGCAGCGCGTTGCGCGTGGGGTTATTGGTGCGGCTATAATCGAAGCCCTTGTGCTCGCCGACGGCCGTTTGCGCATACGTTGAGGTTTGATGGATCGGTACGATGACCGCTCCGGTCGAGGCGTCGGCTTCTTGACCCGCATGAATCGCACGTGTGGAAAATTTCATCAAGAATCCTTATGCGGTCGCGGAGAGGAAGGAGATGATGTCTTGGCGCGTGAGCACGCCGATCGCTTTTCCCTCGCGGGTCGCCACGATCGCCGAGTTGGCGAGCGTGAGGAGTTTATAGGCGCGTTCGAGCTGCGCGTTCGCATCGAGCGTGGGAAACGCTCTGCCCATCACCTCGCGTACTTCCTTGTGGAGAATGTCCGCGTGATCAAAAACCGCCTGCATGACGGCGACGTCGTTGATGCTTCCGATCACCTCATGGTCGCGCATCACCGGCAACTGCGAGATTTCATACTTGCGAAGGAGATCGAGCGCCTCTTTGACTACGGCGTGTTCTTCCACCGTGATGATCTGAGGGAGGGGTTCCTTGGCGCGCAATACGTCGCCGACCGTGGGCCCCCGCACGCCCTCCGGCATAAAGCCGTTCGCGATCATCCAGTCGTCGTTAAATATTTTCGACATGTACCCGCGCCCGGAATCAGGGAAAACGACGACGAGCACCGCGTCGGCGGGCAACGCATGGGCGACGCGCGCGGCCGCGACGGCGGCCGTGCCGGAGGACCCGCCCGCGAACAGACCCTCTTCGCGTGCGATGCGACGCGCCATGAGAAAGGATTCGCGATCGGAGACGCGTTGCGTTTCGTCGATGACGCGCATGTCGACGGTTTCGGGAAGATACGACATGCCGATGCCCTCGACTTTGTATGATTTCGGCGTGTCGCCTGAGTAAATCGAACCTTCGGGATCAGCGCCGATCACGCGAACCCTCGGATTCTTTTCTTTGAGAAAACGCGCCGTTCCGGAGATGGTGCCGCCTGTGCCGATGCCGCATACCAAGTGCGTGATCGTGCCGCCGGTTTGCTCCCATATTTCGGGGCCGGTGCTTTCGTAATGCGCATCCGGGTTCGCATGGTTATGCCACTGGTTGGGCATGAACGCGCCGGGGATCTCGTTCACCAAGCGCTCCGCCGTGTTATAATAGGATTCCGGCGAATCGGCGGGCACGTTGGTCGGCGTGATCAGCACCTCCGCGCCGTACGCGCGCAGGAGATCGACTTTCTCTTTGGACATTTTATCCGGCATCACCAAGATGCATCGGTAACCGCGAATCGCCGCCGCCATCGCCAGTCCGGTGCCGGTGTTGCCGCTGGTTGCTTCGACGATGGTCGAGCCTGCTTGTATGAATCCCGCTTTTTCCGCTTCGAGCAGCATTTTATACGCCGGGCGATCCTTCACGCTCCCGCCGGGGTTGAAATACTCGATCTTGGCAAGCGTCAAACATGCGGCGCCGTCCATCACGCGGCGAAGGCGAATGAGCGGGGTATTGCCGATCGCTTCGAGGGCGTTTTCAAAATAGCGGCAGCGGTGCTTGGTTGAGAGAGCCATGAGGCGCAGCTTCGCTTTTTAGAGCGGTATTCCGGTAAAGCGTCGTACCGCTTCGCCATATGCGCCCAAGTGTACATGCGCGTATGAGGCATGGATGTTCCCGCGCGCGAATCCCTCGTTCCCTCCTTCAATGTCGTAGGCATGCGCGGCGCTCTCAAAACGCGTGTGCGAATAATGAAACTCATGTCCGCGCACGATCTGCCCGCTGGTGAACATCGGACCGGCGTTGAGCACGCGCGCCTCGACATAGCGTAGCGTGCGGCGCCGCGCAGACATCGTTGAAATCGCCGGAATCGCGCCGACCATTTCGTGCGTGCCGGCCGATGTTTCAAGCGCTCGTCCCAAATACATGAGCCCCCCGCATTCCGCGTATATCGGCATGCCTGCTTCGATCGCCCGGCGTAAACCGTCGCGCGCCGCCCTGTTTTTTTCCAATGCGGCGGCGTGGGATTCCGGATATCCGCCGCCGATGAACGCCGCATTCGCTTGGTCGGGGAACGGATCGCGCAACGGCGAGTACGGCACGAGTTCCGCGCCCGCGTCGCGCAACGCTTCAAGGCTGCCTTCGTCGTAAAACCAGAACGCTTCGTCGCGCGCCAGCGCGATGCGAAGGCGCGCGGCGATCGTCGGCGCCGCAGTCCGGTCATACGCAAGCGCCGGCGCCGCGCGTGCGGCGGCGAGCAACGCGTCGATATCCACGCTGCTTTCCGCGGCGCGCGCGGCGGCTTCGTGAGCCTGCGACCATTCGTCGCCTTCGGGTGCGACTAGCCCGAGATGGCGGCTTGCGATGCTTACTCGCTCGTCGCGCCGCACGATGCCCAGAACCGGAACGCCGGCGCTCCGGCAAGCGTCGGCAACGGTCGTTTCGTGGTGGTCGCTAGCTACTCGATTGAGAATCGCGCCGATTACGCGCACGCGCGGGTCATAGCGCGCCAAGCCCAAGGCGATTGCGCCGATCGTCGCGGCGGATTTCGCGCAATCCAAAACCAATACGACGGGAGCGTCGAGGATGCGCGCGAGGTGCGCGGTAGAACCTTCGCCGGTTCCGCGGCGGCCGTCGAAGAGGCCCATCACGCCTTCGATAATCGAGACGTCCGCGAGCTCCGCGCCGCGCATGAAGGAATCCGCCGCGGTTTTGGGCGGCGTCAACCAGGCGTCGAGATTGCGGGCCGGTGCGCCGCTTGCGCGCGCGAGGTGCGCGGCGTCGATGAAATCAGGGCCGACCTTCGCGGCGGCGACGCGCAACCCGCGTCGTCGTAACGCTCCGATGAGTCCCAGGGCGACGGTGGTTTTTCCGCCGTCGCTAGACGCGGCGGCCAGCACGATGCGCGGGAACGCGCGCACTCAGAACCCGAGATCGGAGAGGGTTTTGAGCCAACTTTGCGTAGCCGGAGAATCGTACCAATTCTCGATGATCGCGGCGATCGGGGGAATCGTCCGCAGGAGCCCTACGTGCTGCTCCACGTTGGACCGTTCGGCTTGCGGATCCGTGAGCGTCGCATGCAGAGCGTCGAGCGCTTGACGAGCGTCCGGATCATCCCCGACATGCGAGCGCAGTTGATCGTAGGGGAGTTGCGGGGGGTTTGGTTGGTCTGCCATAGGTCGCGGTGTTCTCGTTTCGCGTCGGCGTGCCTACGCGCGCGCGTCTGAGTCGACGGCCGTAGGAGCGGCATGGGACCATAGGCCGACAGGCCTAGGTCGTTCGGCCCTTGGACGGGGACGATGCGTGCCGTAAGCTTCTCTATAGGACTTTGAGGGAACCCGCCTCAAACGGCAGGGACGCCGTTTGCGACGAGCTGATGGGTAAGGAAGGTGCGGCATCATGTCTATCGCGACCCAGAGAGAGATATGTTATGCATCGGGAAGCTATTATAGCGTCGGGTTTTCCCAAGCTACGAAAGCGGATCTCCTGCGCTGCGCGCCGACCTCGCCCCCCTCGGTGAAGCAAAAACTCGCGGAACTGCTCTCAAGCGCCGCCAAGCTCAACGGCGCCGGGCGTCCTACGCCCGCTCGATCAGCGCCGGACGAATCGTTCGCTATACCGATGCGAGATCGATATCTTCGATATGGAGCCTCCCCCGTCAAGCTTGCCGCGCCGCCTTTATCTTCCCCTCCGGTCGCATTGCCCTCGCCTGTCTCGTTGCCCGGACGTACGCTCGTCGATTTGACGCCCAGACAGATAAAAACGTTGTCTTTGGAAGCGTTTCGCGTGCGTTTCGAGGCTACGGACGTGCGTGCGTTGAGCCCTGCGCATATCATCCTCATTGACGGGGATGAGGAACTCAGCGCGATTGCCCACGATGTGCTCGATCGCAAGGCTCGCGAGAAGCACGCGCAAGCGCCCGTACGTGCGTCGACTCCGGAACCTTTTGCCGTCGTCGGCTCGGCCGAAGAGGGCGTTCTTTGCATCCGCCTACCTGAGCAGCTTGAAACCTTCGTCGCGGAGCAAATTGAAGCGGGCTTCTATCGCGATGCGGGCGAGGTCATATGCGATAGCCTGCGGTTTTACCAAGCGGAAACGACGATACATTTCCTTCGCGTCGCGCTTGAGCGTGAGACGACGGCGCTTGCCCGAGCACGGGAGCGTCGCGCCTGCGATCTCGACGCCGGGGCCTGACCCGGAGGCGGGCCGGCAGAGCCCGTCGGCCGAATGGGGGCGGGCGATGACGCAAAACGTATACACGATGCACCGGGTCAGTAAAACGGTACCGCCCAAGCGCCAAATTCTTAAAGACATCTCGCTGAGCTTTTTGCCGGGCGCCAAAATCGGCGTGCTCGGGCTCAATGGTTCTGGGAAATCGACGTTGCTGCGGATCATGGCCGGCGTTGATACCGAGATCGACGGCGAGGCCAAGCCCATGCCCAATCTCACCATCGGTCATTTGGAGCAAGAGCCCAAGCTCGATCCGAACAAAACCGTGCGAGAAACCGTTGAGGAAGGCTTGGGACACGTGCTCGCGGCACGCAAGCGTCTGGAGGAAATCTACGCGGCGTACGGCGACCCGGATGCCGATTTCGACGCGTTGGCGAGCGAGCAGGCCCGCCTTGAAGCGACGCTGTTCGCGCAAGGCGGAGACGACGTTGAGCAACAGCTGGAAATCGCCGGCGACGCATTGCGCTTGCCGCCCTGGGATGCGATGATCGGGCCGCTTTCCGGCGGAGAAAAACGCCGCACGGCGTTGTGCAGATTGCTGCTTTCCAAGCCGGATATGCTGTTGTTGGACGAGCCCACCAATCATCTTGACGCGGAAAGCGTGGAGTGGCTTGAGCAGTTCTTGCTGCGTTTTCCGGGAACCGTCGTCGCCGTTACGCACGACCGTTATTTCCTCGATAACGCGGCGGAATGGATTTTGGAGATGGATCGCGGGCGGGGCATTCCATGGAAGGGCAACTACAGTTCATGGTTGGAGCAAAAGCAAGCCCGTTTGGCGCAAGAAGAAGCGAGTGAATCCGCTCGTCAAAAGGCGCTTAAGCACGAATTGGAGTGGGTGCGGACGAACGCCAAGGGTCGTCAATCCAAGAGCAAGAGTCGGATCGCGCGGTTTGAGGAGCTTTCGAGTCGAGAATATCAGCGCCGAAACGAGACCAACGAAATATTCATTCCCGTTGCCGAACGTTTAGGCGATCGCGTACTCGAATTTGCCGGAGTTCGCAAAGCGTACGGCGACACGTTGTTGATGGACGACGTGAATTTCAAGATACCGGCGGGCGCGATCGTCGGCATCATCGGTCCCAACGGCGCGGGGAAATCGACATTGTTTCGTATGATCGCGGGGAAGGAGAAGCCGGATGCCGGCGAGATTTTCGTCGGCGCCACCGTGAGGCTTGCGATTGTGGATCAGAGTCGCGAATTGCTCGGCAACGAGAAAAGCGTGTTCGAGGAAGTGAGCGGCGGTTTGGATCTGGTGACGGTCGGCAAATACGAAATGCCGTCACGCGCGTATTTGGGTCGTTTCAATTTCAAGGGAGCCGACCAACAGAAGATCGTCGGAACGCTCTCGGGGGGCGAGCGCGGCCGTTTGCATTTGGCGAAAACGTTATTGGCGGGAGGCAACGTGTTGTTGCTCGATGAGCCGTCGAACGACCTCGACGTGGAAACGCTGCGCGCATTGGAAGACGCGCTTAGCGAATTCGCGGGAACGGCGTTAATCATAAGCCACGATCGGTGGTTTCTCGATCGAATCGCGACGCACATCATTGCGTTCGAAGGCGATTCGCGCGTGTATTGCTTCGAGGGGAACTATCATGAGTACGAGGAGAACAAGAAGATGAGGTTGGGCGAGGAGGCCGCCAAGCCGCATCGTCTTCGGTATAAGCCGCTTCATTTGTCGTAATCAGTGCCGGCGAGCGCCTGCGTATGGGGCCGCCTCTTGGAGGTGTTTGAGGGCAGGCTTTGTAATGGGGATTGCCGGATCGCACCGCTAGCTCAATGGTAGAGCAGTTGACTCTTAATCAATTGGTTCGGGGTTCGAGTCCCTGGCGGTGCACCACGACCTCTTGACCTCGCGGAGCCGCCGCGATATGCTTCGCCGGGTCGTCAGGGCGAACGGGCGGATGGCGGAATTGGTAGACGCGCCGGATTTAGGTTCCGGTGGGGCAACCCGTCAGAGTTCGAGTCTCTGTTCGCCCACCATCGTTTTGGCACAGGGTCTCTCACGTAAGCGGCAAAACCCCTGCAATCGGCCGCAAGCCGGGGGCCTAGCTCCAAGCGCGCGGCCGACTGCAGGGGTTTTACGCGGAAGTAGCTCAGTGGTAGAGCATCGCCTTGCCAAGGCGAGGGTCGCGAGTTCGAATCTCGTCTTCCGCTCCAGTTTTCCGCGCCGGTCTTGCGGCGCGTTCCGCAAAGGGATCTCCTCTCGTCAATGTCCGCCGCGAGCGTTAAACACCTAGGCCCGACTCAAGTAGAGATGGAGATATCCATCCCTGCTGAGGAACTCGAAGCCGCGCGGGAGCGCGCCTTCCGTACCCTCGTTAAGCGCGCGAAGATTCCGGGATTTCGCCCGGGCAAAGCGCCGCGCAAGATTTTTGAAGCGCAATACGGCGCGGAAACGATCGCCGAGCGCGCGATGGAAGATATCGTTCCGCGCGCGTACTCTCAGGCCGTTCGGGAGAACGATCTCGATCCTTTGGAGCAGCCGCAGCTTGAGATGCTGCCGCGGGAAGGCGAGGATCCCGTCCGCGTGCGCGCGACGGTTGCCGTGCGCCCGCGTATCGAACTCAAGGAGTATAAAGGGATTCCGATCGTTTCCGCACATCGGACGGCAACCGAGGAAGAGTTCGATCATACCTTGGCCGAGCTGCGTCGTCGTCACGCGACGCTCGTGCCGGTCGACCGTCCGGTGCGCTTGGGCGATGTTCCCACCTTGGATTATGAAGGGAAGATCGACGGCGTTCCCTTCGCGGGGGGCAAGGCCGAGAATCACTCGACCGAAATCGACGCGGATCGTTTTATCTCCGGTTTCGTTGAAGGCATCGTCGGGATGAAAGCGGGCGAGCGCAAGGATGTCGAGGCGATCTTCCCGGAGGACTACGGAAACAAGGAGCTGGCCGGGAAGAAAGCGGCGTTCACCGTCCTGGTTCACGAGAACAAAGTTCTTGAGCTGCCCGAGCTCGACGATGAATTCGCCAAGCGATTCAATCCGGAAGGGACGTTGGAAACGTTCAGAACGGATATGCGCAAGCGCCTGAACGACGAGGCGGAGCGTCGCGCGCGCGAGAGCATGAAGAGCGCCGTCCTGGAAAAGCTCATTGAGCGCCACGACGTGCCTTTGCCGCCGGCGATGGTGGAACGCGAGGCCGAGTCGATCCTTGAAGATCTCAAACGTCGCGTTTCCCAGGCGGACGTGTCGTGGGACGCTTACCTTGCCGAAGTGCAAAAAACCGAGGAAGCGCTTGCCGAGGAGCATCTGGCCGAAGCTCGCCGCCGGGTGAAGCTTACCCTGCTAATCGAAGCGATCGCAAAGGCCGAAGATATTGAGGCGACGGCTGAGGAGCTGGATGAAGAACTGACGGTTCTTGCCCAGCGATACGGTCGCCGCAAGCACGAGATCGTGGAGATGTTGCGGCCCACGATGGGCGCTTTCATCGGAGGCATCGTCCGGAGCAAGACGGTAGATTTCTTGTTGGACCAAGCCGTACCGGCCGAATCGACACCCTAAGAGCGTCGCGCGGAGCGCGGAAAAGGAGATGAACCCGCATGGGTCACTTAGTGCCGATGGTCGTCGAGCAGAGCGCTCGAGGCGAGCGCGCGTTCGATATCTATTCGCGTCTGCTCAAGGAGCGGATCATTTTCGTCGGCGGCCCGATCGACGATCACCTGGCCAATTTGGTGATCGCGCAGCTGCTTTTCTTGGAGCGCGAGGATCCCGATAAGGATATCGACATGTATATCAACAGCCCCGGAGGGAGCGTTACCGCCGGCCTCGCGGTGTACGATACCATGCAGCTCATCCGTCCCGAGGTGGCGACGATTTGCGCCGGTATGGCGGCATCGATGGGGTCGATTTTGCTCACGGGCGGGCAGCACGGCAAGCGGTACGCGCTTCCTTACTCCAAGATTCTGATTCACCAACCGTGGGTGCAACAGGTAGGAGGACAAGCGAGCGACGTGGAGATCGCCGCGCGCGATTTGATCGCCACGCGCCAAATGCTTGCGGGCATCTATGAGGCCGCGACGAAGAAGTCAGTGGAGCAAATCCTCCGGGATATCGACCGGGATTACTACATGACCGCCCGGGAAGCGCAGGAGTACGGGATCATCGATCAGATCTTTAACAAAGAGATGCGCAGCGCGCCGCCGCCGCTCACCTCGACCCCATAGGACAAAACCGTTGTTTCGATTCGGAGATGAAAAAGGTCAATTGAAGTGCAGTTTCTGCGGAAAATCGCAGGAGCAGGTGCGCAAATTGATCGCGGGGCCCGGCGTCTACATTTGCGACGAATGCATTGAGCTCTGCAACGAGATCATCGAGGAGGAGCTCTACAAGAACGTCGACGAGAACGTCCGGCTTCGCAACATCCCCAAACCCAAAGAAATCAACGGCATTCTTAACCAATACGTGATCGGGCAGGACCGGGCCAAGAAATCCTTGGCGGTGGCGGTCTACAACCATTACAAGCGCGTGAACGCCGGCGCGAGTTCCGACGACATTGAGTTGCAGAAATCGAATATTTTGTTGGTCGGTCCCACGGGCTCCGGGAAAACCTATCTCGCGCAGACGCTCGCGAAGATCCTCGACGTGCCGCTTGCGATGGCTGACGCCACCTCGCTTACCGAAGCGGGCTACGTGGGAGAGGACGTCGAGAATATTCTCCTCAAGCTCATTCAGGCGGCGGATTACGACGTCAAGCGAGCGGAGAAGGGGATCGTCTATATCGACGAGATCGACAAGATCGCCCGCAAATCCGAGAATCCCTCGATTACGCGCGACGTGTCGGGCGAAGGGGTGCAACAGGCGCTTCTCAAGATCCTCGAAGGCACTACGGCAAACGTTCCGCCGCAGGGCGGGCGCAAGCATCCGCATCAAGAGTTCATTCAGATCGACACTACCAATGTGTTGTTTATTTGCGGCGGGGCCTTCGATGGTCTGGAGAAGATCATCGAGTCGCGCGTGGCTTCGAACTCCTTAGGTTTTCGCGCGGCGCCGGAATCCAAGCGGGGGCAGAACGCGGGGCGTCTTTTCCAGCAGCTTATGCCTGAGGATTTGCTCAAATTCGGTTTGATCCCGGAGTTCATCGGTCGTTTGCCGATTGTCGTGACGCTTGACGCGCTCGATGAATTGGCGTTGCGCCGCATTTTGGTCGAACCGCGCAACGCGTTGGTGCGTCAATTCCAGAAAATCCTGGGCATGGACGGCGTGGATCTTACGTTCACCAAAGAAGCGCTCGTCTCCATCGCGCACAAAGCCCAAAGTCGTAAAACCGGCGCGCGCGGCTTGCGTTCGATTCTCGAAGAGATCATGCTCGATATCATGTACGATCTACCCTCGATGCAAGGCGTGAAGAAGTGCGTGGTCAATCGCGAGGTCGTCGAGAAAAAGGAAGACCCGACGCTCATTTACGCCGATAAGCCTAAGGATGTTCCGGCGTAAGTAGTCGCCTTCGGATCGCCTCTATCGCGCTTATCGTTGTTGCGACAGCGGTTGCGCTGTTGATGCCGCCGCCCGCATGGATTGAGGCGCACTATTCGAACGGCTTTTATCCGGTTTGGGATGCGCATCTGCGCAGCGTGACCGATCGCGTTCCGTTTTCGATCGGGGACGTTTTCTTCGTCGGCCTTTTCTTGCTGCTTGTCGGCGTATGGATTGCGTGCTTGCGCGGCGCGAAGGCAGAGCAACGTCTTCGCGCGAGCGCAAACTCATTGCTAGGAACGTGCGTCGTGCTCGCGGGCGTGTTTATCGCGTTCATGGCATCATGGGCATATAATTACCATCGCGTTCCGGTCAAACAAAAGATGGCGTTGCATCCGGAGCGGGTGAACAATACCTCGATAGCGGCGTTAGCGGACCGCACGGTGCGTATGCTCAATGCGAACGTCTCCGGCGCTCACGCGGAGCGCTTTACCGATGCGCAAATGCAGCGATTGCTGGAGCCGACATTTTACGCAACGACCCGGCGACTCGGCGATCGCGTGAGTTTTCCGCCGACGCCGGTGAAGCCGACGATCTTCGAACCGCTCATGCGCGCGAGCGCCACGTACGGCTTCACCGATCCCTGGACGCACGAGATCAATCTTTCCACATCGCTTTCCGCGATTGAACGTCCCGCCGCATACGCGCATGAATGGTCGCATCTCTCCGGTTTCGCGGATGAATCCGAAGCAAATTTCATCGCGGCGATAAGCTGCATCGCGTCGAAGGATCCGGCGTTGCGTTATTCGGGTTGGATGCTGATATGGTTTAATCTGCCGTCCGACGCGCATGTGAGGAACCGGGCTTTGCCGGCGGTGATCGCCGACGTCAATGCGATCGTCGCGCGATTTCGCAGGCAAACCAAGCCTGCCGTCGAGCGCGTTCAGCGTGCCGTATACGGACGATATCTTCAGGCGAACAATGTGGGCGCGGGGTTCGAAAGCTATCGCCTCTTCGTGCAGCTCATCACGGCAGGCGAGTTCGATCGCGACGGCCTTCCGATCGTTAAGCGCCTCCGAAAGTAGGACTTTCTGGTAAAGTAAGTTCCATCTTGGAATGTATTAGTAATGTGAATCCGCTATGTAGGCTAAGGTGCGCCGTTGCCGAGCTGTGGGCCGGAAACGTTTCAGAATGGAGCTTCAGAGTAATGGAAGAGCCGGAACCCGCCAAAAAAGCCGGCGTGAAAAAAGTCCGATTCTCAGACGAAGTAGGTGTTGCAGCGGTTCAATACGGGCTTGGCCCGGCTGATCTCTCGACGGCGGGCGCAACCGGGAAAAAAATTCAGAGCGATCCGGTAGCGACCGGCGAGTTTAATCCAGGAGAACTGGATGCCTCAGAAGGAGAAATATTCGTAAAGTCGCGCGGCAAAAGGTTCACTCTTGAAGAACGTAAGGAGCTTGAGACGAATGACCCTGAACTAAAGAGTTACTTATTGTTTCCTGTTGACCATCTTAAACTTCGGGTAGATGCTCTGAATGCCGAACCGGAAATGGTATGCAACCAATTCTTTTCTTTGGCGAAAGTTACCGTTCGGGAAGCGGAGAAAACAACGAGCGAGGGAGTTGCCGATCAGGGAATTGGAGACATGTTTAATCTCTTCTCTCCGGAGCCGCGTAGTTTGACTCTCCAATATAAGCCCGGCAACCTCATTCAAGCGATCCTTCGTCGGAACAATGATCAGGGAGAACCTCAGGATGAGGGGAAGCAGGTTGTGGACCTCACGCAAGATTCTCCTATAACACGCGCAGCTGCTGAACGGTTACTGGTAGAAAGTCAATATCCTGTTTATTTTGCTAGGAACAAGAAAGATATTCGTGCGTTGAGTCGGAACAGCGACGATCTCGGAATCATAGTAAAGACGAGCGATTTGTTCGCTCTTATTGATGAAAAGCTGCGTAAAAAATATGGAGTTCTCATCTCTTCTGAAGTAGCGCAGAAGGATGATAATGCAAGAATAGTATTTGAAGCACTTCAGAAGCACTCAGAAGCGCCTTCCCCTGAGGGCAGCTATTTCCTCATAACGAAAGATCGTGATCAGCGAGATCGTTGGGAGGTCGCATCATACCAGGAGGCGGGAAAACCTCCTACAATAACGCAAAAGGTACTGTTGCCGTATAAGGCAGAATTGAGTGCTCAACGGTTGTTGTCACGCAAAAATGAAGAAAGCCATGCGGAGGCGATTCCCCAAGCGAAGGAGGAGGAAGCGCGGCAACTTGATGCCGGTACTATTGAGCTTAATAATCAGCTTTCATTGGCAAGGGAGAATACGGCAAAAAATATTGGACCTGCGGAGATTCCAAAAGATCTAGATGTAATGAGGACCCAATGGGATCGTGCGCGGAAACAAGAGGCGAAGGGAAATCTTCATGGAGCGATTGATATCCTACGGGAGCCCGTTGATTCAGAGCTATTTTTTAATGAAGCGAAAGAAGAATGGGTGCTTGCCGTATGTTGCCTTGCAAAATTACAATGGAAGGCAATGAGGAGTTCTAAGGTGACCGTTCACGCTGAAGATGCGACAGACGAAAACGCAACAGAGGATAACGATAGAAAAAATGAGCGCATTGTGTTCGATGCTCTGCAAGAACAATTAAAAAGTGATCCGGTCCCAAAAAGCTATACGCTGCAAAAGCAAGGCGAAATTGTCTGTTGTGTGCCGGCGTCAGGCGCGGCAATCGATTTGCAAGGGCCGGCGGCGTCGGCGGCGGCTGAAGAATTATACGAAGAGCAATATCAAAAATTTTCGACTGATTGTGCGAAAACCTAGAAAATAATAAGCGACAAATTGGGAAGCGGTGCAGAAATTATCGATGTCTTGTAGGAGGTGATAAATGGAAACGTTGCATCCGGTGTTTATCACTAGCGGCGTAAAGCCCCGTCGTTCAGGGCGGGGATATAAGCCGCCGCCGCGCGTAGGCGCTAGGCGGGCGTTCTTTGTTGCTCGATATATCGCTTGATGATCGAGAGCGGTGCGCCGCCGCAGGATGCCGCGAAATAACTCGGCGACCACAAAACGCCCCTCCAATAGCGGCGCGTAATCATGGGGAATTGTTGCCGCAGGCGGCGAGATGAAACGCCCTTTAGGCTATTGACAAGCTTCGATAGAGCAACTTTCGGCGGATAGTTCACGAGAAGGTGAACGTGATCATCTTCGCCGTCCATCTCCGTGAGAACGGCATCGAAGTCGGCGCAAACCTTCTCGAAGATCGGTCGCATAACGTCGAGCGACTCTTTCGTGAAGACGTGCCGCCGGTATTTGGTCACAAAGACCAAGTGAACGTGAATCGTGAAAACGCAATGCCTTCCAGTTCTTAGTTCGCTTGACTTTTCCATAGACCAATAATATCATACATCCATGACGCGCCGCCAGGGTTTTCGATTCAAGATTGTGCCCAAGTCCGCCGAAGAGACGCTCCTGCGGAAAACGCTTGGATGCGCGCGCTTTGTTTGGAATGCCCTGCTTGCCGAAAACAAGGTGCTCCTCGATGCGAACCTCAAGCGCATGGGATATGCGGCGATGTGTAAGCGCATTTTGGAACTAAAGGACGAGTTTGCGTTCTTGCGCGAAGTGCATTCGCAGCCGTTGCAGCAAACCGCGAAAGACCTTGACCGGGCGATGAGCGATACGTTCAATCCCGAGCTTCATCGCGGGTTCCCTGTCTTCAAGAAGAAGGGCCGCGCGTGCGGCATTCGTTTTCCGCAGGGCGTGAAAATCAACGCGAACGCCGTCTATCTTCCAAAGATCGGATGGTCTGCGTTTCGCAAGAGTCGCGAGATTCTCGGCGACGTGAAGAACGTCTCCGTCCGGCAAGACGCCTTCGGCTGGAGCGTTTCGTTTCAAACGGAACGTGAGGTTGCCGAATCGGTGCATCCTTCGGAATCAGTTGTCGGGATCGACCTCGGCGTGAATCGCTTCGCGGCATTGTCGGACGGATCGTTCGTTGACGGTCCGAATGCGCTGAAGAAATCGAAAAATCGCCTCACGCTTTTGCAGCAGCAAGTAAGCCGCAAGGTGAAGTTCTCGAAGAATTGGTGCAAGGCGAAAGCGAAGGTCTCGCGCTTGCATCATCGTATCGCCAACATCCGCAAAGACGCGCTCCATAAGGCTTCCACGACAATCAGCAAGAACCACGCGGTTGTTGTCCTCGAAGACTTGCGCGTTGCGAATATGAGCAAATCCGCAGCCGGAACCGTTGAAAGCCCAGGGAAGAGCGTTGCCGCGAAGAGCGGATTGAATCGGCGCATTCTCGATCAGGGGTGGTTTGAGCTTCGGCGACAACTCGAATACAAGCTTGCATGGTTGGGAGGGTTGCTTGTTGTTGTCGATCCGAAGAACACGAGCAGAACATGCTCCGCTTGCGGGCACGCTGCCGCAGAGAATCGGCAAACGCAAGCGGTGTTCGTCTGCATCGAATGCGGGCACGCAGCGAATGCAGATACGAATGCCGCGATAAATATTCTTGGAAGGGCAGGGCATGCCCGGATCGCCTGCTCGGAGCTTGCTCCACAGGAAGCCCGACGCGTCGCATAACGTGTTCGGAGAATCCTCGGCCTTTAGGCCGGGGAGTATGTGTGCGCCCAGCATGGGCGCGGTCTTGGAGATGAAAGTTCTCCCGCGAGCTGACCACAGCGAGCGAAGTGAAGCGCAACTGCGTGAGGGCGACCGAACGTGGGGAGGAAGCGCGGAGCGAAACCGTGAGCCGATGAACAAGAACCAAATATGAGGCGCGGCCGATCAGGGCGAGCAGGCACATCGCTACGAAGCTCTTGTGGTCAATGAGAAGCTGCGTAGATTTGGCGGTTGTACGGAGAATGATCGCGTTCTTACCTGGGGAGATCTCAAGTCACGCCTGAAAGGGCGACGGCCGCAAGGCCGGAGTGAGAAGTCAGCAGCGGCCGTAGTAGCTGTGAACCGGCGAAGGGCCAAACGATAAGGAGAGCTGGAAGTTATGGCACTTGGTCGTGCAACGCATCAGAAGTCCGGGCAACCGGGGCGAGCAGAAGTCGGCAAGGGTGAAGCCCGCGTTGAAGCTGTTTGCGATGAAGCACGTCCGGCGGGTCAACAACAAGAAAGCTTAGGGCGAGAGAGCCTGCTGGAGCAGGCTCTCTCGCGTGAGAACATGGCTGCGGCGTGGAAACGCGTCAAAGCCAACAAAGGGAGTGCCGGCGTCGACGGACTTTCAATCGAACGAACTACCGACAATCTCAAGACTGACTGGCCGCGCATCAGAATGGAGCTTCTTAGCGAAACGTATCGGCCTCAAGCCGTACGCCGCGTGGAGATTCCAAAGCCTGCGGGCGGCAAGCGGGAACTAGGGATACCGACGGTAGTCGATCGACTGATCCAGCAGGCCTTATTACAAGTCTTGCAACCAATGATCGATCCGACATTCTCCGAGTTCAGTTACGGCTTTCGACCGGGACGCAGCGCGCACGATGCCGTGCGGAAAGCACAGCAACATGCGCAACAAGGCTACCGGATTGTAGTCGATGTGGACTTGGAGAAATTCTTCGACAGGGTCAATCACGATATCCTCATGGAACGACTTGCCCGGCGCGTCGTCGATAAGGCCGTCCTTCGGCTAATTCGGCGATACCTCGAAGCAGGCATCATGAATGACGGCGTGGTGACTGAGCGGATGGAGGGCACGCCGCAAGGCGGCCCGCTTTCGCCGCTCTTGGCCAACGTGCTGCTCGACGAAGTAGATCAAGCTCTGCAACGGCGGGGTCACCGCTTCGCTCGCTATGCCGATGACTGCAATGTTTACGTGCGCAGTCAGAAAGCCGGTGAGCGAGTCCTTCGCTCGTTAAGAAACCTCTATGCGAAGTTACACCTTCGGGTGAACGAGAAGAAAACCAAAGTGGGCTCAGTCTTCGGCCGCAAATTCCTGGGCTATTGCTTACGGCGGTGGACCGGGGACACGGTGAAGATCGCTGTCGCCCCTAAGGCGCTTGACACGTTCAAACAACGCATTCGGTTGATTACACGCCATATCGGCGGACGCAGCATGACTCAAGTCGCCGAACAGCTACGGCAATATCTGCCTGGATGGAAAACCTATTTCCGTTTGGCGCAGACGCCGCAGACGTTCAAAGACTTGGAATCATGGATGCGACGCCGACTTAGGGCGATCCAACTCAAGCACTGGAGACACGGACCCACGATTTATCGTGGTCTACGTCGGCTCGGTGCTACTCACGAGTTGGCCGCACTTGCGGCAGGCGCAGGGAATCGCTGGTGGCACTGTAGTCTGTCCGACGTGCATCGTGTCCTCACGGTGAGCTATTTCGATAGCATCGGAATCCCGCGTCTCACATGACCTCAACTTGTCGAACCGCCCGGTGCGGACCCGCTTGCCGGGTGGTGTGGGAGGGGCTCGTTCAGCGATGAGCGACCCCTATCCCGATCAAATCGATAGCGATGTACCAGAGAGTACGAAAAGCGAGGCGTTGGCGCGCAATGCTTCAGAGGCGCCGAGCGTTCCTTATCGTCTCCGGTATCTTACATTGGATCGCCTTGGAGGTCCTCCGATGCAGGAGTCGCTGCGGTCTCCGAACTGGCCTGAGCTTTTAAAGCACGCCGGAGCGAACGGGTCCGAACAGGTATCGTTAAGATCGCCGCATGGAAAGAGTTGGAGTTAGGGCGATTCCTCCGAGATAAATGTCTGGATAAGCGCGGCGATTTGTTCGGGTTGATCGATTTGCGCATAGTGGCCCGCGTTGGGAAGTACGACAAACCGCGCATGCGGGAGCACGCCGGCAACCCGTTCTCGTATGATATCCGGCGTCATGGGCCTGTCTTGGCGCGGAGCAATAAGTAAGGTCGGAGTTTGAATGGTTGCCGCTTGCGCGTCGAAATCGGCGTGCGTCCAAGATTCATATGATTCCAGCGCGGCATGCGCGGGGGATGTTTGCGCGGCGCGTCGCAATATTTGCGCGATATCCGGAGGCGGCGGAACAACGGTTAAACCGGCGAGCCATGCTTGCGTTTTTTGAGGATTCCCCGGAATGGCGCGCATGAAGGCGTCGACGTGCGGCGAGAATGTCCAGCCGCTCGCGGGAACCGGAGCGAGCAATGCGATTGCCGCGACGGCGTCGGGTTCGTCGATCGCCAGACGTTGCGCGACGAGAGCGCCGCTCGAATGCCCGACGGCGACGACCGGATCGAGATTGAGCGCGCGTATTAAATAGGCGAGATCGCTCG